>Ga0157374_10000350_pt1 | contig 42672 bp, 38 predicted proteins | sample M25metaG_FD_115308 | JGI IMG/M metagenome (GOLD analysis project Ga0157374, IMG submission 115308) | Miscanthus rhizosphere microbial communities from Kellogg Biological Station, Michigan, USA - M2-5 metaG | ecosystem: Host-associated > Plants > Roots > Rhizosphere > Soil | place: USA: Michigan...
CTATGCACTCTAAAAGGTATAACTCGAGGCTATTCCGTGAAAACTATTTTACTGAGATGGCTCGTTGCTACGGTACTGATTGCGGCGCCTGGGATTATTTTAGCTAACGATCATGGCGGTTTTCACGGGCATGGAGGCGGGCACGGCGAGTTCCATGGCCATGGCGGCTATAACGACGGGCACCACCATTTTCATGGGCATTCCGGTGTGTTCATTGGTATTCCATTCTGGGCTCCTTGGCCGTATTACTCCTATCCGCCATCGGTTTATTCTTATCCGCCGCCGCCCGCTTATATTGAGCAGGAACAAGGATACTGGCATTACTGCCCCAATCCACCGGGTTATTACCCTTACGTCAACAACTGCTCCGAACCTTGGATGCTGGTTCCTGCTCGCTAACTAAGCGCCGCTATTTCCTCATACTTTGATATCAATACCCGATCCGTTTGATGGAGCCGGTGTTTGTTCAACTTGGGATTGTGCGTTGTTGCCCGTGCTGCTCGCATGATGATGTAGTTGCTGCCTGATGTAACCCCGGACACGGACATGGCGACCCTCCTGTTAAAGATCGATTGAAATGCCATTTTTCACTTTCGATGGAAAGTCCTAAAAGCAATGCAACCATAGCAAGAAATATTAGTGGCTGGAATTCAAAGCTAATAGTAAAAAGCCCGGTATTTACTGTTCGTTACAAGCACAACAACCTTGTTACATTTCAACGGAAAAAAACGTGGAATAGATGTGTTGCCTATTGTTCGGCGATACATTTATTAACTAGTAGAAATGCTGCAGCACCCGATTGGAAAGTGGCCTTGCTACCATTCAGTCGGCAACCGATGCCTTTCGTCGGTTATTTCTTCGTCTTCACTTCAGAAAGCCATCGTTTCGCCGTTACCTAAAAGAATGAGGGGGGACTGACATGAGACATGCGCTGACTTTCTTGGTTTGTTTGCTCTTGGCGGCTTGCGGCGGAGGCGGTGGCGGGACCGGCTCAACAGCAGGCAACTCTGCGGCCACGCTGTCCGGCGTTGCCGCTACCGGTGCGCCGATCGTTGGCCGTGTTTATCTCAAAGACGCTTCAGGAAACGAACAGCATGTCGATACCAGCGATGGCAGCTATTCGTTTTTGCTGACAGGACTGACACCGCCTTTTATGCTGAAAGCGGAATGGTTATCGAATGGTGTGACGCAGAAGCTGTACTCGTTTTCTTCTTCGGCATCCGGTGGAACCGCAAACATCACACCGTTGACGCAAATGATCGTTGTGGCCGCCGCCAACGGCGCTGTGCTCGATTCGATATACGCTGCGCCAAGCTCCACTGTCTTCGCTACTATTTCAACCGGGTTGCCATCGGCGATAACAGATGTGCAGAAATCATTGCTGCCGCTTCTGACGCAATATTCTGCATTTGATATTGACCCAATTGCCGGTACGTTCGCGGCAAACCATACCGGCATGGATGCGTTGCTCGATAGCATCACAGTCGCTTATTCATCCAACGGCGTGACGGTTGCCGACAAGATAACCGGTACCATTATTCTAGATGCGCCGGCAGCAGATCCTTTGCACGGCCTGGCAATGCCCGATTGGAGCGCGCAGGACGCGGCTGTCGCCAATGATCCGGATATCGCCGTCGACCATGACGGTAACGGGCTGGTTGTATGGTCCGAGCAGGTCAGTTCTCACTACGTCATTCGCGCTCGATTCCTAGCAGGCACAGGCACTGCGGTGACGTTGAGTTCATCCGGCGATTCATCGTTGCCTCGTGTCGCGTTCGATGCGACCGGCAATGCAATGGCTGTATGGGCGCAATACGAAAATAATCGTAACGACGTCTGGTCCAGCCGCTATGACGCAGCAGCGAAAACCTGGAGTACGTCGGTGCGGATTTCGCCGCCGAACGCACTGGCTGACGCGAGTGGGCCGGATGTCGGCGTTGATGATGTCGGCAACGCGGTCGCCACCTGGACACAAGGAGATGGGCGGACTAATCACTTCGATGTCTGGTCAGCCCGCTATGTGGTCGCGCAGAACACATGGAATACGCCAGCGATGGTTAGCGACGGTGTTAACAGTGCATACGGAAGCCATATTGCAATCAATGCTGCCGGTCAAGGATTTGTCGCATGGCAAGAAGGGCAAGACGATGGCACAACCGTATCTAACGGTCCTACGGACATTCAAGCGCGCAGTGTCACCACCGCAGGTGTATGGGGAACGAGCACGCAGCTCAATGCCGTCGGCGGTAATATCAATACCGTCTATGGCCAAATTGCGGTGGCGGTGGATAGCAGCGGTAATGGCTTTGCCCTGTGGGTGCAAAGCACCAGTGTGCTTCCATTTGTGATTCATGCGGCGCGATATGCGAGCGGTAGCGGATGGCAGACCGAAACGGTCATCACCAATAATGCGATCGATAATTCCTATGGTCCGCACCTGGCTTTCGATGCTGCAGGTAATGCGGTCGCGGTCTGGCAACAGCAGACAGGCACTGGCGCATTCGGCGCGATGAACCGTTACGTCGCCGGGACGGGATGGGGAGTGTCGGGCAATCTCGATAATACAATTCAAGGCGACACTTACGATCCGCATGTCGCAGTGGATGGCGATGGCAATGCGACAGTCGTTTGGTACCAATGGGAAACGTCCGGTATCAATATTCGTATCAATCGTTACTTGATCGGTAGCGGTTGGGGTGCATCACGCATTCTCAGCACCACGTCGACCGATGGCGGATTTACCTATCCGGTGCCGAGGGTGGCAGCGAATGCTGCAGGGCAGGCGATGACGGTGTGGGGCGTCGATTCGAATTAACTATTCTGTCGCGGCAATCGTTAGATATTAGGATCTCGGATGACTAGTGTGGTTATTCCACATGCCTTATCAGCGATATCCAATACAAATTTAGAATGATGAGTGTTTATAATTGGCGCGTACTTCTTTGTGGGTAAGCTGCATTAAGCTTTATTTTTTTAAACTCTCTGCAAATCTAAAAATTGTCGAACCAAAATATTCAAGATGCGCCCGCGTTGAAAGATATCTTCAATGCGGAACGCATTCACCATATTGCCGATGAAGCAATCGGCGTTTTTCCGGCTTTTAACAGGAAGCGTTTTTTAGCACTGACGTTAAACCGACTGAATGACTTATCGTTGATGGCGCGATTGCGCCTAGTTGCTGAAAGTCTGCACGCGGTTTTACCGGGCGATTATTGCGCTAATCTCAGTGTTCTCCGCGATCTCGCGCCCCGTTTGAATAACGGATTCGTGACTATGGCGTTGCCTGAATATGTGGCGCTGTATGGCGCGGATGATTTTTCTGCGTCGATGGAAGCATTGAAATTCTTTACGACGTTCGGTTCGTCGGAATTCGCGATTCGTCATTTCTTGCGCCGCGATTTTTCCCGTACATTGTTAGTGATGACGGCTTGGTCTCAGGATGAAAACGAGCATGTGCGCCGTCTGGCAAGTGAAGGCAGTAGGCCGCGTTTGCCATGGTCTTTTTTGCTTCCCCAACTGGTTTTTGACCCGTCTCCGCTTGCGCCGATTCTCGATAACCTGAAGGCCGATCCCAGTCCTTATGTGCGGCGATCGGTTGCGAATTGTTTGAATGACATTACGAAAGATAATCCGGAATGGGCTCTTAAGCGTATCGAGAATTGGCCGCTCGAAGAGAAAGCAACCGCATGGATCGCTAAACATGCATTGCGCAGCTTAATCAAGAAAGGCGATCGGCGAGCGTTGGCGGTAATTGGTGCGGGTGAAACCGCAGAAGTGACATTGCATGGGCTTAAGGTTACGCCGAAGGCAACAATGTTAGGCGAGCGAATTACTATTTCTTTTGAATTGCGTTCAACTTCGGACAGTACCCAACGTTTAGTGGTTGACTACGCGATCCATTACGTAAAAAGCAGCGGTGCAATATCGGCCAAGGTCTTTAAGCTAAAGACGCTGACTCTGCACGGACGCTCTTCGGCGCGATTATCCAAGACTCAGTTGATCGCTAATTTCACAACTCGGACCCACTATGCAGGTAGGCACGATATCGATATTTTTGTGAACGGTCAGATGTATGGGCGAACATCATTCGATTTGCAAGTGTCATAGCATCGGGCCTTACGGCGATCATATGAGTTAATGCAATAACCGCTATGCGGCAGTGACTTTGGCCGGTCGTATATATAGCCATCCATTGCCGTAGCACATGGAGCACTCTTCTCTTTTATATTGCCCGGTTGCTGCACATTTCGGGCACTCTTTCCAATTTTCCCGCTTTATCGCATTGCCTCGAATTCCCATGCAACGGTTTCCTCCATAAGGTTTCCCGCAACGTTCGTCGATATGTTGCCTGGAATGGCCATAGGCGCCGCATACCGTACAGACTGCAACAGGTTGTTGCTTTTTTTGGGAATCCATAGTTGTCTCGCCGGTAATATTGAGTCTTCCATGCTACGCCTTTTCCGGATGCGAGAGAGATTAATAAAAATATATTTGTTCGATGGGGCGAAACTCTTTTTGATAATTGCTGGGTAAGCAGCACCGATCGCTTCTCCCTCACCGCCTTTTACTTCATAATGCCGGGGGATGACTTCAGTTTTGGCCCGTTCGTAGTTCTTTTCCGGGCATTATTTCCGACCCTCTTCCTTAGAGTGCATAACAAAACGATTCCGGCATGTGGTCGCAATGCCGCTGGAAAGGTTTTGTGTATGCGCTCTAGATAAGTTCGATGTTTCGCTCAGTATCGAGTGGAATAACTCCTCACCACAAAGAAAATTCACCCATGGCAAAAGAAGAAATGATTGAAATGAACGGCGTCGTTAGCGAAGTATTGCCGCAGACCCGTTTTCGTGTCGTGCTCGAAAACGGCGCTAATGTAATGGCGTATTTATGCGGCAAGATGCGGGTTCATCGTGTTCGCATCATCGAGGGAGACAGAGTCACTCTCGAAATAAGTCCCTACGATATTAGTAAAGCGCGCATTAATTTCCGGCACAAAGAAGAACGCGTCGGCGGTTCGTCTTCAAATCGCCGCCCGCACTATAAGAAATAATCTCCATTCCGCCTCGCGGCGACGGAAGAAAAACTTACAAGCGAGGGACATCTAGCTGGCGTGCGATAAGCACCCCTCATTTTCATTTGACGGAGCAGGCTAGTATATTGTCAGCCACTAGGCATAAAGCGAGAGGCTGAGCAATGATGGACCCGCTCATATATCAATTAGTCGTCGAACAAGCGAAAGACTACGCGGTATTCGTCCTCGATACGGAAGGGCGAGTGCAGACGTGGAATGTGGGCGCGCGACTGCTTAAAGGGTATGAGGCTGACGAAATTATCGGTCAGCATTTTTCTATTTTTTATACTCAAGAAGCACTGGAGCGTCATTGGCCCGATCAAGAATTGCGGTTCGCGATCATGGATGGGAGTTTCGAAGATCTTGGATGGCGACTTCGCAAAGACGGCTCTCGTTTTTGGGCGAGTGTAACTATTACCGCTTTAAGGGACGATAACGGAAAACTCCTTGGGTTCTCTAAATTCACCCGCGATCTTACGCAGAACAAAATGCAAGAAGAGGCATTGCGCCAGAGCGAAAAGCGATTCAGGCTGCTGGTCGACGGCGTGGTCGATTACGCCATTTTCATGCTTGATCCGAGTGGCATTGTCAGTAGTTGGAATTCTGGTGCTCAACGTATTAAAGGCTATACTCGGGAAGAAATCATCGGAAAGCATTTTTCCCACTTTTATCTCGAGGACGATATAAAGGCAGGCAAGCCGTGGGAGGAGCTTGCCACGGCGCGACGCTTAGGCCGTGCCGAAGCCGAGGGTTGGCGACTCAAAAAAAACGGCGAGCGTTTCTGGGCGAGAGCGGTCGTCAGTGCCCTGTACGATTCCGAAGGCCATTTGCTCGGATTCGCTAAGGTTACTCAAGATCTAACCGAACGTCTTCACATTCAAGATCTGGAGATGGCCGCAAAAAATATGAACGAGTTTATCGCCATACTTTCTCATGAATTGAGAAATCCGCTTGCCCCCATCCGCACTGCGGTGGAGGTCATGAAAAACTCATCCGTTAGTAAAGAGGCTTACGAAGCCATGTGTCAGACAATCGATCGTCAAAGCGCCTTATTGACTCGTATCGTCGACGACATGCTGGATATCTCGCGCATTACAGGCGGTTTATTGCGTATCGAGAATGCGCTCGTGGATATTGCCGATGTGGTGAATGGTGCGGTCGATATGGTTAAGCCGCTAATTCAAACGCGCAAACATACATTGGAAATGGATCTGCCTGAAAAAAGGTTGTTTGTTCAAGGCGATATTCAACGGTTGACACAAGTGGTAGCGAACCTTCTAAGGAATGCTGCGCAATATACGCCCGAAGGAGGGCGCATTACGATCAAAGGTCAATCGGAAGATGGTCAGATGGTGCTACGCGTGATCGACACAGGCCAAGGTATTAGCCCCCAGCATATCGATAGAATTTTCGATATGTTTGTGCAAGGCCGTACGCCGATCGAACGTGTTGGCAGCGGCCTTGGCGTCGGTCTTGCGCTCGCTCGTAGGCTTGCCAAACTTCATGGCGGATCGTTGGACGTCTACAGCGAAGGTGAGAATAAGGGAAGTGAGTTTGTTCTGCGAATGAGTTTTGCTGCTGAGCCTTCAAAAGACGCGAATGCCGGCGAAGTATCGGACATTGTTAGCCAAGCTGTTATACCTCGGCGTGTCCTCATCGTCGATGACAATGCCGATGCCGCAACAATGTTGGGCATGATCGTTCAAACGCTAGGGCATGAGGCTTGTGTCGTGCATGATGGTATTGAGGCGTTGAAGGTGGCGATTGATTTCAACCCTGAAATCGTTCTCCTCGATATTGGCATGCCCGGCCTCGATGGTTATGAGGTGGCTAGACGACTGCGAGCGTTGGCGCTTAAAAATCCATTTCAAATTATCGCCGTCACAGGTTGGGGGCAGGAAACGGATAGACGCAAATCTCAAAAAGCAGGATTTGATTTGCATCTTGTTAAACCCGTGGCATTGAATGATCTGAAAAGAATTCTGACCGAGTCGAATGATGCTTCGCTGCATTAGGTGAAATTTCGATACAGCGTTTTGAGCGCTGTTATTGCGCTGTAAGCCGAATTACAAATCGGCCATCGAATCGATATCGCGAAAGATGCCGGGATCATCGACCGTGCAACGAAAAATTTCTGTGGGCGAACTAGCGAGCAAAGCGCGAGCGCCTGTGTCGCCCCTCAACGTACTCAATTTATCGAACCAGTGTGCGGCAAAACCTACCGGGTGTCCTCTACGCCCGTTAGTTTCCGGTATGACAATACTGGCGCCCGTTTGCAACGCTGTCACGACACATTGATAAGTAGTGGATTCGATGAATGGCATATCGGCTAAGGCGATAATCCAACCGCCGGCATACGAACTCGCATTAACTCCCGCCGCTAAACTATGCCCCATACCGAGTAAGGATTCATCGCAAACGACTACTTGCAATCCTTCTTCTTGCAATTGTCGTTCCAAATCATTCTCGCCGGGGCGAATGACAGCGATACTAATGTTGCAAACGAATCGTAAGCGGCGAGCGGCGACAACGGCCATGGGGATACCATCCGTCAATGGATGCAATAGTTTGTTTGCGCCAAAACGGCTACCGCTTCCTGCGGCGAGTAATATGCCAACGACAGGGGACATGTTTATGTGCCGGCGTTAATTCGCGCAGATACTGCCGTATCACGAATCGGCGCATTGAAAACGCCGTTCTTGACGGCGGTCATCTCGGCAAGAATGGATACGGCGATTTCCGGCGGTGTACGGCTGCCGATGCGCAAACCTACCGGTCCATGCAATCGATTGACCTCGGCTTCCGAGAGATCGAAATATTCTAAAAGCCGCTTTTTACGTTTGGCATTATTGGCGTAGGAACCTAATGCACCAACGTAAAATGCAGGCGACTTAAGCGCCTCCAACAACGCCATATCGTCTAGTTTAGGGTCGTGGGTCAATGCGACTACGGCGCTATGAACATCGACGGCTAGATCGGTTACTGCATCGTCCGGCATGCCGTCTACGATGACAGCGCCCGGCACATGCCACTCTTGCGTGTATTCGAGACGAGGATCGCAAACGAATACCTGATATTCCAATGCTTGCGCCATTTGCGCCAGATAGTGAGAAATCTGGCCTGCGCCGATAATCAGCAATCGCCAGGACGGACCATGCACTGTAGTCAAACAGTGCTGGTCCCAGGTGAGCCGATCGTTACGGTGACCATCTAGAATATGGACGTTTCCCGATTCTAGATGGATGCGGCGAAGCGCCAGTTGGCCTTTGCTTATGTGCATCGCTAATTGTTGCAAGCTGACAAGATCGGGCTCAGGCTCAACGACCAACTCGATGCTGCCGCCGCAAGGCAAACCAAAGCGGCGTGCTTCATCTTGCGTTACGCCATAACGTAAAACCAACGGTTGTTTTCCGAGAAATTCTCCCGTTCGCATCCGATTGATTAAATCGTCTTCGATGCAACCGCCGGAGACTGAGCCCTGCACAAAACCGTCTTCTCGGAGCACCATCCAAGCACCGGCGGGACGCGGCGCCGATCCCCAAGTCTTTGCGACCGTAACTAAGGCGAAGCGGTATCCTTCCTGCGCCCAGCGTTGGGCTGCTTGTAAGACTTGGGTATCTTGGCTATCCATTTGAAATGGTCGGTTAAGTTAGGCGCGATTAAAAGGCATCCGATAAGCGCGCTTGCCCGTGGCCGCGGCAATGGCGTTGGCGACAGCCGGCGCTACCGGCGGTACGCCGGGTTCTCCGATGCCGGTAGGCGGTTGCGACGAAGAAACAATGTGCACTTCGACTATCGGCATTTCATTGATGCGTAGAGGGGCATAACTATCGAAGTTGCCTTGTTCCACAAGGCCATCTTTCAACGTAATCTCTCCATGCAATGCGGCCGAAAGCGCGAAACCGACGGCGCCTTCCACTTGGGAACGCACATTATCGGGATTCACGGCGATGCCGCAATCGACAGCGCAAACCACTCGGTCCACGGTGATATCACCATTTGCCTTTACCGTTACTTCGGCCACCTGTGCGACAAATGAATTGAATGATTCGTGAACGGCGATACCGCGGCCGCGATGTTCGCCTTCTTTGCCCGGTTTCAGCGGTTTGTCCCATTCCGCTTTATCGGCGGCGAGTTTCAGTACACCTGCATGACGAGGATGTGCGGTAAGAAGTTCTAAACGCAATGCCAGAGGATCTTTTCCTGCGGCGACGGCGACTTCATCGAGAAAGGTTTCCGTGGAGTAGGCCGTGTGAGACGAGCCCACCGAACGCCACCAGAGCACAGGCACATTAATATCTTTAGGTGTATGTAAATCTACCTTTAGATTCGGAATGGCATAAGGCAAATTCGATGCACCTTCCACCGATACCGCATCGATACCATTCTTTACCATCATGCTTTCGAACGGAGAACCGGTAAGAATGGATTGCCCGACTAAGCGATGCCGCCAGCCGGTAATCGTGCCCTTGTTATCCAAGGCGGCTTCTAAGGTATGGTGGAAGAGCGGACGATAGTAGCCGGCCCGCATATCGTCTTCGCGCAGCCAGACTAGTTTGACCGGTGCTTTGCCATCTATTGCTTTTACGATTTGCGCGGCTTCCAGCACGTAATCCGAATCCTTGCAGGCGCGTCTGCCGAAGCTGCCGCCCGCATATAGCATATGGATATTGACCTGTTCCGGTTTAATGCCGAGCAACTGAGCTAAGGCGTGTTGATCGCCCGTATGCAATTGTTCGCCATTCCACACCTCGCAACCTTCGTTGGTGAGGCGAATGACGCAATTCATCGGCTCCATCGCGGCGTGGGCGAGGTAGGGAAAATCGTAACTTGCTTTAACTACCTTAGTCGCTTTGGCAAAGGCTTGATCCACATCACCGTCTTGACGCGCTACGGCACCGGGCGTTTTCGCCAGTTCTTTATAACGCGCCATAATGTCGGCACTACTGAGTTTGAACGCAGCGCTTTCATCCCATGTAACGGCAAGGGCGTCTCTACCTTTCTTCGCGCTCCATGTATCGCGCGCGAGCACGGCGACGCCGTTGGGAATTTGCACTACATTGACGACGCCTTTAACGGCTTTTGCGCGCGAGGCGTCGAAGGACTTTACCTTAGCGCCAAAGCGCGGCGGATGGGCTACCACCGCAACCAGCATGCCGGGTAATTGCACATCTTGAGTGAAGCGAGCTTTACCATTGGTTTTGTCGGCGCTGTCTTTACGATTCGCTTTTTTCCCGATGAGACGAAAATCTTTCGGATCTTTCAACGGCACTTCTGTGGGGATCGTTTCCGCAGCGGCGTGACTTGCTAGTTCGCCGAATGTGGCCGTGCGATGTGACGACGCATGACTAACAACGCCTTCTTTGACGATAATTTCATTGGGAGCCACATTCCATTGGCGTGCTGCGGCGTTGACCAACATAACGCGCCCGGTTGCGCCGGCTTTACGGAGTTGCTCCCAGGAATTCGCCATGGCGCTGCTGCCGCCGGTGCCTTGCGCAGGACCCCAAAAAAGATTGTTATAACGTTTGGCATCGGCCGGTGCGCCTTCGACGCGAACCATATTCCAATCAGCATCCAATTCTTCCGCCAGTATGGTTGCGAGACCCGTGTAGGTTCCTTGCCCCATTTCTAAATGTTTGGAAATTATTGTGACCGAATTGTCGGCGCCTATTCGTAAAAACGCATTAGGTTCGAAATGTACTTCACTCGTGGCGCTTATCGCTTTCCCAGCGTTGGCAAGTAGCGGCAGGGAGAAACCAAGCGTCAGTCCTGCGCTCGCTTGCATAAAGCGGCGGCGGCTAAGGTTTTCAATAATGAATTCAGACATGGTGGTTTTCTCCTATGCCAGCGCTTTAGCTGCATTATGGATCGCCGCGCGTATGCGCATATAAGTCGCACAGCGGCACACATTGCCGGACATGGCGGCGTCGATGTCGGCATCGGTCGGATTTTTATTAGCACTGAGCAGCGCGACCGCGCTCATGATTTGTCCGGACTGGCAATAACCGCATTGCACTACATCCAGCTTGCGCCAAGAAGCTTGCACGGCTTTGCCGACAGCATTGGCATCGACTGATTCAATGGTATTGATCTTTCGACCTGCGGCGGCGGAGACCGGGATGGAGCAGGATCGTACCGGAGTGCCGTCCATATGCACTGTGCATGCGCCGCACAACGCTTGGCCGCAGCCATATTTAGTGCCGGTTAGATGCAAGGTGTCTCGAAGGACCCAAAGCAGCGGAGTATCACCGGCTACATCGACTTGGTGCTGCTTATTGTTCACATTGATTTTAATCATCTAAAACAGCGCTCCCAAAAAGGTTTAAGAAAAGGATGCGAACTGCCAATGAAGTACATGAATATCATGCCAATCGACTCGTGGTTTTTTGGCATGGGAATACGTGAAGAGATGCCATAAACGACAGCCAGAGCAATAACGTATCCTTTATCGGATGGAGTATAAAGGTCTGCAGGGAGGCTGACGTTTGAGATGGGGTCTAGAATAATACAGAGTACATAAAAATCAATACCGAATATTGATGAATATGGTTTTTAATTTATTTTTTTCAAAACCGCCAAGTCAGTTACCGGTCGAGACGATTGCGAGGAGCCTGAATTCTCGGCAATGAATCTCTCAGCGTCACCTTAGGCGAAATGATCTAAAAAAGGCTTTATAGCCAACAGTAAAGACTTGAGGGAATCACTTTATGAAGACCGGCCTACCACCAAACGGTTTGCTTTTACCGACTCAGCATCGCTCATTCTTTTCCGACTTGCTGCAGCTTTTAGCGGAAAACGGATTTCACAAAAGCAAACTAGATCCCCAGCTTCCGCAAATTATCGATGCATTAGCCCAGCTATGCGTTACAGAAGACGATATGCATGCCTGGTGCGGCGAGCTGGGGCAGTGGGTGCGATGGTATCGAGTCCCCGCATTCTGGCTTACCTATATTTTCCAGTTTGTAACTCAAGCGCGTCGCTCGCCTTACCATTTTCTTGCGTGCGAATTGTATGCAGATGCGCAAACGAGTTTCGCCGATGATCTGGCTTTACTCTCGCTCGAAACAGCCTATGACGGATATATGCGGAACCGTGCCACCCTCGGCGATGCCTACGAACCGGTAGGCATCGCTTTGCAACGAAAGCTTCGCTATTACTACGATTATTACTATCAGTGGTCGAGACCTTTCGGCTATGGAGAATGCAACCCGTGCGCCGATCATCTTTATAACAGCTTGAGTCGAGCATGGTTGATCGATGGCGTTCAAGATGGCGATGCTAATTTCGATATCAACGATGCCGAAGCCCTTTCTAAGGTTATTAGCCAAAGCAAAGGCGATGAATTCGCTTTTTATGGAATTCTGGCTCGACGTTTTTTAGGGCTGCATTATGCTGGTTTAGGTCAACATGAATTAAGCATCGAGCCGCTGGAAAGCGCGCTTGCCGATGCACGCAGACTCCAATTGGATACGGAGATAGGCCATCTGCGTCGTTTGCTCGGGAGTGCATTACGGGCCGTTGGTAGAGGCGATGAGGCTCGTCATCAATTCGAACAGGCCTATGCCTACGAAAAATTGGAGCCGCTGTTTGTCTATACGGCGTATTGGCAGGCCTTATCGGCGCGCGAGCTTGGCGATACGCTATTGCGGTTCGCTGGTCGTTCTGCCGATGTGGCGCTAGAAAAATCGGAAGACGCGGCTGTCATCATCGACGATCCGGAAAAGTTGCGACCGGCATTGAATGCTTATCACGATGGCCGCCTGTTTCTTAATGGCCACATGAGTTTGCAATGTCCGTTTCCCGTTGCGCGTGCGGCCAAACAACAAATATTTCGTTCTTTTTCCGAGAATGCGATTCAAGTCGCATGCCTTCTCAAAAGCACAAAAGACATGTTGGCGGAGGTGGAGTGGAGCGGGCCTCGTGAAGCTACGGAGGTGATTACTGAAATCGCCGCTGCGCGAGAAATCAATCCGGCTAATCTTGCCGACTTTCGTCGTAGCCGCGCCATTTATTACCAAACGCTGAATACCATGCCGGGCCGGTTTGAGGACTATTTAGCAAACCTCGCCCAAGGCAATGCCGATCGCCGTGCGTATGTGGCTCAATCGTTCGCGTTGGATAGCAAGCTCATTTCGACGCAATGGTGCGACAACATTGTCGAGCAAACATTAGCGATGCGTTTACCCGATACGGTTTTTCTTTTGTTTCATGTGGGAGCCCATGCGAGTACTGCCGTCCTCATCGACATGAGTTCCGGTGTGGCTGCTCCATTCGTCGCTGCATTCGGTGAGCAACGTTTGCGCGATATTCACGATGCCTATGTGAACGCGGTTAAGGATGCAGCAACACGAAAGTTGGCGCTCGATAAGTTAATGACGGATTACGAAGAAATACTCGGCTCGATACTAGAGCCCGTATTGCCCTTCTTGCCCGGCAAGCATTTAAAAATTTTTCCTCGCTTACAAATGAATGCGGTACCGCTGCACTCGCTTCGTCTGCAAGGAAAATATTTGATCGACCACTGCGCCACCATTAGCTACGGCCAGACATTGGGTTTATTCCTTGAAAGCCATTCCGATAAGGCCGCGCAGCATGAAACTTCGCTTCGTGTCGTCATGGGAAACGACGTGCCGTGGTATGAATTGCTTTTACCTAAGATACGCCATGCCTATAATGGCGCTGCGCGAGAGGAGCATCAAATATCGTGGCCGCAATTGATAACATCCATATCCAAGCAGCCGGCCGACGATACGTTGTTCGCGTGCCATGGCCAATATAGCTTGAATGATCCGGACGGTAGCCAGCTTGAGCTTGCTATGGATCAAAGCGAAGGGAAGGTGCTGTTCTCGCGAGTATTCGCCGAACTTGATTTACGCGGATGCCGCAGCGTCATGATGGGCGCATGTGAGAGCGGATTGGCTCGCGCGGAAATCGGCGCCGAGTATATCGGGTTGCCGAGTGCGATGCTTTCGTCGGGCGTGCAATATGTTGTCGGTGCTTTATGGACGATTCCGCAAGTTGCTACGGCTGTGCTGGTGGAACGTTATCTAATGCTGATAAAGAACCGATCCATCAATGTATGCGTCGCGCTGTGTCAGGCTCAGCGCGAAGTGATGATGATGACACGCGATCAGCTTGCCGACTGGGTTCGCGATGTGATGGCAGAGCAGCCTGAATTGGATGGTGTGTTGCAAGACATAGGCCGTATGGATGAACAACCGTTTTCGCATCCTTATCACTGGGCTGGATTGCAGGTGGTTGGAGATGTCTAACTTTTATATCGCTGAGGACGCACATAATGAATACACCTAATAACAATACGCAGCGCCCCCTTAATGAATTAATCGCGGAACTGAAAGACGCGGTGCAAGCCGGCGATCGTAATCGTGCCGTGCAGTTGGAACAGTTAATCTTGCAACGCCTTGCCGCGGAGGCGTATGAGATACAAAACACAGAGCGTACCGTTCACGCCTTAATGGAACAGCTAGACAAACCCGAGCCGGTGGTTGCAAAGCCGCAGTCGCGTTTTTCTCTTACGGGCGAACTCGGTGGTGTTTCTGAGCAGCCTCGAAGTCTCTATAACAAAATTCAAGTTGACCCCAGTTCTGACGCTGTAATTTATCCGGTATGGTTCGGCACTAACCGAAAACCTAACGCACAGGGCGATGGTTATACCGGCGAACGGCACGAGCACATCACTCGTGGTCGAGTGGATGTTCGAGTGCCTACGGCGCATCGGTTCGGCGAAACGGGAACCGCATTTTGGAAACGTCTTTTGCGTTTCGATATAAGAGACGATCGATTGCGTTTGCAGCGTATAGAAACGCTGGAGCGCGATGGTTTTTTTTCCGGCATTCATGAAGCCATGGAAGCTGCCCGTGAAAATGGCGAGCAATCGCAAGCACTTTTCTTTCTCCATGGATTCAATGTTAGTTTTGAAGAGGCCGCGATTCGGGCCGCGCAAATCGGTTATGACTTGAAAGTGCCCGGCGCCACAGCGTTCTTTAGTTGGCCATCGCGCGGCACGGTGACGGCTTATCCCGTGGATGAAGCAAGCATCGAAGCTAGCGAGGGCGCAATCACGAATTTTCTGGTGGACTTCGCCGAAAATTGTAAGGCCGATAAAATCCATGTGATCGCACACAGCATGGGTAATCGAGGCTTGTTGCGTGCGCTTCAACGAATCGCGGCCAATGCGGAAACGCGAGGCAGAGTGAAGTTCGGGCAAATCTTTCTTGCTGCGCCTGATGTGGACCGAGATCTTTTTCTCGATCTCGCTTCTCTTTATCCAGAGCATGCGGAACGAACCACGCTTTACGCGTCGAATAGCGATTTGCCGGTGCACGCGTCATCGAAATTGCACGACGCACCGCGTGCCGGTTATTTCACGCCTTATACGGTGGCGTCTAGCATCGACACCGTAGCCGTACCGAATTTCAATATCGATTTGTTAGGACATTCTTATTTCGCGCAGGCGGAAGCGTTGTTGCACGATATTTATGATTTGATGCGACACAACGAGCCGCCGGCTAAGCGGCAGCGAATAGAGGCGGCTGTTTACGAAGGGAAAGATTTTTGGAGTTTAAAAAGATAACGGAGCAGCATTGGATGGATGGAATACACCGGTGTATTCCATCCCCTTGAAGGAGAGCGACCGGAGCAAGCGATGAGAATGACATACATGCCAATTCAACGCGACGAATCACTAGCAGTTATAAGCTCCCGAGGAACAGCGTCGCGAAGTCCTTCGCGCGACGCCGGCATAACTCACTGGCGTCAGAGGGCGACCGACAACAGCCTCTGCGGTAGATACGAGGCCATGCACGCCTGGGATCGCGAATCGTTCGCCAAGTTCCAAACAAATACCGCAGATCATTATTGCCGAGAGGCCAATACCGATACGCTTTAACATGATCACTTTGCTCCTTTAGCCGTGAAAAGAGTGGGGATGTCATCAAGTTCGCGGACTTCGTCCGGCGTCAATTTTTTGGCGTCGGCAGGAATCTCCAATTTAAAACTATCGGAGGCGACCTCGGCACCCGCTTTCCACGCCCAGATATCGACATTGTATTGCGGCCACCCGTTAACCTTCTTGCTTGTGATGACATAACGGCACGGATAAGGGTGTGGTCCTTGCGCGATCCAGATCTGCCAATCGACCTCCGTCGTTCTGAAAGCCAAGTGATCGCATTCAACACCATGGATCGCGCCGCTTCCCAGATCCTTTACGTCTTTGACCTCCGACATCAGCTCCTGATAAGGATTCGATATCAGCAGATCCGCGCCTGGAACGGGTCTGTGATACTTATCTCGCAACACGTCTACCAATTGATCGATCGTGCCGGGAGCCTCTACCTGAGTGTACATCTTGGTATTCTTGCCCAACAGCATGACCGTTTTCCCGTCATAGGCTATTTCCATATTCGCAAATCCACCTTTGCGTGTTACATGAAGCTTATCTGGGCGATTGAGCGTCAAAGTGCCAGAATTCGCCAACCCTATTTTTTGCTGCTCTGTGCTAACGATTTCAAGGTTTGTATCAAAGTCGAAAGATATAGCCTTTTGTGCAGCGAGATAGTCGGACATGGCCTGAAGAAGACGCTTGGCGTCCGCTTCATTAGCGTAGGCAACGGTTCCCGTTAGCGCTGCAGCTAGAGCAACGACCCATGCATTTACGCTTTGCATGAAACGTCCACAGCGATAGTGTTCAGTCATATTTACCTCCGGTCGACAGAAAGATTGTTGCCCACCCTTTGGGTGGACTGGAGGGTAATTCAAAAGTTCATGGATTGAAAATATCGAACGTAAGCAGCGCAATAGATGGATAGATGCTCTATAACTAAAGCGTTATTTTTCTTTTCATCCAATGGAGTTCATTGCTCATTGTGAAGCAATGACAATGTAGATCGATGTTGGGATTACCGTTCTACGAATTAGTTAACAACGTTAGTTAACGACGAATGAATTACTTTATTAAAAGCTTGTACCCATTGCGGTGAAAATTGGTGGTCGCATGCGTTGAGTTCTCCCATGGCACGCATAATCGATTTTTTATACTGACGGTCGATCCGTTGATGTGTCATGGCTTCGAAAGCATCCAGCACCGCGATCAATTTCGCGCCATGCAATATGTTTTGCTCGGTAAGTCCTTTGGGATAACCGGTTCCATCGAGTCTTTCATGGTGTTGTTCAACTATCTCGGCTGCTTCTTCCCATCCGGACATGCGCGTCATGAGGCCGGCACCTAGGCTGGGATGCCGTCGGAGTTCTTGCATTGCCCGATCGGTGAGCCGCCCATGCTTGGTCCAGATGGATTCCGATAAAAAGCTCATGCCGATGTCATGCATGTAAATTGCCGCTTCCAATTGCACCGGATCTACCGGCTTCCCTGCCGTTTCATTGGTCTGCGCCGCAAGCCTTGCGAGCCGTCCCGTTCGCCCTTCCCAATAGAGAGTCCGTTCCTCCAGTTGCAAACTGAGTTGTCGGAAAAACGTAGATCCGCTTGTTGCTTGGGTGATGCATGAATGCATAGGATGTCGGCTGCGGGCTGAATAAGTATTTGGTTTTCGATTGCCGGCGATTTAACACCGAGATGCCTGAGCAGTTTTGTGGTTCGATCATCGCGTTGTACCGTGTTTTCTGCCGTTGCAAGCTGACGAAATGCTTGCAAGACCGCATCAGGCAGGAACGAGTCTGCGGAATGTTGTGCGAGCCAATCCGGCCCAACCCATTTAACCCGATCCATCCCTAATAGAATGGCTTCACCGATTGGTGGAAAAAACAAGAATGCTTTGGATCGTAAAGCGCTTACGACGTCTTCTACCGCACCGGTGAAATCCACTAGCGGCGTGAGGTAGTGCATTACTTAAACCATATGCCCCCGAAGGCATGTCCCGAATGTGCCGCAGTTATCAATATTATCGCTATGTTTCTATCATATGCCGCTCTGTGCATGCTCGGATACTTATGAAACGAGTTCTAATACTTTTAGTGGATTGACTATCATCAGTTAGGGCGCGATACTTCGCGCCCTAACTTTGTCTGGTTGCCATACTGAATTTACTCTAAATAAAAAGGGGTATATGAAATTACCATTGGCCGCAATGGCTGCAGTCATAGTGGGATGTCTTGGACAGAACGCAATTGCTAACGAGATATCGGTGAACATTAGCAATTTAGGTTGGTACACTGACACGGGACATCACGATTCTTCGAATGTTAATACATTAACGGGATATCTCACCGGGACCGAATATCGGAGCTTTTATCTCTGGGACCTCCCGGCATTTACGGGAACAGTAACCTCTGCTCGCATAGAGTTTGCACTTCCCTATTCACTCGGCGTTTCATCATTATCTCAAATGGGGAAAATGTTTGATGTGACAAATACGAGTGTTGCCACAATTGCGAACGATGACGGCGCGGGCCAAGGGTTACAAATATTTTCTGATTTGGGTAGTGGTTTGTCGTACGGGGATTTTGTAATTAGCGACGCAGATAGCCTCACTACCTTCATTGTAAATTTAAATCAAAACGCATTGGACGCTATTAATGCGTCTGCCGGTCAAGCGTTTGCCATAGGCATGCAGAACGTTTCACCTTGTAATCAGTGTAACGATTACTTTTTGTTTTCAAGTATGTCCAATCAGTCCTCGCAAATATTAGTTCTTGATTCGAACGTTGTGCCGGAACCCGTGACCTTGGCGTTAATGGTTAGCGGTCTTGGGTTAGTTGGATTGTCGCGACGAAAACAATTTGCGAAAGCAAAGCATTCGCATACCCGGATTTCCGACTAAATCGAGGCAAACAAAGCTACACCGTCGGCCATGGACTCGCTCAGCCAAGGCTGGCTGTGGACGCACGATCCGCTAGCAAATTATTTACCTGCAATGGGATTGTCTCTAGCTTGTTCCATCAACAGCAATGCAGATTTACGCGTAACACCCCAGCGGTATTGATTGATATCACCATCTGCGCGAATGACTCGATGGCAGGGAATCAATATCGCTATGTTGTTTTTTCCAACGGCGCTCCCGACTGCGCGTGATGCATTCGGTGCGCCTGCCATATCGGCAAGGGACTGATAGGAAACCACTTCACCCATCGGTATTCGAAGCAATGCTTCCCATACCTTGATTTGAAAGTTCGTGCCTCGCAGCAGGATGTGTAGCGGTTGTTCAAGGTTACGGCGAGGAAAGATTCGTTTGCATAAATCGATAGCGGTGTGGTCATCATGACGCAAAGAGGCGTAGGGCCACTCGTTTCGCAATTGAGCGAGTGCCGTGTCTTCGTCTTTATCAATGATATGCAAATGGCATACACCGCGACCTGTGATGCCCACGATTGCTTTGCCGAGCGGTGTCGCGACAAAGCCGAAACAGATCTCCAATCCGTTGCCCAGCGATTTAACTTCACCAGGCGTTACCGCGTCGCATACAACAGTGAGATCGTGTAGACGGCTGGGGCTGGATAGGCCTGTCGCATATGCTGCCGATAGCACATCGCTCGATTGGCGCAGCAGATTCTTCGCGTGTTCCTTAGTTAAGAATTGCAGAAACCGTTTCGGTGAAATGCCGGCCCAATCGGAAAATAATCGCTGTAGATGAAATGTGCTGAGATTCACCGACTGTGCGATTTCCTCAAGGTTCGGTTGCGTTTTAGCGTTGCTGCGTATGAAGTCGATTGCTTGCGCGACGGTTTCGTAGGCGCGGCATTGCGCTTCAAAATTCATTTCGGGACTCATAATGCATCATCCTTTTTCGCTGATGACGGGGTGCGTTCCTGAAAAGCGCAGTACACCGTTTGCTAGTCCGGTGCCGAGCAATATCATTACGCCGCCGATCAATAGATTCCAGCCGACCGGTTCGCCGAGAAATAGAGTGCCCCATAAAACGCCGAATACTGGAATTAGAAACGTGACGGTTAATGCGCGCATAGGGCCGACGTCTTCGATTAAGCGAAAGTAGAGTAAGTAAGCGAAGCCGGTGCATAAGACACTTAGCCCCGTTGCGGCTGCCCAATCGACCATAGTGGGATTGTGTATGGGAGGAGCAGCGAAGGCCATGGGTAAATTTATTAATGTCGCCATCCATAAACTGCCGTGGGCATTATTGAATGGATCCAATTTAACTGCGTTGGCTTTGGTGTAGGTGCTGGCGATTCCATAGCACAAAGGCGCGCCTAATCCTGCGATCAATGGAAGCCAAGGATTATCGCCATGAATGGAAACATTGCTTCCAACCAGAAGCCCCACACCGCACATCCCGATAATCAAGCCGATGATGGTTGACCGATCCATGGGCGTGCGCAGCCAAATGGATGCCACGACTGCGCCGAAGATCGGCGCAGTCGAATTCAGTATGGAAAGCAGCGATGCCGATAAGGTGCCGGCTGCATAGGCAAATAGCAGAAACGGCAATGCCGAATTGACAACGCCTATGATGAGGTAATGTCGCCAATGGGATGACAAGGACAAAGATTTTTTCATCCGCGTGGAGACCAGCCACAGAAATAGGGCAGCAATGCCTACACGCAACTCAACTAACATCGCCGGTCCGAAGGCGGCAACGCTAATGCGTATGAAAAGAAAGGATGCGCCCCAAATCGCGGCTAGGAGAATTAAGCGGAGAATATTGGCGGAATTCACGAATCACTTTTTGATGTTCAGGACTTACGTAAAATTTTTCCAGCAAGGCGCGCCGACGTAGACAGTACAAAATAGTACGGCAAGGAGGCGCAACGCCGCTGGGGCGGTTTTGCGTAAGTCTTAAGTTAATTGAATGCGTGAATTCTGACTGGAAGGATGACATTGCGCCACCCGATTCTTGCGATTTTCTTTGCGAAGTGGTTACCTCGATAGGCAATCCGTTCTATATGGCGTCGGAAGGCGGAGACTGAGGATCGAGAAGCTGAGATAGGGCTTTGAGGCCGAACGGTTTTACAAGATGGTGATCGAAACCAGCTTCCCTCGACCGCCGATAATCGCTTTCGGCACCATAGGCGGTAACGGCGATGAGCAAGGGTTTTACGAATGTCGATTCGGCCCTGAGGCGCTTCGCTACATCAAGGCCATTGATTCCAGGTAAACCGATGTCCAGCAACACAATCGATGGTTGAAATCGCGCCGCGATTTGCAGCGCTGTGATGCCGTCATAGGCTTTTTCTACGGTATACCCCCGCAGCTTCAATAGTTCGGAGAGGCTATCCGTCGCATCGACGTTATCGTCCACGATGAGAATACGTTTGCTTTGCTTAGGGCGTCCAGTGGGTAACGCGTTTTTCACCTCTAATGTACTGACCATGGGCAGCGTTACCGTAAATGTACTACCGCGACCGATGCCTTCGCTGCAGGCTTGAATGGAACCACCATGCAATTCGACTAGGCTACGGGCAATCGCAAGTCCGATACCAAAGCCGGTTATCGATGCATCGGCGCCATCCATGGCCGGAGAGAGCAAATTGAATGCGCTATGCAAGCGTGCTTTCGGAATACCGGTGCCGTTATCGCCGACTTCCAATATCAAGTGGTTTTCTGTAGTGGTGATGGCAATCTGTACCTCTCCTCCCGGTTGCGTGCTCGCTATCGCGTTGTCGAGGAGATGATTAAGAATTTGGCGAAGTCTGGCTTCATCGCAAAATAGCAATACCGGCTTTTCCGGTAAGCGGGCGTAGAGATGTTGCTTAGAAGCTTCGATCTTCGGTTTTACTGCATCGATAGCCTGTTCGGCCAATCGCGCAATATCCACCCATTGTTTTTTTAATGTCACCAGCCCGCATCGAATGCGGGCACTTTCCATAACGTCATCCATTAAGTGGGATAGATATTCCACTTGATGATCCAATGTGCCGAGGGCATGTTGCTGCTGAGACTCCGCACACAACGTTTTCAACAGCGCCAGCGAGTGTCGGATAGGCGTGAGCGGATGTTTTAGTTCGTGCAGTATGAGCGATAGGAATTCGACTTCCGATCCCGTCGCTTTGCGTATCGTATTGTTGGTAGCGGCATTTTTTGGATTACGCGACATATATATTTTCCGTTCCCCGTGGGTATGGCAAAACCATATGCCATAGATCAATCAAGTTCCCTTCCTGTCTTCTATTCGCGTCGATAGGGCAGGATTACTTCGAAACGAGTGCCAATATCTTCAGTGGAGATCAATCGAACTGTTCCGCCTAATAGCGCGGCTAATTCCTTTACGATTGCAAAGCCCAAATCATCCAAAGGTGTTGTTCCGGTTTCGTCTGTTTCGCCCTGGCTATTTACCGGTTTGCTGCCGTATACGACCCTCATCATCCAGCGTTCCGCGTCGACAGGTAAAAAAGCCCACTCAATTTCTTTTTCCCGCGTATATCGAAGCGCATGGGCAAGCATGTTTGTACCGATTTGCTTGATTTTCGGCTCATCGCTGATGACAGTACGAAGGCTTTCCGCGAATTCCTTTTTAAGCGAATGTCCCGCCCTATTGATCGACGGTTCATTGCGCTCCAACAACTTAGTATAGATTTCCTTTAAATCGATGCATTCAGTCCTTACTGGGTATGGAGCGTGAAGTAAATTGGAGTATTCGCACAGTTGTCCAATCAATATTTCCATATTTGCCGCTTGGTGCCGCACCGTAGCAAAACTCTGCACATTCGTCGGCGCCGTTTGTAAGATTTGCAAAGAATCTGAGAATATTTGCATAAGTTGCCGCAATTCCTGCGCCGCTTTGCCGGTTAATTGCAAGCGAGAAGACATTTGTCCCGTGAGCCGACCGTTGTGCAATTCTAAATGGCGGTTTGCCGTTTCCAGCTTTTGCGTATAGCCAGCAACTTGCTCCTGTTGTTCCCTAACGAATTGGTCGACCGAGTTAAGGGTCAGCACGCCGAAAAACTCTCCGATCAATTGCCGCGCGGTTATTTCCACGCTGCCGCTGAAGGTCGGATTAGCATCGGCGAACATGGTGACGAAAGTGGCGAGGACGATACGCCGTAATATATTAATTTCTCGCAGTAGTTCTTCGATTCGATAACCGTTTTTCCAGCGATGCTCTCCGTGCTTTCGGGCATCTTGTGTAATTTCACCGGTTAATTGAGCCGCCTCGCGCAGCCGCAGAAAGCTGCAAAGCTCTTTATAGAGAACGGGTAAATGATCAATTAGCTGCTGATGGGTCAAATGATGGGAGGTATCCATCTCCGCATCGGCGGAAATGGCATCCAGCCATTGCTGTGTAACGGCCGTTTGCCGGTCTTCAATGTAATCGGCTAATCGCGCCAGTAAGGTCTTATTGGGTGCGGCATCCATAGACAAACTCTTGAGAAACATTTAGCTCAAGGCGCAGCAAAAATTGGGCCAGCAATACGATCCATTGAATACGTTTACATTCGAACGAGCATTTTAAGACGATGCTACATGTTACTCGGGTGCTAAAAGCGCCAATTGCGAATCGTTCAAATAACACCACTCCCCCGGCGCCAGGGTTAGCGCATCCAACGTTAATTTACCTATTACCGAACGATGCAATGCCGTGCAGTGATTGCCTGCGGCGGCCAACATTCGCTTAACCTGATGATATTTGCCTTGCTCCAGTACTATTTCCAACCGATGGGTATCAATGCGACGGCAGATCTCTGCGGCCAACGGCGTGGGTTCATCGTTTAGCTGCACGCCGTTTAGCAGGTGTTCTATTAATTGAGGCGTTACGGGTTCGAATGTGGTTGCCTGATAGATTTTCGGCACATGCCGTGCCGGCGATGATTGCGCATGAATGAACGCGCCGTTGTCAGACATTAATAATAAGCCCGTGGTGTCGTGATCGAGTCGACCGACCGGTTGCACATCCCGCCGATCAAACGCTTCGGGCAACAACGTAAGTACACCCGGATGATGGCTGGGCTTGCGGGAGCATTCGAAGCCTGCCGGTTTATTGAGTGCGATATAGATGTTTTCGCGGTAAAGCCAGGTCTCGCCGAAAAGCGTGAACGATAAATTCGCAGTATCAAATTCGGTGCGATAGTCGGTAATAGATTCCCCAGCAATGGTTACTTCTCCGGAGGCGATCAATTCGCGGCACCATTTACGTGTCCCAATGCCTTGCGATTGCAAGATGCGGTCTAAAGTTAGTTTTTTCATTTTATTAAAGTGGCGTTAGCTTCGCTGAAGCCAGGATGAATTCGAGTTGCCCGGCAGTATGCCCGAGCCAATGTTTAACAGCCAAAAATATAGCGCGAGCTTCAAGTTATAAACAATCCACAAAACCTGTGGATAAGTGTGTGCGTATGGGGGATTGACATCGGTGGAGGAGCGCGTGCTTGTTGGCACACCGTTTCTTCGGCTACTTTAGAGGCGCTTGCGCTTTGCGGTGGCGAGAGCCTTCTCGTCGGCTGATGTGTCAAGTGCTGAGGAGGGCATCGGAAAATTTTTTCGTCACCGCAACGTACAAAACGATTGCGACCAGCTTCTTTTGCTAGATACATGCGATGGTCGGCTAGTTTAATCAGGGTATTAACGTTGTCGACTCCATCGATCTGATATTCGGCAAGACCGATGCTGAGGGTCAAGGGCGTATTGTCCGGACGTAAGCCAAGATTGTTCGACTGCAGCCGTGTAACTAGTGCGATGGCGTCCTCGCAAGTTGTATTGGGTAACACCACTAAAAACTCTTCGCCTCCCCAGCGGATGACCACGTCCGAGCCGCGTACCGTAGCCTTTAGTGCTGAAGCGACGTGCGTCAGCAAATCATCGCCGACATGGTGGCCATAGGTATCGTTGATGAGTTTGAAATGATCGATATCGGCGAAGAACACGACGAGTGGTGTTTGATTGCGCACACAGAGGCGAAATTGCATATCGAGAATTACTTTACCGCTCTCGCGCCGATAGCAGTTGGTGAGTGAATCGCGACTGACTTGTGTGATCAGAGCGCCAATCAAGTCCACTTGATTGGCGCTAATAAAAGCCGAGATGGTGCAGATAAGAAACAGCAACCAAAATGCGCCCGGGTGGGTAAATAGCAACAAATGTTCGTTATGCACAGCGATAACTACGCCCTCGACGGCAAATATAATGAGGGAATAGGCTGCAGATTCAGCAAAGGTCAGCGGAAATATGCCGAGGCCGGCAGCCACGGCGAACGGCACGAATAAATAGGCCGTGGCAACTGTAGCGGCAATGCTATTGAGCGGTGTATTAAATAATAGCTCATAAGAAACGATGGAAAAGATCGCAGGAACGATGAGTAACATTCCCAACCGAGAATAGGCATGACTGATGCTAGGCGCCGGCGCGCGATGAGATCGGGCAATGCCTATTAATGCCGCGCCTGTACCAAGGCGAGCCAGTGTAAGGTAAAGCGAATGGGGCCAAGGAAAGACTGCGACATCAAGCGCGATCCATGCCAAGGTGAGAACACCCAAAAGCGAGGCAATGACATTAACGCGAGAAACAATAACCTCAGCGCGCTTGCGGCTCAGCAGATAAGAATGCTGAGTCGGCCAAATCAGCCGCCACAAGTCCTCCGCATTACGATTGCCGATAAGGTACTTCAGTAATAAACGGGAATTGATCGATGATTGATGTGCCATTACTCCCAATAATAGGAAGTTGGCGAGCAGTTCACAAAGTCAATCGTAGTTCGAGTGTCATCACGTCGGCGAATATCGTTGCGTAAAATGGCAGCAGGATCTGTCAAACGGGTGGGCAGGTTCGATGCGCTATCGTATAATCGCGGCTGTCATTGGGGAGTAGCCTCCCTCCATTGTGAGAGGGGCCTGCATCAACAGACTTGTTCATTCGAACATGGTGCAGGTGGTTCTTCGGATTTGGCGAGACCTTTGACTGCGTTGTCTCCGTTTTCAGGCCGGGGAAGCAGCGCAGTCATCGGTATACGAAACCGGCCGGAGAATCCAATAATGAAAGCATTCCTCGTCTCAACCGGCATCGTCACTCTAGCCGAAATGGGTGATAAAACCCAATTACTATCCCTCGTTCTCGCTGCTCGGTTTCGCCGTCCGACGCAGATAATAGCCGGCATCTTTATTGCAACATTGCTCAATCATGCTGCCGCAGCTGCATTCGGTACTTGGATTACGACTGCACTTGGTCCTGACTTGCTCCGCTGGATTTTAGGGCTATCTTTTATTGCGATGGCATTTTGGACTTTAATACCCGATAAATTCGAGGACACGGAAGGCAAGATCCGGTTTGGTGTATTCGGCACGACCGTTATTGCTTTTTTCCTCGCTGAAATGGGAGATAAGACGCAAATTGCTACCGTCGCGCTAGCTGCGCAATATTCGGCGTTCTATGCGGTTGTGGCGGGAACGACGCTAGGGATGATGATCGCTAATGTACCGGCGGTGTTGCTAGGTGATCGAGTCATCAAGCGGGTGCCATTACGTTTAGTGCATAGAATTGCGGCGGTGTTTTTTGCACTATTGGGTATTAGTGCACTATTGGATATCGGGCGTTTCTTTTAACGACAGGCCGGCTTGGAGAATATCGTAGGCGATGCTGGTGTGCCCGGCAGCGCCTCGATAGTTTCGGGTCGATACGGCGCTTTGGATAAGTTTTTATAAATAGTATTGAAAGACGAACACTCTGGCGTCTTCAGTTTTCGAGAAGTTCTTTTTTATGGCACTGACGATAATTTGGCGTAGTCCTTCGAGCGTGCGTGTTTTGACTATCCGATCACCGATCATTACTAGGCTGAGCTTTTTCATAAATTTCCCCATTGCATCGATATTTTCTTTTGCAGTAATTAATAGAATAGTGCACATATCGCTTATGGCTATCATCAACGCGATAACAATTACTTTGCCCCATTGTTCTTCAAATTTATAGGTCGTAACACACACTCCGCAAAGCACTGCTTTCCCTTTGCGTGGCATGAAATTTGCCAGTATTAATGCGAGAAAGGAGAGTTAACCATGTGGATATCGTCGAATTGGCTTTGGCGACTTACTAAGCAATCGCTAGATGGCTGGGTAGAAGATCGTGCGGCTAGCATGGGGGCGGCGTTGGCTTACTACACTATGTTTTCTATAGCACCATTGCTGCTGATTGTTATCACAGTGGCAGGCGCTGTTTTTGGTGAAGACGCCGCACGGGGCATGGTTTTTAGTCAATTAGCTGGTTTGATCGGAGATAACGGTGCAGAAATGGTGCAGGTAATGCTTAAGGGCGCTCGTAACTCCGATAGGGCAATCTTTTCCGCAGTGGTAAGTGCAGTGACGCTGTTCATAGGAGCTACAACGGTATTTGCCGAATTGCAGACCGATTTAAATTTGATCTGGAAAGCTAACAGCAATCCGGGAAGCGGCGTCTGGACTTTTATTCGCACGCGGTTATTGTCTTTCGGAATGGTCTTGGGGATAGGATTTTTATTGATTGTTTCTTTAATCATGAGCGCCATGGTTTCCGCGTTCAGCAAGTTATGGGGCGGGTGGTTCAGCGATGTGGAGTGGTTATTGCATGCGGTGAATTTTCTCGTGTGGTTCCTTATTATCACGGCACTGTTTGCCATGATTTACAAGATATTGCCCGGCGTAAAAATTGCGTGGACCGATGTGTGGATTGGCGCGGCTGTAACATCGCTGCTCTTCGCGGTCGGCAAATTTGTAATCGGCGTTTACATCGGAAAAAGTGCGATTTCCTCTTCATTCGGTGCGGCCGGCGCGTTCATCGTCTTGGTTGCTTGGGTCTATTATTCGGCGCAGATTTTCCTACTGGGCGCGGAATTTACGTGCGTCTATGCACACCGACGAGGGTCTCGCTCAGGAGCTACAAGCATGGAGGCAATATAAATTACCTTCGATAAGAGGCGAAAAATTGCGCTGCAATAGTGGCGCAGTTCACTTCAGCCATTGACGCGATCGCTGCATGATACGGGCTGTCATCAGCCCTATTGCATTATGAAAACTTTTAAAGCCATTAAAAGGCCAATCCAACATTTTTTTCGGATTGCCGAAAATGACGAACTCGTCGCGACACGCGAAGGCACTGTCGAAGCGCGTCGCGGTGACGCGATACTAACGGGTGTCGAGGGAGAGGTTTGGCCGATCCAAGCCAATAAATTTCTCGCGACATACGACATCTTGTCCGGTGCACAGTGCCGGAAGAAACCAATTGAAGTATTAGCGGTTCGTATGGACCGGCCGTTTCAAGTTGTTGTCGCACATCAAGACGGATTGTTGGACGGTAAACCGGGCGATTGGCTTATTGAATATGGAGAAGCCAACTTCGGTATTGTCGCGCAAGATATCTTCGACAAAACCTACGACATCCTAGGTCCATCGAACAAAACAATAAATATCGGATCATCCAAAATTCGCATCTCTGATCAACAACCAACTACATCTATGCTCGCTATGTTTAATGATTTGCAAAATTGCCTTCTCGGTAAGGACGCCGCTATTCTCAGATTCCACCCCAGCAGCACCTTTGCTGTGGGTAAAGTCGCCCTATACCAGCCGCTCGATGGCGAACACCCATCCGGTGTTTGGTATGAAGCAAAAATCGCTAGAATCCGAGACAACGGGTACATGGAGTTGGAGCCGATGATTACTCATTACACGGCTTCAAGCAGCTCCGCCCAGGCGTAATATCGAAATATACCGCTGCGCAAAGTAATTTCATCGATTGAGATTGCCGATCGCGGATTCATAACGCTTTCGAGGTTGCTACTTATGTCGCTGTCTTCAGAGCTCATGCACCGGATTGCTGCCCGTATCGCTGGTACCACCAGCGAACGAGTTGCCGGATTGCGCGTAGCTTCGATACGCGGTGGTACAAATAGCGCGTTTCATCGATTGTCGATCGGTGATCGAGATTATTTCTTGAAAAGTAATGTGGCTGATCGGCTGCCTATGTTCGAAGCGGAAATGGCGGCGACCAATGAAATTGCCAATACCGCTACCATTGGTGTGCCGAAGGTGTTTTGTGTCGATGTGATCGAGGACTATTCGTTCATTGTACTTGAATGGTTGGATTTACAACCTGTGGATGAAGCGGCGGGCAGTCGTTTCGGACGCGCATTAGCGGCGCTGCACCGCCATACAGGCAAGGAATTCGGTTGGCATCGCAACAACTCGGTGGGGGCGACAGTGCAGGTAAACACGCCATCCTCCGATTGGCTCGCTTTTTGGAAAGAATATCGTCTCGGTTATCAGTTGAAATTGGCTGCGAGCAACGGGTATACCGGCCAATTGCAGGATTTAGGTACCCGTCTAATGGTATGTTGCGACGAGCTGTTTTCTGGATATTCTCCGGAGCCATCGCTGCTTCACGGTAATCTTTGGCACGGCAACACCGGTTGCAGTGCTTCAGGTGAGGTCATTGTTTTTGATCACGCGACTTACTATGGTGATCGTGAGACCGATCTTGCGATGACTTCTTTGTTCGGCGGTTTTCCCAATACTTTTGTGACTGCTTATAATGCCACGCTGCCGTTGCACGAAGGCTATGAGTTACGCCGCGACTTTTACAATGTTTATCATTTGCTCAATCACCTCAACCTCTTTGGCAAAGGTTATCTAGCGCAAGCTGAAGCCACGATGAAGCGAGTGCTCATCAGCTTAGGTGAGACTGCTACGACGACCTGGAAATAATCGATTCGTTTCGCTTGGAACGCTACAGCAACCTACTCTTATAAACCTCGGCTTCAGGACTATTTGAGCTATTAATAAGCTCTCTTGAAGAATAGGTCGCTGCTTTCGATCAGGCGGTTTTTACTTTCTCAAGTAGGGCTTGCAACTCTCCGCTCTGATACATTTCTCGCATGATGTCGGAGCCCCCGACGAATTCACCGTTTATATAAAGCTGCGGTATCGTTGGCCAATTAGCATAATCTTTGATGCCCTGGCGAATTTCCGGGTTTTGCAATACGTCCACGGTGTGAAAATCAGTGACGCCGCATGATTTGAGAATTTGCGCTGCGTTGGAGGAAAACCCGCATTGGGGAAATTGCGGTGATCCCTTCATATAAAGCACGACTTTATGGGATGTGACTTGTTCGCGGATGACGTCTTGAATGCTCACGTTGATTACCTCATAACTAATGGATGGCCAATCATACCAAGTCCATCTAGCAACGGCCATGGGGCTTGTTGCTATAAATATACGCTGCTCATAGATATCGTTGGTTTTGAAGCGAGTATCAAAAAAAACGGCGGCACAAGCCGCCGTTTTTAACTACGAATGCCGCAGAATTAAGCGGTCTTTTTTTTCCGAATAACGGATAGTCCAGCAAGACCGATTCCGAACAGAGCCAGCGAGAAGGGCTCTGGTACGGTGCCGCCGCAGGGAGGTTGGCCAGGGCCACCGCAAACTGAGAGGCTACCGCCTTCGATCATTACGACGGTGTCCAAAATGCCATCGAACGCATCGGCGATGGCGAGCGTTAGCGTGTTTTCGACGTTTGCCGTTACCGGCGCAATGAATGACAGCACTTGGGTATAACCATCCAACTGGACATCTGGATTGCCACTGGGGTTGTTAATGAAGTATGCGCAATTAGGACCGCTGCCGGTGCCAGTGGAACCGCAGTTTAAGTTGCTGACTGAAACCGGGGTGCTGGTACCGGGGATGAGCGCGTAATTTACGCCGTTGACGAAGAATCCGAATACGTCGTTAAAGCCGAGGTATTCGCTGTATTCTTCAGAGCCAAAGACATATTTGAACTGAACATTGTTGCCGGTGGGCGTAAATTTAATTTCCAGCGTTGCTGCATTGAATGTCGGCGATCCGCCGATTTGTGAACTTAGCAGCGCGCTACCGGCCTGACCATTGTCGGTGCCCGCGCCTGTTAGATTGTTCGGGCCTGGTACGCTATTAACGCTGCCCGTAGTAAGTAATATCCCGGAGCTCAAGTTTACGGCTGCACCATTACTGTAAACACCAGATGCGCCATTTGCACCGGTATAGGTAGCCGAATTGATGGTAATGCCGCTGCTGCCGCTTAGCAGGCTATTGGCCATGGAATCAGCCGTAACGGTGACACCATCAATCGGTGCAACGGTAATCGGTGCTGCATATACGGAGCCAATCGCAGTGGTCCCCGCCACTACTAACGCCGAGATAAAACCTGACAGATTTTTCATTTGCTTAACATCCTTTATTATGGGTTGTTTAAAAGTTCCCGGTTGGTGCTAAGCGAAATGCATGCCATTCCAGTCTTTTTAATATTTCAATTTATTTTTAAATGGTTACAGCCATTCTTTTTTTCTGTGGCGAAAGAAATATAACGGATTGTAAGTTTTTTCGACAATCTCGCTTATGCAAGAATTTATTTCAAGGTGCCGCCGGTGACGCGAGGTAGCGTCGCCAGATCAATAAAAGTGCGAACATCCTTAAAGCCTGCTTTATCCAGCAAATCAACGCATGCTTTGTCTTGATCATAACCATGTTCAAACAATAACCAACCTCCACGCGCTAACCGATCCATCGAACCGTCTATGATTTGTCGAATTGCATCTAGCCCGTCTCCTCCCGGTGTTAACGCCGTCGTTGGTTCGAAACGCAGATCGCCTTGACCTAAATGCGGATCGTTGCCTGCGATATAGGGAGGGTTAGACAAGATGAGATCAAAGCGCTCATCGCTTAGCGATGCATACCAGTCGCTTTCTATGAACTTGAGTCTGGATTGCCGAGATGAGTCGAGTAAACGAGCGGCGTTTGCCCGCGCTACCGCGAGTGCCGTTGAGGAAGCATCTACCGCAATGAGTTCGACGGACGGCCTATGAAAAGCAATAGCAATAGCAATAGCGCCGCTGCCGGTGCCTAAATCAAGAACGGTCGCAGGGTGAGCCGCGGGCAGACGCTCTAAAGCTAAATCGACGAGAAGCTCTGTTTCTGGACGGGGAATGAGAACATCGGGCGTAACTTCGAATTCAAGACCATAGAATTCTCTTTTTCCGATGAGGTACGCTACCGGTCTGCCTTGCTGTCTGTTTTCCACTAAAGATGAAAAGCATGAGTCAAATTCCGGTGATAGCGCTTGATCGGGATGTGTTGCCAGATATTCTTTGCTGACTTGGAGCGCATGTCCTAACAAAATGCGGGCGTCTATGGCGTCGATGCGAGTCCGCGCCTCTCGCAATGCTTCTCTGATCGTCGGCATGGTGGCTTGCTAGGATTCTTCCGACAATGTGGCCAATTGCTCTGCTTGATATTCGGCGACGAGTGCCGACGTTAATTCGTCGAGATCGCCATCCATAATGTATTCGATTTTGTAGAGCGTTAGGTTGATGCGGTGATCGGTCACGCGCCCCTGCGGAAAATTATAAGTGCGAATGCGTTCGGAACGGTCGCCGCTGCCGATAAGCGACTTGCGTGTAGCCGCTTCCTTAGTTTGCTGTTCGCGCAGCTTCGCATCGTAAATACGCGCGGCGAGTACCTTGAGTGCCTGCGCCTTATTCTTGTGTTGTGAGCGATCGTCTTGACACTCGACGACGATGCCGGTGGGCAAGTGAGTAATGCGCACGGCCGAATCGGTTTTGTTGATGTGCTGACCGCCGGCACCAGACGCGCGGAAAGTATCGATACGAATGTCGGCTGGATTGATTTCCACATCAGCGATTTCATCCATTTCCGGCATGACGGCAACGGTACAGGCGGAGGTGTGAATGCGACCTTGCGTTTCCGTTTCCGGCACTCGCTGTACGCGATGGCCGCCTGATTCGAATTTCAGATTCGAATAAGCGCCGTGGCCGATGAGCCGCGCGATAATTTCCTTATAGCCGCCCATTTCACCTTCGCTTTGGGAAATGATTTCCACTTGCCAACGTTTGCGTTCGGCAAAACGGCTGTACATACGGAATAGATCGCCGGCAAAGAGCGCCGATTCGTCGCCACCGGTGCCGGCACGGATTTCTAGAAAAATATTCCGCTCGTCATTCGGGTCTTTAGGGAGCAACAACTTTTGCAATTCGTTTTCGAAGTCCGACAATTTTTCTTTGCCGCTCCGAATTTCCGCTTCGGCAAATTCTTTCATTTCCGGGTCGGCCAGCAACTCTTGTGCTGTGGTGATGTCGCTCGTGACTTTGCGATATTCTTCGTAAACTTCTACTACCGGCGTAATTTCCGCGTGTTCGCGAGTGAGCTTGCGATAGTTATCGAGGTCGTTGGTGACGTTTTCTTGCGACAGCAAATGGCCTATCTCTTCAAGGCGATCATGAAGAGTGTCTAGCTTTTTAACGATTGAGGGTTTCATTTCTTATTCGGGTAACCGGTAAAGGCGATGTAGAAGTTTGGCGAATTCCTGACGTTCTTCAGGATCTGCCTGATTCAACGCGACGGTGGGATGATGGAGAAACTTATTCAATAGCGCTCGGCTGAATTGTTCCAGCACGGTTGCCGGGTCTTCGCCGCGGGCAAGCATCGCTTGAGCGCGAGCTAATTCGACGCCACGGTACTGTTCAGCATAGTCGCGCATACGGCGTATGGCAGGTGCGGCAGCGCGGCTTTCCAGCCATGCGGTAAATTCGGTCACTCGCGCGGCGATTATCGATTCCGCATCCGTTACCGCTTGTCGGCGCTTATCCAATCCTTGTTCGATGATTTGGCCGAGATCATCCACTGTATAGAGGAAAACGTCGTCTAGCTCGCCGACCTCCGGCTCGATATCGCGCGGCACGGCAAGATCGACCATGAACATAGGGCGATGCTTACGGGCGCGGATAGCGCGTTCTACCAGGCCTTTACCTAGAATAGGCAATGCGCTTGCGGTGGATGTGACGATAATGTCGAATTCGCTGAGGCGATCGGGCAATTCGGCCAATGTAATCGCGTTTCCGCCAAGTCGCTGCGCTAGTTCTTCGCCACGCTCGATCGTCCGGTTTGCCACAACTATACGTTTCGGTTTTTGGGCGACGAAGTGGGTGGATGTAAGATCGATCATTTCGCCGGCCCCGATGAACAACACATGCAGATCGGTGAAGTCGTCGAATATGTTTTCCGCAAGCCTGACGCTGGCTGCGGCCATGGATATCGAATTGGCGCCGATCTCGGTATTGGTACGTACTTCTTTTGCGACAGCAAACGTCCGCTGGAAAAGCGGATTTAATAAGGGGCCTAGCGAGCCCTCCTGTTCAGCGACGCGTACAGCGTGCTTCAATTGACCGAGAATTTGCGGTTCGCCTAGAACCATTGAATCAAGCCCGCTTGCTACTCGAAATGTATGTTTTACCGCCGTGGCGTTTTCATGATGATAAAGATAAGCCTCGATTTCTCGAGGGTTCAGGCGCCCGATATGGGCTAGCCAATCGATCATGGCGAGACTGTTGCCGGCCGCCGTATAAATCTCGGTCCGATTGCAAGTCGAGAGGATGGCACCTTCGTCCACTTTACAAACCGCCATCAGATCGCGCAGCGCCGATCCCAGATTTTCCGCAGGAAAGGCTATCCGCTCACGCACGGATACCGGCGCGGTTTGATGATTGACGCCGACGATGTGGAAAACAGGTTGCACGGATAGGGGCTACAAAAGATGAGCTGAACAAAGCCGCAATTATACACTGGGGTGGCGCAAGTCTCGGATGCATCGTTGTCCGGTGCGGTTTTTGCTTATATTCCGGTAAATCGGGAATTTTTGAACGAAGCGGCGGCTTAATGTGTCAATCCGTTCTTTTGTGCTAAGGCACTTTTATAGCGGATGGGAAATTGACATGAATGCTAGGCCGTTGAACAATGTGGGAAACACACCTCTTTTCTGAAATTCCCACAACCCGGTAAAAGTATTCAAAAGGCCTCTGAGACCGATCTTTGGTCCAGTTAGGATTTTCCGTTCCAAAAATTTAAGGAGACAGTCATGGGCATACCACATAGAAGCGTCAAGCTTGTTTGCGCAATTTTAATAATGGGCTTTATGGGCGCCGCTGTTGCCTATCAGCAAGAAAAAACGGTGAAGTCGGCTGGTGCAGACGCCGGTTCATCGAATGCGGCATTTGCCATTCATGAAAAGCAAAGCGATACAGTCGATAGGCCAGCACGTTGTTATCTGGCCTTGCATCTACAAATGGCCGGCGCTCCGTTTTCAGCAAGTGCCGCTGATGTAAGAACTGGCTTGGCTCATTTATGTGCCGATGAAGCGGCGCATAAAGACTCTCAAAGCGAGGTAAAAGAGGATTAAGATCGGTAATGTGGCATATTGGTTTATCTAGGCCGGCAAACTAACTTCCTGTGAAATCGCATAGGCGACTTCACAGGAAGTTATAATCTTTTTTTATAAACAGAGTGAGATTGCGTGTGCTGTTCGTACTGCGATGGCGAATAGTTGCCTCCTTGTTTGCCGCGATCATTTTGCCCGGGCTGGCTTGGTCCGCTGAGATTCCAATGGTGGCGGCTAGTGCGGATATGGCACTGGCGTTGAAAGAAATAAGCAACAGTTTTACTCGCCAAACCACGCTAAAGGTAAATATCGTTCTTGGCGCATCGGACACGTTGGCGCAGCAAATCAATGACGGCGTTGCGACTGAGCTATTTTTATCGGCTGACGAAGCTGCCGTTACATCACTACGGCAACGAGGCAAGGCGATAGACGAGGGTGTCATTTACGGCATAGGACGCATTGCCTTATTTGACCCTACAAAGAAAAAAGGCCAAGTTGCTCTTCCGAATCTTGCCGCGCTTAAAGAGGCGCTCGAGCAGGGAAAAATAAAACGAATTGCGATTTCCATGCCGGAACGATGTCCTTATGGAAGAGCTGCTCGCGAAGCGCTGCAAAACGCCGATATATGGAACTCGCTGGGAGATAAATTAATCATTGCCGATGATGCGGCACAAGCCGCCGAATTGGCGTTTAGCGGTAAGGTCGATGCGGCGATTCTTCCGCTTTCGTTGGTGATATCGCCTTTGGCAAAGAGCCGAGGTGCGTTTTTCGTCATCGACGTTAAGGCTCATCGGTCGCTGAAGCAGCGCATGGTTTTGGTTGCTGGCGCAGGTAGTACGGCAAAGGCGTTTTACAACTATATGCAGGCGCCGGTCGCGCGAGAAGCGCTGCGTCGTTACGGTTATACCTTTCCGATGAGATAGTACTTCCTACTTGCATACGCTTTATGCTTCGATGTGCCGCGGCATTAAATGGGAATGAACTCACCAGGATTGACGATGGCGGATTTTTTAACGCGGCCATCATCGCGATGTCTGCGCTAGTGCGCTGTCGGCTTTGATAGCGGCGGAGTTTAGACGGATAGATCTTACGTCGATACAGGCGGCGACCACTGCTGCTGGACAAGCAGGAGTGCGACATTTTATTTATGTCAGTGTTGCGCATCCGGCGCCGGTGATGCAGGCCTATATCGCTGTTCGGCGAGAGGGCGAGGCTCTAGTGCGAGAAAGTGGAATTACCTCGACTATTTACGGCCCTGGTATGTGCTGGGACCTGGCCATCGCTGGCCGTATTTATTGCTGCCGCTTTATGTGTTGATGGAGCGATTGCCTGCAACACGCGATAGCGCGGAGCGTCTTGGTTTGGTGACCTTGAAAATGATGATCGCTGCGCTTATTTGCGCGGTCGAAGCGCCGCCATTTTCGGGTATGCACATTATGGGGGGGAAGGAAATACGCGCTGCGAGCGTGGAGCCTCCGAGTAAACAGAGCCAGTGGTCGCGCCACATTCGATAGAACAAGTAAACAAGGCGTGTGATGGACAGACATGTCCCGCTAAGGAAATGCGCTCAGCGATTGGCAATGTTGAACGAAACGATACGAAGGAGATATTGGTGGCCTGGGGCGGAATCGAACCACCGACACAAGGATTTTCAGTCCTTACAATTCTATATTTCTTTGTGTTGATTCAAATTCCAGATTTTCATTAATTTGTTCAAAAACAAATTGTTATTGACATATATGTCAACTTAAACACTTCTTGAAATTCCCTTTTGTTGATAGAATTTGCCTACATGGTGCCTACATGGACGGCAATAATGAAAAAAGTAAACTTTACGGCGGAGCGGGTTGCAGGGTTCAAGTGCGACACCGGCAAGCAGCAATTAATCTTTTGGGACGGCAAAACGCCGGGTTTAGGTGTGCGTGTTACGCGCACCGGGATCAAGTCATATATTTTTGAATCTCGTCTCCATGGTAAGACGCTGCGAATTACTGTTGGCGATGTTCGCTCTTGGCCTATTGGTAAAGCGCAATCGGAAGCTGCTCGTTTGAAAGTGCTGATTGACCAAGGTATCGACCCTCGACAACAGAAAGCCCAACAGCGTGCCCAAGCTGAAGCGGCGCAACTTGAAGCGGAACGCGAAACGGTAACAGTCGGGGATGCATGGCCGCTATATCTCGAAGCACACCGCGAAACATGGAGCGCCCTTCACTATCGTGACCATCTTGTTTTGTCTTCGCCGGGCGGGGAAGAGAAGAAGCGAGGAAAAGGCAAGAGAGTTCCTGGCCCGCTGGTTTCTATTTCGGAGACTCGTTTGTGTGACCTAACCAGCAATGAAATTGCTGCATGGTTGGAGCGAGAGTCTGCGAATCGCCCGACCACAACCGCGTTAAGTTTTCGCCTGCTGCGTGCTTTCATTCGCTGGGCGAATGATGTGCCTGCCTATCGTGGTTTGGTGCCTGCTGATGTACATAAAGCGCGCGTCGTGCGCCAAGCATTACCTAGACCGCAGACAAAGGAAGGGGATTGCTTGCAACGCGAGCAATTACCGCTATGGTTTGACGCAGCGCGTAAGATACGTAACCCCGTAATCAGCGCTTACCTTCAGGCGCTTCTGTTGACCGGCGCACGACGTGGAGAAATGGCTGCTTTGCGTTGGAGCGATGTGGATTTCCAATGGCGTAGCCTGACCATTCGAGACAAAGTAGACGGAACCCGCGTTATTCCCTTGCCGCCGTATCTGGCTAGTTTGCTAGCAATGCTTCCACGTCGAAATGAATGGGTATTTAGTAGTCCGACTGCTATTGATGGAAAGCTTTCTGAACCACGCGCCGCCCACACGTCAGCCCTTGTTGCCGCTGGTTTACCCCATGTCTCACTACACGGCTTGCGCCGTTCTTTCGGCACATTATGCGAATGGGTGGAAATGCCAGCCGGGATTTCGGCGCAAATCATGGGGCATAAACCAAGCGCCCTTGCTGAAAAGCATTATCGCCGCCGACCGCTCGACCTGTTGCGAATGTGGCACGACAAAATAGAGGGCTGGATTCTCGACCAAGCAAGTATTTCATTCGAGACGAAGCAGTCAAATTACGCTTTACGCGCTGTGAAGTAATTCACCTTGTGTTCCAATATTTGTAACGTATAATTCACAAAAAGAGATATATGTATCAAGTTTTAGACTATCTGACGGCAGACGGACATGATCCTTTTAAGGAATGGCTAGCAAGCCTTGCTGACCGCCAAGCGCGGGCGCGAGTGACTGTACGGGTTCAACGCATGGCCGCCGGAAATTTTGGTGATTGCAAACCTCTTGCCGATGGCGTATGGGAGTTGCGCATTGACTACGGGCCGGGATACCGCGTGTATTACGCCCGTAGCGGTAAAGAATTGGTGTTGCTGCTTATTGGCGGCGACAAGCGCAAGCAACAGGCCGACATTGATACAGCGTTGACGTACTGGAAAGACTGGAATCGAAGGAACGCATTATGACTAAAGCATCCCGCCCCCATGATGACGCAATGGTTGAATTGCTGCGTGAAGACCCCGCCTTTGCGGATGAATATCTTGCTATTGCATTGGAAGAAGCCGACGAACCTGGAGGCCGTGAAGCGCTATTAGCAGCGCTGCGCCATGTTGCTGAAGCGCAAGGGATGGCCGCTGTTGCCGAGCGTGCAGGAATCCCACGTGAGAGTTTGTATCGAGCGTTATCGCCGAATGGTAATCCGACTATTAAAACGTTGCTTGCCGTGTTGAATGCAGCGGGTTTGAAATTGGGAGTGCATCGAGCGAAGGCTGCTTGAATACTTGCGAGAGGTTGATAGATTGAAACTGACGAAAAAAGAGCTGTTAAAACGAGACGCGAACCGGGATATCGGTAATGAAGTGTTGCAGGCCGTGAGTGAAATTAAGGCCGGTGAAGGTAAGCGGTTTTTGTTTATTCCGAAGAAGAGGGTTTAGGTCGAATTTTCTCCTAGAACAAGGTGGCTTATATGTCATTTAAAAGTCTGTTAGAAAAATTAGACGAAACATCGCCAAATCGCCGGAGAAACTGCAAGAGAAATTGAGTCGTTGCTAGTCTATTGTTGGTCTCAAATTTCTGGAAGTGGTGCACATTCTACTACGGCAGAAAAACTATCAGGGCGGATTGAGAGCTTCGCATGGTCTCCACCTTATTTAACATTTGAAATTGAGCGTCATGGGGCAATAAAGAACGGTTCGACTCGCGCTGAGCTACCATTGCTGGCGAGTTGATACGAAAAATTGGATAGCGACAGTTACTTATACAAAGAATCGGCAGTTAAAACCAGTAGCGAAAAGATTGGATGTTAAGCCGATTGTTAGCAAAATTGCGGAACTCATCACCAGTCAGCAAGACGATGAATGGCTTTCGTGGATTACCCACGATAAAGTTAAATTGCAAATTGGAAAAATTATCCCTGATTACGGAGCTAATAAAACGCTACGAAGCCGAAGAAAACGACTTCGCGATGAATTGGAAGGATATATGCTTGTTATGGGCTGGCAGGTTTACACTCACGGTCCTTCAACTTTTATTGAGCGAGTTGCAACAAGTAAATGAGGCTAAGTTCGCATTACAGCAATATGCGCGAAATGGCCTGATGGCAACCCGAGAACATGCCCCGGTTTTTCATCACACAGGGTGACCGCAACGATTCTTGTAAAAATGGGAAATAGCGATTAAGTCGGTCTGATAACGATCATCAAATTGCACTTACAACAACTCACCATGCCATTCATGCTTTGGCGAAATGAGTCAAGTATAAAATAATAAGCAGCTGTTCAGCCACAATACAACGTAAAGGCCTGCCTCGTCTTTTGCTCTGTGCTCGTTTGGTGATGTCCTGGCAATTTCGGCCATTCGACACAGCCACGAAAATCGACACGTGTCCTACTAGCACGCGGAGCGATTCCCGATGAGTGATGCTTTTAACCCAGATGCGACGTGTCGATTGTCGGGCTCGCTAGGTTTCCGCAAATACCGGTCAACTATACGATGCTTTCCATAACACCGAACTAGAGAATTCATCAGAGTTTCAATGTAAATTTAGTGGGTGATCCTGGATGGCGTCCGCTTTCGATCGCATAAAAAATCGAACGAATATTTTTTGGGTGCTGGATTCTAAAACAGATAAGATAACGTGACAAAAAAGATTATCGAAAAAATTTGTGAATCAGCTGTGAGAACTTAATGCGTGGTCTTAATTTCTATTTCTATTTATTCTGATAAGAATGCTAATCGAAAAATTCTTTGTTCCAGAAAATGAGGCATCAGAACTTGGTTTGAAAGCGATCAATATGTCGCGGCTTGGGCGGTACGTAGCCCTTGCCGGAAAGAATGGGGCAGGGAAATCACGCATATTGAGAAAATTGGAGAATTACGTTCAAGACCGTGAAGACAATATTAATTTTGGTCAAGATCGCATTATTCCTTCAATACCTAATGCGCCATTCAAGGCTGTGCGGTTTGTGCCGAAACAATTAGTATTAACAGATCCCCGAAATAGTGGAACCAATAGCTTGGGGCAGGCTTACTCAAGTGCGAAAGTACCTGGATTTAACAATTATGAGGTAAATTGTCTACGGTACGTACAAAAAATACAAATTCGTTGGTGGAATACTCAGCATCAGCATTTTTCAGGGCCTCCGGAAGAAATAGATGGTGCCCTTGCGGAATATGATAGTTTGCAGAAACTTACTAGCCAATTGCTCGGCACCAAATTTGATATTAATAGCGATGGCGATGTAACGATTTTTGGCAGACCTGTTGCCACTGCTGGACTTTCTGACGGCCAAATAGTGATTCTTCAGCTCTGTATAGCGTTGCACGCGCAACGTAGCCAATTAGGCAGCACGGTACTATTGCTTGATGAACCAGAGAATCACTTGCATCCGTCTGCTACCATCGATTTATTAAAATCGCTTAGTGAGTTGGCAGATCGGGTACAAATATGGATATCAACTCATTCAATTCCTTTGTTAGCATACATATCAAGTATTGAGCCTATGTCAATTTGGTACGTAGAAGCGGGTACTGTACGTAACAGCGGTCGTTATCCAGAAATTGTACTCAAAAGCCTATTAGGTGATGAAGAAAGGCTTTCGCAACTTCATGCATTCACTGGGTTACCAGCTCAATTAGCTGCCATCAATTATGCGACTCAGAGTTTATTGCCTCCAACGGTTATAGCTAGTGGCAAGGCTGATCCACAAATTACCCAAATACAAAATATCATAACAAAGTTACGAAATGGATCTCCGCTACGCGTTCTTGATTTTGGTGCGGGTAAGGGAAGGATGCTTGAAGGAATCAGTGCCGAATTAGCTGGCACCGAGCAACGTTTGCCGGATCTACTAGATTATTTTGCGTTCGACGAGATCAATCATGATCAAGGGCTTTGTGAGCAGGTAATTGCAGCACATTTTTCTGATACAAAAGGTAGATACTTTACCAGTAGAGACGCCTTTTTCAATCACAAAGACAACGGCAGCATAGACGTTGTTGTAATGTGCAATGTGTTTCACGAAATTATACCGAACGAGTGGCTCGATTTATTCGCTTCTCATTCACTTATCCAAAGATCATTACAGGAAGACGGTTATCTGTTACTGGTTGAGGATCAACGCATTCCTGTTGGTGAAAAAGCGCACGAATATGGTTTTATTGTGTTGGATACATCTCACTTACGAACGTTATTTGCCGTTAAAGAAGAAGACGTAGAAAAGGGGTATTTTCATTCGTATGATCAAAATAGTGATGGTCGTTTAAAAGCTCATTTAATTGCAAAACCTCTTCTCTCGCGCATCTCGAGCGAAACGAGAAAGAATGCAATTGAACAATTGAAAGAAACCGCAAAGGGGGCAATTAAGCGACTAAGAAGTGAGTCGCCTACTTATACTAATGGCCAATTGCATAGCTTCTGGATACATCAGCTTGCGAATGCGTCGCTTTTTCTGAGTGAATGTTAGTTGATTATTTTCGATATTTTAGAGCAAATGGTTTTTTGAGTCGTGGCATAAAGAATAAGACTTTAATTTTTGAAACAACAGAGCGCTTTTTCTGTCTGGTGCCATACGAGATTTTGTGACAGTAAAACTTCCGTAATATTATGTGACTTGGTGTGGGGAAATATTGAACCTTTCCAGTCCCCCAAGTGGACGATAGTGGGGCCTAGTTTACGGTAAACCGCCGTGAATAATTTCCGAACCGCCGCGCAGGCACAAGCACGAAGAGTACAACGCTCGTTGTAAGTTGAAATTGATTGTTGGTTATTCAAGATCGCGAATGACGGCTACGGGTATGGAGGACGAGTTTTTTGCGAAGAAAAGCGAATGTCCAAGTGATGCGGAAGTTGAATGGCCAGTTTGGGATTGCGGATTCAACCGGTGGATGCAACAGATTGGCTGAATTTTTCAGCGGGTGTTTCATAGTTTAGCGTTTTCCTTGGGCGATTATTTAATTTCCTTGCTACTGCATTAAGCTTGGCTTGTGAG
>Ga0157374_10000352_pt1 | contig 42585 bp, 24 predicted proteins | sample M25metaG_FD_115308 | JGI IMG/M metagenome (GOLD analysis project Ga0157374, IMG submission 115308) | Miscanthus rhizosphere microbial communities from Kellogg Biological Station, Michigan, USA - M2-5 metaG | ecosystem: Host-associated > Plants > Roots > Rhizosphere > Soil | place: USA: Michigan...
CGAGCAGGAGAATGCATTCTCCGCAGATGATCAGCTGATCATGAATACGTTAGCTGACTTGCTCGCCACCGCCCTACACAACTCATTCGTCTTCCAGAAACTGCAACAACAGTCCATCACCGACGGGCTCACCAGCATTAAAACTCGCAGATTCTTTTGGGAGTCGCTGGCCGCCGAATGGAAACGAGCTTCCCGTTCCGGGCGCCCGTTTTCGGTGGTGCTCGTCGATCTCGACAAGTTCAAAGAGGTGAACGACAACTTCGGCCACATGGAAGGCGATCTGATATTGGCGCGGGTTGGCCGGCTCCTGGAACAGAAATGCCGGCAGTCGAATGTCGTGGCTCGCTATGGGGGCGATGAATTCGTAATTCTGATGCCGGAGACCGGGGTGGAACAAGCGCAGATTCTGGCCGAACGCCTTCGTTTGTGGTTGGCGACGGATCCCATGCTGAGCGAGCACCACATCACGGGAAGCTTCGGCGTGGCAACCTTCCCACTTCACGGTTTCACAGCAGAAGACACCATTCGCGTCGCCGACGCGGGAATGTACGTGTCAAAGCGCGCCGGTGGCGATCGAGTATCGACGGCGGAAGAGTACGGCACGGACCAAGCTATGTTGGCCCAACGCCAATTGGTTTCGGGCTACGTGGAAGGATTTCTTCAACGCGAACGCACTGGTCCGGAACAGGTTGGCGAGCTCGTCGGCACCCTGCGCAAGCTCTCCTCCGGCCCGGAGCAAAAGAACTTGCCGTTGCTGCGCGAGTCCATCGAAGCTTTGACGCGCGCCGCGGAGTCGAGGGAACTCAATGCCGCGGGACATGGCGAAGCAGTCGGGCAATATTGCGAAATGATCGGTCGAGCCCTCGGTCTCGAGCCTGATGAGGCACGCGAGCTCGGCTTTGTTGGCCGTGTGCACGACGTAGGCAAAATCTTCATTCCCGAACGCGTTCTCAATCACGAGGGCCCGGTCCCGGAAGATGAATTCCACTACTTGCGAATGCATCCTCGGGTAGGAGCAGAGATAATCAGCGCATTGCCGAGTAGTGAGCGCATGCAAAAGGCGATCGCATTTCATCACGAGCGGGTGGATGGTAGCGGCTATCCCGAGGGCCTGAAGGGTGAAGACATACCGCTGTGGGCGCGAATCTTAGCTGTGGCCGACGCCTACGTAAACCTGACAACGGACCACTCCCTTTCGCCGGGCAAGAACCGTGAGCAGGCGGTTGCTGAACTCGAGAAGCAAAGCGGCATCAAGTACGATGGCATGCTGGTTCGGGTCTTGGCGAGGGAGTTAAAGACTGAGCGCAGTCTCCTGATCTGACCGTACCGGCGGTAGCCAGTTTCACTTATGGAACCTGACGTAGGCTCTTTCCGGGCGTAATCTGGACAATAAGGAACGTTTGTGACACCCTCTTTTCAGGACCGGAAGAGGGTGGTTTCCCTCGTCGCTATGGCACAGCAGTTAGCTGTTTGAACTGGAATACCCCCCATCAACCTAAAAAGGGAACTTTAGCCGCACTGGCAGCTGCATGTCGGGAACCTTCGAACTCACAATTCGTCCGCGCAAGGGATGGCAAGCTGTTGATTTAAAAGAGGCCTATCTCTACAGCGAGTTGCTCCTGTTTCTGATTTGGCGGGACATCAAGATCAGGTATCGACAGACTCTGCTCGGGGGGCTTTGGGCGGTGTTGCAGCCCTTTCTGGCGATGACCATCTTCGCCTTCGTTTTCAACCGGCTAGCCCATGTCCAAAGTGACGGGCCACCGTATAAGCTGTTCGCCTTTGCCGGTCTGGCGCCGTGGACGTTCTTCTCGACAGCAGTCACTCAGTCGAGCAACAGCCTGCTTGCGAACCAGCAACTGGTTTCAAAGATCTATTTCCCTCGCCTTTTCATCCCACTCGGTGCGATCTTCGCGTTACTGGTGGACCTGATCTTGTCTTTGGGCTTGCTTGCCCTCTTGATGGTTTACTACCGATGGGCGCTGACATCGGCAGTGATCTGGCTTCCCTTGTTCATGGTTTCCGCCGTGCTCGCAGCCTCCGGTACGGGCTTGATTTTGTCCGCACTCAATGTTCGGTTTCGGGATGTGAAATATGCGGTCCCATTCATGATCCAGATGGGACTTTTTTTGACGCCGGTGATTTACCCGGTGCACTACGTTCCAGTTCGTTGGCAGCTCCTCATGGGGTTGAATCCCATGACTGGGGTCGTGATCGGCTTCCGTCATGCGCTGCTCGGGACTCCGATTCCCTGGAACGTGACCGCTGTTTCGCTAGTTATCTGTGTACTCCTATTTGTCGTAGGGCTCTTCGTTTTCCGGCGCCTTGAGAGTGAATTCGCGGATATCTTGTGATGAAACCGATTCTTGAAATCCGCGGGATCTCCAAGCAGTACAAGTTGGGCGTTCGGCGCGGTCCGAAAATGGACAACGTGCGCGAGCTGCTGGAGCGAAGCCTTGCCGCTGCAGTGAAGCGGAAACAAAAACAGGGAGACGACCCACCCTTGCCGGTAGGAAGCTTCTGGGCGCTCAAGGACGTTAGCTTCAACGTGTCCCAAGGCGACGTCATTGGCATCATTGGACGCAATGGGGCAGGAAAAAGCACGCTGCTAAAGATTCTTTCCCGGATCACCAGCCCAACTTCCGGCGAGGTCAGGGTGATGGGCCGCATGGCCAGCCTGCTTGAAGTCGGTACGGGGTTCCACCCCGAACTCACCGGCCGCGAAAACATTTTCCTCAACGGCGCGATCCTCGGTATGCGCAAAACGGAGATCACACGCCGCTTCGATGAGATCGTCGCATTTGCCGAAATTGACCGATTTCTCGACACTGCCGTGAAGCATTATTCAAGTGGAATGTACGTTCGGCTAGCCTTTGCCGTCGCCGCACATCTTGATCCCGAGATCCTCATCGTTGACGAAGTCCTCGCCGTCGGCGATCTGGCCTTCCAGAAAAAGTGCCTAGGGAAGATGGGAGAGGTGAGCCGAAGCGGTCGAACCGTCTTGTTTGTCTCCCACAACATGGCGGCCGTCGAAAATCTCTGCTCTCGCGCGGTTGTACTGCACCAGGGGACGCTGGAATTCGATGGCATCCCGAAGGACGCCATCCAGCACTACCTGAACACGCTGTCGTCCCAAGCAGGCAAAGGAAACGCTATTGACCTCGATCGCGTGGGGACACGCCGCGTTGTCGTTGCTCCTTTGTTGAAAAGGATGGAGTTTATGACCGACCGGGATCAACCGTTGCCTGAAGGCATCCCCATCGGCGGGAGGCTGAAAATCCGCGTTCATTTCGACCTGCCAAACCCGACTGACACATTCAATGTTGGACTAGGCTTCGACAACATTTATGGTCAGAGGATCTTTACGGCTCACAGCACCTTCGAACCGGAGCGAGTTCTGACTCCACACGTTGGACCCCAGGTTTACACCTGCGAGATTCCAAGTTTCACACTCATGCCGGGAGAATATTCGGTCAAGGTGTGGCTCGATTTGAAAAGCGTGCAGGCCGACGCGATAGAAGACGCGGCCAAGATTACGGTTCTCGAATCCGATTTCTATGGAACCGGAAAGGTACCGTGGAATGGTACCTTTGTTCTCGGACATCGCTGGTATCTACAGCAAGCCGCCGATGCGCAGCGATGACCATGGAGCGGCGTGCCGTATCGCCCGCATTCGTCTGCCGTAAGGGGAATTCTGGGCTGTACTGACCGTATTGTCGCGCACCTAATCAGGGGAACGTTCATGAAGTTGGGGAAGTCTTTGTCACCAGGGGTATCCGCTTATCTGCAGCTTTTGAAGGTTGCCATTTCGGCGCCTGTATCCGCACTCTCGAACCCGATCGGTTTCTTTTCGAACTTTCCCCCAGCCAAGACCGCGGCGGAAGCCCGGGGCATGTCGCGCAGCCAGAGTGCGCCTTCGGCGTTCACCCCAGCCTGGGTAAGGTGCGGATTAGCCTATGCCTAGTTTTCGCTCCACGCTCGCATCACTGTGGTTTCGGCTGGCGAGCCTCGCGATTGTCGCAATAGTGTTCGCCTATGCGGTGTTCCTTTCAAAGAACCGAATTCAGGGTTGGACGTTTTATCTCAGCACCTCCGAAGTGCTATTCGAAGCACTCGTTCGGCTGGTTTTTGCTGCCATTGTCGCGATGGCGCTCGCCGCTGTTCTGACCGCCCTTTTTGCCCCTTTCCTTTTGTTATTTCGGTCCTCGCGCGAGCAAGTCATAGGATGGATCACAAAAATCGCCGTCGTAGTTGTGCTCTTCGTAGATTCCAGGTATGCGCTTTCGATGCTGTTGAAGGGCTCTGGGCGAGGCGTGCGATTTATCACAACCGCATTTGCCGCCCACTTTCTCTTCTTTGCTGTAGCTTTACTTCTCCCTTCCTTGCGACGGCGATTGCTGGCCAGTCTGGACGATTTTCTTGGCGACAAGATGGCTCGACGTATGGCGCTAAGCGTGGTAGTCACAGCCATAGTAGTGGTGGTAGTCGCATTCGTCGCCGGCCGCTTTGGCCCGAGGGTCCAGCCGGCTCAAGTTGCGCAAAGGCCAAAGTCGAATATCGTCCTGATCTCCTTTGACGCCCTTAGTGCAGAGGAGATGTCGCTCTATGGCTACAAACATGTAACCACCCCGAACATAGATGCGTTCGCGAAAAAAGCAACCGTGTTCAGCAATTTCTATGCCGGATCCACATTCACGACCCCGTGCATTGGAGTGATGCTTACCGGCGCCTATCCTTCGGAAAATGGCGTCTACGGGCTCGCAGGGCAGGTTCCCCGAAGCCACGCAGACAAAAGTTTGCCAGAGGCCATGCGTTCGGCAGGATATGCAACCGGCGGATTTCTCACCAATCCCTGGGCCTACTACTTGTCGAAAAGCTTAGTGGGCGGCTTTGAGGTGCTCCCTGAACCTGTATTTCATCCGGGCGGAATGCAGTACCTCTGGGCGCTTACCAAACCCCTTCACCAAGATTCACGGATGGGTAGCCGAATCACGGAGTACTTCGACCTGGAGGGTCAGTGGGACTCCTGGCAGGGCCATGAGGAAAGCCCTTCCTTCCGCATGCGTCCAAGTGTGACCTTCGCGGAGGCGCGCCGGGTTCTCAACCAATTGCCTGACGGATTCTTCTTGTGGGTACATGTGATAGCACCGCATCACCCGTATCTTCCGGACGTTGCAGATCAAGGCCGCTTGATCCCAGAGACAGAAGTGCAGAGTTTCAAAGAGGAGCCCTGGCCACTTTGGAAACCTCACTACGATCCCGATGTTCAGCCGAAAGTAGATCGGCGCCGCCTGGCCTACGATGAGTTCATCATGAGTACTGATCGCGCGTTCGGCGATTTCGTCTCAGATTTGGAGAAGAGCGGCCGCCTTCACAATACCACCGTCATCGTTTCCGCTGATCATGGAGAAAGTTTCGAGGGCGGTGTCTACCAGCATCAGACCCCACATTTGACGCGCCCGGTGATCCACATTCCTCTCATCGTGAAGACCCCCGATCAACAAGTGGGTCGCATCGTTACTTATCCTGGAGATCAAACTGCCTTGGCGCCCACCATTCTTGAGATTGCGGGCCAGAAGAAGCCGGAGTGGATGCAGGGAGAGTCTTTAGCACCGTGGCTGAATTCCGAGACCAAGCCTCAGGGCAAAGGATTGGCCTTTACCCAGTACCTGGAGAAAAACAGCGTCTTCAAACCATTGCACCATGGCACCCTGGGGGTGATCGATGATCAGTATGAGTACGTGTTCTACCTGGACACCGGCAAAGGCGAGCTGCGACCGCTAAGCGAGTCGCACGTCTGGAATGTTGACCGCAGCGCGGAAGAACCAGCGCGAGCAAAAGCCTTGCATGATGCCTTACACGCAAGATTCCCTGCTATGGTGCCCGCCAGATGAACCCGCGCAAGATAGTCGTCATTCTCGCTATCCTCGCAGTCGGTGCAGTCGCGGTGATCGGGGCCAGGCACTTGCGAAACCGAGCCCAGAACCGCCCCTACACGCTGACCGGACAGCGGCTCGCTGATTACACCTCCCTTGAGCCCATCGATGCTCATACGCACGTGTTTCAGACCAGCCGGGAGCTAACCGAGATGCTGGAACGCCTGCACATGCACGCGCTGGACATCCTCTACGTGGATGACACTGATCCATACTTGAAGGACCTCAAATTGCAGCGAGCGGCGGCCTTCGATTTCGTCAAGGCCAGCGCCGGTCATGCCGAGCTCTGCACGACATTTGATCCCTTTGAGCTTGAAAAGCAGAAGTTCTCGACGACGGCCGTCGCGGGGTTGAATGAAGACTTTGAGCGCGGCGCCGTGGCGGTGAAGCTGTGGAAGAACGTCGGCATGGAACTCGTGAGCAAATCTGGAAAATATGTCGTGCCGGACGATCCAGCTTTTCAAGCGATCATCGATGATGTGGCCGCACATAACAAAACCTTGATTGTTCATGCGGCGGACCCAGACGAAGCCTGGCTGCTTGTCCAGCCCGGTTCCAGCCCGACTTACTACACGAATCACCCGCAATGGGACATGACGAAAAAAACCGACGCGCCCGCCAAGAGCACGATCCTACAGGCAAGGGATCATCTCATTGCGAACCATCCGGGACTTCGCGTGGTCGGGGCTCACCTCGGGAGCCTGGAAACCCATATTGACGAGCTCGCTGCCCGGCTGGACCGTTATCCGAATTTTGCGGTTGACACAGCCGCTCGCGTTCGGCAGTTTGTGGTTCAGCCGCGCGAGAAGGTGAGAGTTTTCGTCTTGAAGTATCAAGACCGAATTCTCTATGGGACAGATCTGCATTTGTATGCCGGAGCGACAGATTCGTCTGCAATGGCTCAGGCATGGGAGCGGCAGTACGCGCGCGACTATCGATACTTCTCAACCGCGGACAAATTTGTCTATCAGGGGCATGAGGTTCAAGGACTCAACCTGCCTCGCCCAGTGCTGAAGAAGCTATATCACGATAACGCAGTGCGGTGGATACCCGGGATCTTTGCCCAGGAAATGCCCAAGCCATAAAGCGTCAGAGGCCCGTCCAGTTTTTTTTAGACTATGGTTGTTCGCGGGTTGCGAACTGCTCTCGCGTTCTGTCCGTTGACGGCGTTTCGAAGTTCAAGGTTTTGGCAACAAGGTACAGCGGGCGGTCCTTGGATTGCTCATATAGTTTCCCGACATACTCGCCCAGCACGCCGATGCTGATCAACAGCGTGCCGCCGATTACGCAGATGGTGACAATCAGGGAAGTCCAGCCGGTGACCGTATGCCAATGAAACAAATGTGCGAGCACGGCGCGGGCGGCTTCGATCAACCCAAATAGCGTCACGATGAGTCCCATAAATGTGCTGATGCGAAGCGGCAGCGTGGAAAACGAAGTCGCAGCAGTCCATGCGAAGGACAGCATTTTGCTAAGGGAATACTTGCTCTCGCCAGCGGCACGAGGACCCCGTTCGTAGGGGACCGCAATTTGTGCGTATCCAACCCACGCCACCATGCCCCGCAGGAAACGATGCGTTTCCCGCATCTGTTTCAGACCGTCCAGACACTCCCTCGAGACCAACCGGAAATCCCCGGCATCCTGCGGCAGGCGCTTGTATACCAACCGTCGCATGAGGCGATAGAAAAGCCAAGCGGTCGATCTCTTGAACCAACTCTCCCCTTCTCGAACTAGTCCCGCGGCATAGGCTACGTCGTAGCCCTCGCAGTACCGGGCAATCATCTGGTGGATGACTGGCAACGGATGTTGCAAGTCGGCATCAAGCACGACCACTGCATCGCCTGAGGCGAAATCCAGGCCAGCAGTGCAGGCCATCTGGTGTCCGAAGTTACGGGAAAGGTGGACGACCTTTAAACGACGGTCCTCGCCCGCCCATTGAACGATTTGCTCGAGAGTCGAATCGTAACTGCCATCGTTGACCAGAATGACTTCGGCTTGGCAGGGGATTTCGCGCAAGAATTCTTCGAGCGCGGCCCGCAGCAACGGGACCACTGATTGCTCGTTGTACATGGGGATGACCAGCGAGAGTTTCCCCGGGTAGGGTCGCGGCTGCAGAAGGTGGAATGTTTTCTTCTCTTGCGACATTACTTACTTCCCCGGCATCCCGCTCGTCAGATGGTTCTGTGCTGGCACGTTGTAAATCAACATTGTCTTGCCGACGGTAGTTACCAACTGCTCCTGCGCCATCCACTGATAGCACTCGGGATGCAGTCGCACGCGACGCAATTCCATTGCGACCCATCCCGTAGGCTGATCCGAACACTTCAGCAATGTCGTTTCAGGCAGGCCAAGCGGTTTCGCTTCAAAAAATGTGTCGGATGCGATGCTGATCTGCTGGATGGAATGTTCGCGCAAGTAGGTTGCGAGACGCGTGTAGTCCTGCCCCCAGTCCAGATCCCCGACGACAATCACATGCGACGGATCTTTGCCGGCGAACTGGTTGAAGTATGACAAGTAATCAGGATGCGCGAATGCGGAAGACCCGAAAAGCCACAAGAACAGCACAGCCGCGGTTACCCGGCCGAGGATCGGATTCCGGTACTGCCAAAGCGCAGCCACTCCTATTCCCGCGAGCACGCTGAGGCAAACATACACTGGGAGAACGTAGCGCACCCCGCTGTCGAGATGCGAAGGCATCGTCACTAACATGAGCATCACGAAGCTAGCTAGCGGCGCGGCACTCTCCCACTCGGCGGGGTCGCGCCAGAACTCCCGAGTCGAAAGAAAGGCTCCCAACCCGGCCAGAAGGAGAACGGCGATCGGAGTTTTCACCGCCACTGCGACGAAAAAGAAATACCACCAACCACCATCTTTAACCCGTCCCAGAAGATATCCTCGGCTGCCTTGCCGGTTCTGGTCTCGCAACATCCGGATGCCGTCCAAGAATTCCGGCGCAGGCACCGGAACGTGGCGGCTAATCGCCTGCTCGAGTGAGGTAATACGTGATGCCTTCCCAAACAACTTTGACGTAATGCGGTCGGGTAGGCCCGTAGCTTGCGATAAGGGCGCGTGGGAAAAACGATAGACGGCCCACAAACTCAAAAACGCCGCCAAAACCACCACGGCCGCAGTCTTCAGAAGATCTCGCCAGCGAGTCCGCTGCGATCTCGCATAAGCAATCAGAATCGGCAAACCACAGGCCGGCAGAAAAACCAAGGTGGAAAGTTTAGTAGCCAGAGCCAGGCCCGTGAACATCCCGAACAGCGCGGCGGAGCGAAAATTTGGTTCGCGCAGCCACCAGGTGAACGCGTACAGCGAACATCCGAACATTGCGGTCAGAGCCACATCGGTTGTGGCATTCGATGAATGCGCCAGGATCGTGGGCAAGAGCGTAAAGATACCCGCGGCAATGAGTCCTGCTCGCGCGCCGTAGAGTCGCTTCGTCCAGAAAAACACCGCGAGCGTCGCAATGACAAAGTACGGCAGGACACCAAGCCTGCCCAGGGTCAAGTTCCGCCAGTACTGTCCATTTTCTGACAGGATTGGATAAGTATCTTGCCAACGGGTAGCCCCCGTGCCGCGCACTCCAGCCAGATATGGTCCGAGCGCTACCGACACTCGCGCAAGCGGAGTGTGCTTGGGTTCCAGGGTGTAGGTGCCTTTTTCCCACCACTCAATCCCGCCTGCAATGTGGGAAGGCTCATCGATCGTGTGGTTGAACACGGGGTAGGTCGCGACGATCCGCAGTATGCCAATCGCCAGAAAGACCGCGATCGAAATTGTCCAGCCTACAGGACGGCCAAGGAGACCCGCCCGGGAATTACCCTGGACGGTCTGTGGCTTCTGCTCCGCGACGGCGGAAGCGATTTCGGGCGTAGCCATGCAATCCTCAACTGAAGGAACCGGTGCCGACCGCCTGATTCTTCACCGGCATTGATACGCTCTGCTCTGCCATCAGGGGCCCGCGGAGAATTCCCAGACGCGCGGAATACAGATCTTTCGGGAGACCTTTCATATTCAGAACCACCTCGCGAACCACCTGGTTCTCGCGCTTCAGCTGCAGGGTCATTCCGGGGGGAAGACCGGAAATCCCGAAGGATTCCTCCCCAAGGCGCTCCAGGCAAAACGCGGGCGCGTTATCGATCAAGACCGTCAATTTTCCTTCAATCAAACGAATCGTGGCCTCCCCACCTTTGGCGAGCGATGACAATGGCTTGCCAATCACGAACATCGGCATGAGCTCACCAGGAATGTGGAAGTCACAGGCAAACTTGCGCAATTCGGCCTCGGATGCAGGAACTGGATCGGTAGTGATCGAAATTCCTTCCGCACGCCGCCGTTCTACGAAATCAGGAGGAAACAGATTCAAAAGGAACGCATTGATCTGGAGGTCAATCACCATGTGCACACGAACGATGTCGCTGTCGTTTTTCACCGAGTGCACTTTCGAGAAGTCGCCGTACCACAATTCGCCGGGGTTCCAGGTTTGTCGTTCTCCATCAATGATGAAGGCCACTTGGGGATGGGTAATGATCGGAATGTGCAGCCGCAAGAGTCCGAATTGGAAACTGGTGTGAAAATCGAAGTGATCCTTAATGTGGCCACCGGGGGGCAGGAAAAGGATGCGGACCACCTCCTTGGGGCACTGGAGCTCAGTGAGGATCTGCTTGAAGTAAGGGGCTCGCTGGAGTTCCTCAGTTTCTCGATAGTGGTCGGTGCCGGCTGCGCTCGGAAAGGCCGACTGTTTACCTCCCATCGAATACAGCGCTATGCCGGTCCATTCGCCTTTGTGATACGGACCCGGTTGCGCCGCCCTTTTGATTTCCTGAAGGGCTTCTAAGTCCCGCACCATGAGTTGAACGTCAAATTGGCGGGGTAAACGAACTGCGACGAGATCCTTTTGGCGAACTGAAACCATAGACGATCCTTAAAAATGGCTCGGCGGGACGGGTATTCCGACGTTCGCTTCAGCATACACAAGGAATTGGCGCGGGTAAACCGAAACTGAAGCTCATCATGACCAAAGTCAAGCGCAACTCCCCGCCCTCCAAGATGAATGAAATACTGCGGGTAACCTAGACATTTTGCGGGACTTGTGACAGCCTCTTAGGAAGGGTTTGGCATGGTGTATTGCCCGTTTCGAGGAGTTTGGCGTGAATCGGCAAACAGCATGAAAACACCTTTCTCCCCTCCCCTAGAATTCCCGGAATTGGACGGCGGTTCCTCTAATTTGGGTGGAACAAATCATTGAAAGGTGTGAGCTTAGGACCTCGCAAGAAAGCATTTGAAATTGAGCGAGGTGTCGCGACACCATACTTCCAGAAAGACTGCCTCAGCTGGTGACCTCAATGGGCTTTTGGAAACTCGATCATCCGCCGACAAGCCTTGCCGTGGTGGATGTTCATGCCGGCTTCGAAAAGACCTACCGTGAATTGCGAGAGGATGTGGCCCAGAGCGCAGCCACCTTGTGCCATGCTGATAAAGCGCTGAGTGTTCTCGCCGCGCGGAACCGTTACGACAGCCTGGTTCTTTACCTAGCAGCATTAAGCTCGGGCCAGACTCTGATGATGGTTGATCCCAGTCTGAACCAAGATTTGCTGCGGCCCTTGCTCGATACCTATCGGCCGGACTATGTGCATGGCAATTTCACGACGGATGGATTTCCCGGCTATCGCAAAATTGGGCAGATAGCGCCTGATTGCTGGGAGCGGGAAACCAAAGACCGAACTCCGATCCATGCTTCCCTCTCCCTCCTTTTGAACACTTCGGGCTCAACTGGCAGCCCCAAACTGGTCCGACTCAGCCGCGAGAATCTGCAAGCCAACGCCAGTTCTATTGCCACCTACCTGAAGCTGAAGCCAAGCGAGCGCGCCATCACTTCTTTGCCCATGTCCTATTCTTACGGACTTTCGGTCGTAAACAGCCATCTCCTGGCGGGTGCGACCCTGGTGCTCAGCGAGCACGGAATTTTGCGGAGTGAATTCTGGGATGCTTTGGACTCGTTCCGGTGCACATCTATGGCGGGTGTTCCCTATACGTATCAGATGTTGCTGCAAACGGGTCTGCTCGAAAAGCGTGGTTCGACCTTGCAAACCGTGACGCAAGCGGGCGGCGGACTCGCGGAGCCCCTGGTTCGCAAGCTGCACGAGCTTGCCCAGCGACGCGGCTTACGTTTTTTCGTTATGTACGGGCAGACTGAAGCAACCGCGCGAATTTCGTACGTTCCTGCCGAGAAACTCGGTGAAAAAATAGGCTCGATTGGTGTCCCAATTCCCGGTGGTTCGCTGGAAATTGACAGCGCGACGGGCGAGTTGATTTACACCGGGGCGAACGTGATGCTCGGCTACGCGGAATGTCGCGAAGATCTGGCCAAGGGTGATGATCTGAACGGGGTCTTAAGGACCGGCGATCTCGCCCGCAAGGACAAGGATGAGTTTTTCTACATCACAGGCCGCCTGAAGCGTTTTCTGAAACTCTTCGGCAAGCGCTTTAGCCTGGACGAAATGGAACGGATCGTGCAGCAAAGAGTTGGGGTTCCCGTCGCGTGTTTCGGGAACGATGATTTGCTCATGATCGCGATCGAAGGCCAACAGTTGGATCCCAATCAAATCGCCGCAATGGTGTGCAGTACTTTCAGCCTTCCCCGCCCAGCCGTCCTGGTCACGACTATCTCCGCTTTGCCGCGAACCAGCCGCGGCAAGCTGGACTACTCCGCGCTCGCACGGATCACGGAAGGCACGGCGGCGACGGGAAAGCCGGCTGTACAGTTTGCAGAGAGGACCCTCTCGTCGTGAGCAAGAAAATGTCCGAGGATCGCAGCGGCGTGTTAGGCCCCAACGGGAAAGGCAGTCAGCCTGGGTACACGCTTACGCAGAAGGCGGTGGCTGAAGTTTGGGCGGAGGTTCTAGAAAAGTCGCCCATTGCCATCACCGACAATTTCTTCGACTTGGGCGGCGATTCCCTCAAAGCGATGGAGGTCATTGCAAGGCTCCACGCCTCGCTCGGGGTTGAGATCCCGCTGCTTGCCTTCTTCGAGGACCCGACGGTTGCACACGCCGCCGAGGTCGTCGACTCGTTGCAGGGAGAACCTAAACCAGAGGGGATGACACCGACTCAATCGGCGATTGCAACGCTGTGGTCCGAGGTTCTTCAAACTCCGGTTACGACAGCAAACCAAAATTTCTTTGATCTTGGCGGCGATTCCCTCAAAGCGATGGAGGTCATTGCAAGGCTCCACGCCTTGCTCGGGGTTGAGATCCCGCTGCTTGCCTTCTTCGAAGACCCGACGGTTGCACACGCCGCCGAGGTCGTCGATTCGCTTCGCCCAGAGCAAACCGCATCGCTTGCGAAGGCGAAGAGCGAAGGACCTCTGCCGCTCTCGTTTCCGCAGCTCACGTTTTGGCTGCTCCAACAGAGCGACCCGCTCGGCTACCTGTACATCGAGCCGAGAGTCATTCGTATTGCCGGGAAGCTTCGCGCCGACCTTCTTCAACAGGCACTCGACACCATGTGCCGGCGCCACGATTCAATGCACACTCGATTCGTGGTGGGAGAAGGTGAACCGTCGCAAGTCGTGGTCCCGGACGCCCACCTCGATCTTCCCGTCCAGGACCTGAGTTCGGCCCCATTGGCGGACGCGGAACGTGCGGCAATGGCGATTGCGCGCAAGCTCTCTCAACAGCCATTCGATTTATCCCTAGACGCACCCATTCGGGCGCGGCTTCTTAAGCTGGCTGTCGAAGACCATGTCCTCGTCGTCGTCATTCACCACGTTCTGAGCGATGGCCACACCTGTGCCATCTTCTTTGAAGAATTAGGGCAGATCTACGGCGCGTTGCTTCGCGGGTCCTCCCCTGCCTTGCCGGAAGTGCGGCAATATCAGGAATACGCACAGTGGGAACGCACCCAGATGCAGGGGCCTCGCCTCGATGAGGCGATCGCTTACTGGAGCCACAGGCTCGAAGGAGCTCCCGCCAAGCTCGAACTTCCGACCGACAAACCGCAACCAGCGAAGGCAAGTTTTCAGGGCGAGTCTCGCAGTGTCAGGCTCCGCCCAGAACTGGTGGACCGACTCAAGTCCCTGGCGCAAGCAAATGGCACCACGCTTTTTTCGGTCCTGACGGCTGGTCTGCGAATTCTGCTGCATCGCTGGACCGGGCAGCAGGACATCGTCGTCGGAACGGTCATCAGCAACCGCAGCCGCGCCGAGACCGAGCGCATGCTGGGTTGCTTCCTTAACTTTCTTCCCTTGCGTGGGAGCACCGCGCCAGAAGACAGCGCCTCCCAGGTGCTCATTCGAGAGCGGGGCATCGTCATGGATGCCTTCGCACATCAGGCGCCATTTCTGAAAATTGCGGCTGTCGCTTCCCGACGCGACGCCTCTAGTCCGGTCTACAACGTAGCGTTATTGCTACAGAATTTCCCCGAAATGAAATTCGAAGGGGACGATTTTTCGGCGCAGTTCCTGGAACAAGAAGTCGAAACCGCGCTGCTCGACCTGCGTCTGATCGCGCAAGAGATCTCTGGCGAACTGCGGATCGACTGCGACTTCAAAACCGACTTGTTCGAACCCCAAACAATCAGTGAATTGTTGACGGGATATGCCGTGACGCTCACATCGTTGACCCAGGAACCCGCGCGGTTGGTTTCGCAGTTTGAAATTCCTGCCAAACTCGCGGAGCAAGCCGATGCCGCCAGACGTCGCGAGAAGAAGTTGCCCGTGGTTGTCGCTTCCACGTTCACGGCCGAGCCCATCGAACCCGGTCTAGCGTTTTGGATGAAGGAACTTGGTCTGCCAAGCGACTTTCACTTCGCACCTTACAACCAGGTCTTCCAGCAATTGCTTGACCCGGGCAGCAGGCTCGCACAAAACCGTGAGGGCTTCAACCTCCTGCTGGTCCGTCCCACAGATTGGCAGCGTTTTGAAACCGACCCCGACCCCGTCACCAAGCGCGAACGAATCGAACAGAGCCTGAAGAGCCTAGTAGACGCTTTGAAATCCCGCGCCTGGTCAGCTCCGCTTCTCGTGTGTTTTTGCCCGGCCGAAAAGAAGTACTCAGAAGATTCAACCTGGCGGGAATTCCTCGAGCGCGTTGAGTTGCAGGTAGCTTCCGAGATGTCCTCGGTCCCTGGAGTGCATGTTGTTTCCAGCCAAGACATCTTGACCCGTTATCCGGTCGAGAACTTTGAAGATGAATACGCAGATCGGATGGGACACATTCCCTTCACGCAAGAGTTCTTCAATGCGATTGCCACCATGTTGGCGCGAAGAATATACAGCCTGCGTAGCACGCCGAGGAAGGTCATCGTTCTGGATTGCGACAACACCTTGTGGAAGGGCGTGTGCGGCGAGGAGGGACCCGCGGTTTCGGTGGACGCTCCCCGCAAGGCGCTACAGGAGTTCATGCTCGACCAACAAAAGGCCGGGATGCTTCTGTGCCTTTGCAGCAAAAATGTCGAAGAAGATGTTGATGCGGTCTTTGCCGAGAACCGCGCGATGGTCCTTCGACCGGAAGACATCGCGGCGCGGCGCGTGAATTGGAACCCGAAGCCACAAAATCTTCGCGAGCTCGCGACCATGCTCCAACTGGGAATTGACAGCTTCATCTTTGTGGATGACAACCCTCTGGAATGCGCGGAAGTCGAAGCCGGCTGCCCGGAGGTGTTGACGCTGCAATTGCCGCAAGATGCCGAAGAAATTCCGCAATTCCTCGACAGCATCTGGGCCTTCGACCATTGGAAAGTCACCGAAGAAGATGCAAAACGCACCGCGATGTATCGCCAGAATGCGGAGCGCGAACAGTTACGCCAGCAGTCATCGTCTTTGAACGCCTTTCTTGCAAGCTTGGAATTGAGATTGGATGTCCGCCCCATGGAGGCCGCCGACCTGGCGCGTGTCTCACAGCTCACCGAGCGCACCAATCAGTTCAACTTTACGACCATTCGCCGGGATGAAGCTGGAGTTTCAAGATTCCTCGAGGCGGGCGGCGAGTGCCTGGTGGTCACTCTTGCCGATCGTTTTGGAGACTACGGACTGGTTGGAGTCATGTTCTACAAGTCCGGGGCGAGCGCTCTCGAGGTGGATACGGTGCTGTTGAGCTGCCGCGCTCTTGGCCGCAAGGTTGAGCACAACATGCTGGCCAGGCTAGGCGCTATCGCAAAACGGCGAGGGCTGAAGCGAGTTGTCGTGCCTTTCATTGCCACCAAGAAAAATCAGCCGGCCGCCGATTTTCTGAACCGTGTTGGCGGGGAGTTCAAGCGCGTCGAAAACCAGAAGATTCTGTTTGAATTTGCCGCCGATTACGCCACAGAGCTCCCCCTGCTCGAGATATCTACGCCGGCCGAGGAAACGGCTCAGGATTCGCCCAAGGCTGCTTCCGCCCCCCTGACGTCTCAGATCGCAGATCAAAACCGCCTGGTCTCGAGAATCGCCAACCAGCTAGGCCAGCTCAGCAGCATCGGCCGCGCCATTGATGCCGACCGAGTACAGCGCAGTTCCGAGGCCCCGTTCGTTGCTCCACGTACGCCCACGGAAGAAATTCTGACCGGGATTTGGGCGCAGGTTCTCAAGATCGACTCCATCAGCGTGAATGACGATTTCTTCAGTCTGGGGGGGCAGTCACTTCTGGCGACCCAGGTGATCGCGCGCATCCGGCACGCGCTCGGCATTGAGCTCCCGCTGAGAACGGCGTTTGAAGCCTCCACCATCGCGGAGATGGCAACCCGGATCGAGGCGGCTCGGCGTACAGGTTCCGGCGTGCAAGTTCCGCCCATCGCGAGACAGGGAACGGCGGCTAACCTGCCGCTCAGCTTTGCGCAGCAGCGCTTGTGGTTCCTCGACCAACTCGAGCCGGGCAATCCTCTGTACAACATCTCGCAAATCTTGCGGATGCGCGGCAGACTCGATCTCAACGCGTTGCATCGCTCCCTGAATCGAATCGTCGAGCGCCATCAATCGTTGCGTACAACCTTCGGCCTCAAGGATGGCGAGCCCGTACAGGTCATCGCTCCTCACCTCGAAGTGCCGCTTCCGATCGTGGATTTATCGGACTCAGTCGAACCGGAAGAGCAGTTGCGCAGGCGTGCAAAACAGGAAGCGCACAGGCCCTTCGATCTCGCTCGCGGACCGCTTCTGCGAACCGAGGTACTCCGTTTGGGCCGGGAAGATCATGCGCTTCTGCTGACCATGCACCACGTAATCAGCGACCGCTGGTCTCTGGGAGTGTTGGCGACCGAGCTAGCGTCACATTACGAAGCCTTTGCCGCTGGATACACAGCCGCGGTGCCCGAGCTGCCGGTTCAATATTCCGATTACGCCGCCTGGCAACGCGGTTGGCTGCAAGGCCCGGCGCTCGCAAAACAGGCTGATTACTGGAAGCGGCAACTCGCCGGCGCACCCGCCGTACTGGAGCTGCCCACCGACCGCCCACGGCCGGCGGTGATGACGAATCGCGGCGCAACCGTCTCCATCACCTTGCCTCATGAACTGCTCAGGAAGCTGGTGACCCTCAGTCAGGCTGAAGGCGTCACGTTGTTCATGACGCTGTTGGCAGGGTTCCAGTCGCTGCTGGCGCGGTACTCGGGTCAGGATGACATTGTTGTGGGCTCGCCGATCGCAAACCGCCAGCACGCCGAGGTCGAGCCGTTGATCGGCTTTTTCGTCAATACCCTGGCGATTCGTGGAAATCTGGCTGGTGATCCGAGCTTCCGTCAAGTCATGGCGCGCTCCAAAAACGCCTGCCTCCAGGCCTATGCTCACCAGGACATTCCCTTCGAGAAATTGGTCGAGGAACTCAATCCCGAGCGCAGCTTGAGTTACAGTCCGATCTTTCAGGTGATGTTGGCGCTGCAAAACGCACCCGTAGAAGTGCCTCGGCTAACCGGATTAGCGGTAGAGCGCTCGATGATCTATCCCGATACGTCCATGTTCGATATGTCGTGGTTCGCGCTCGAGGTGCCTGATGGACTGATGGTTCGAGCCGAGTACAGCACGGATCTCTTCGACGCAGAAACCGTCACCCGGGCGCTGGGTTGTTACCAACAACTGCTGGAGTCAGCGGTTGCGGATCCGGAAGCGCGGATTTCGCAGCTTTCGATTCTAGGTGAGGTCGAGCGGCAGAAAATCCTGGTGGAGTTCAACGCCGCCGAAGCGCTGTTTCCAACCGGGTTATGCCTCGACGATCTGGTCGAACAAACCGCGGCCCGCGTGCCGGATTCAGACGCTCTGGTTTGCGGCTCGCAACGGTTGTCCTACCGGGAACTGAATGAGCGAGCCAACCAGATTGCCGACCATCTGATCCAAAACGGCGCTGGGCCGGATGTGCTGGTGGGCATCTTCCTCGAGCGAAATCTTGACCTGTTGCCGGCAATCCTGGGCGTGCTCAAGTCAGGATCGGCCTATGTCCCGCTCGATCCCAATTATCCGCGCGAGCGGCTGGCGGCCATTCTTGAGGATGCGAAGGCCCCCCTCGTCGTGACTCAACGCTCGCTGGTCGATCAGATCAAAGCCATTGGAGCGCGCAAGGTATGCCTGGATTCTGATTGGGGCGAGATTGGGCGTGGGTCAACCCACAACCCCAACGTCAAAGTCGAACCTCATCATCTCGCCTACGTGTTGTTTACGTCGGGTTCGACGGGCCGGCCCAAGGGAGTTGCGCTCGAACACCGAAGCGCAGTTGCGTTTGTGCATTGGGCGCAAACTGTGTTCTCGCTGCGCGAACTCGCCGGTGTGCTGCTTTCGACATCGGTTTGCTTTGATCTCTCGATATTCGAAATCTTCGCGCCCCTTAGCGTTGGCGGCAAAGCCATCCTGGTGCAGAATGCGCTGTACCTCCCATCTACGGAAGCCCGAGACGAAGTCACGCTGTTGAATACCGTGCCCTCCGCTATGGCGGAATTGGTGCAGATGAAAGCGGTACCAAGTTCGGTCAAAACCATCAATCTAGCGGGCGAGGCTCTTCCAGAATCGCTGGTGAATGGGATTTACCGCGGCACATCCGCCGAGAAACTTTACAACCTTTACGGGCCCACCGAGGACACGACTTACTCGACCTATACTCTGACTCATGCCGACGAGCGGGTTACTATCGGCCGGCCTTTGCCGAACACCCAGGCCTATGTGCTCGGCAGCCATGGGAATCCTCAACCGATCGGCGTACCGGGAGAACTTCACCTGGCGGGAGCTGGCTTAGCGCGCGGCTACTATGGACGCCCGGATCTGACAGCAGAACGCTTCCTGCCCAATCCTTTCAGCGCAAAGAAAAACGCGCGCATGTATCGCACGGGTGACCTCTGCCGCTGGCTGGCAGATGGGAATCTGGAATATCTAGGCCGGCTGGATCATCAGGTCAAGCTTCGCGGCTTCCGTATTGAATTGGGGGAAATCGAGTCCGTGCTCGCGCAACACGCTAGCGTGCGGCAGTGCCTGGTCGTTCCCCGTGAAGATGAACCCGGACAGAAGCGACTCGCTGCGTACCTGGTCGCCGAACCCGGCGCAGCCCCACGGGAAGAAGATGTCAGAAATCATCTGAAGCAGAGCTTGCCGGATTTTATGATTCCCTCGGCCTTTGTGGTGCTCGATGCTTTCCCGCTCACGCCCAACGGGAAAATCGATCGCAAGGCTTTGCCCATCCCTGAGTATGCCCACCAGACGGCTACCTATGTTGCGCCACGCAATTCGGTCGAAGAACAAATCGCCGACATTTGGGCAAAGGTGCTGCGCATCAGGCAAGTGGGCGCAACCGACGACTTCTTCGCCCTCGGTGGCCATTCGCTGTTGGCCACTCAGGTGGTCTCGCGCATCCGCCAGTCGTTGAAGGTAGAAGTTCCCTTGCGCGCTTTGTTTGAAGCGCCAACCGTAGCTCAACTGGCGCAGCGTGTCGAAGCTCTTGGTGGAAAAGAAACCGCTTCCATTCCAGCCATTAGGCCCGCAGCACGCGAGAGCAACCTTCCTCTTTCTTTTGCGCAGCAGCGCCTCTGGTTCTTAAACGAACTTGAGCCCGACAACCCCCTGTACAACATTCCGATTGCGGTCGCGATGAGCGGCGAACTGAGCTTTGACGCGCTGGAGCGTTCCCTGAACGCAATTGTCCGTCGCCACGAAGTGTTGCGCACCACCTTTCGGCTCGAGAACAATCAGCCTGTCCAGGTGATCGCACCGGAATTGAAGTTGACCGTGGAAGTTTTTGACCTGACCAGCGTACCGGCCACCGAGCAGCAGGGCGTGGTCAGCCGGATGGCGATTGAGGGTGCGTCAGCGATTTTCAATTTGCGGACCGGGCCCTTGTTCCGTGCAGCCGTCTTGCGGCTCAACCAGCGTGACCACGTTTTGCTGCTTAACATGCACCACATCGTCAGCGATGGCTGGTCGCTTTGGCAATTCGTCAAGGAGTTGGCGGAGTTGTATGCCGCTTTCGTGCAGGGCACTCAACCCTCTCTCGAAGACTTGGGCATCCAGTATGCCGACTACGGAGTTTGGCAGCGTCAATGGATGCAGGGCAGGGTCCTCGACCAGCACCTTGAGTATTGGAAGAAACAACTGGCGGGCGCTCCTGGTGTGTTGGAACTTCCCGCCGATCGCATCCGTCCGGCGGTGCAAACTTACCGCGGCGCGACTGAAACTGCCTTGTTCCCGACCGATTTGCTGGCCGAGCTTAGGGAAATCAGCGCAGCCGAAGGCGCCACACTGTTCATGACCTTGTTGGCCGCCTACCAAACGCTCATCTTCCGATACACCGGACAGGACGATGTCGTGGTGGGAACACCGATTGCGAATCGTACCCGCGCAGAGATCGAAGATTTGATCGGATTTTTTGTAAACGCGCTGGTGATGCGGACTGATCTTTCTGGGGACCCACCCTTCCGCGAAGTAGTCGGGCGTGTGCGATCCGTCGCGCTCGGGGCCTATGCTCATCAGGACCTGCCTTTTGAGAAGTTGGTGGAAGTCCTCCAGCCGGAAAGAGACCTGACTCGGACCCCATTGTTCCAAGTGTGGTTTGCGCTCCAAAATGCGCCCCGCAGCGAGTTCAAGTTGCCCGGACTCGATCTACGCACCATGGCCGTCCACAACGGTACCTCGAAGTTTGACCTCGGTCTGTTCGTGGTTGAGAAACCGGAAGGCCTGTCTTGCATGGTCGAGTACTCCACGGACTTGTTCGATGCGGTCACCATCCGGCGTTTTCTCGGTCATTTCCGCACGCTACTCGAAGGAATCGCCGCATCTCCGGATATGCATGTTTCTGATCTTCCCTGGCTCACCGAGGACGAGCGGCATCAGATCATCGAGCACTGGAACGATACCCGGATGCAGTATTCGCGTGACCTCTGCCTGCACCAAATCATCGAGCAGCAAGCGCAGAAAACCCCGGACGCACCCGCTCTGATTTTTGAATCCGAGAAGCTGACGTATCGGGAACTCAACGAGCGGGCAAATCAATTGGCGCACCGGCTGCGGCGGCTGCAGGTCGGCCCCGATATCCTGGTCGGCGTGTGTGCCGAACGTTCCGTCGAGATGGTTGTAGCCCTGCTCGGCACGTTGAAAGCTGGAGGCGCGTACGTTCCACTCGATCCGGATTACCCGCTAGAACGATTAACCAATGTTTTGGAGGACGCAGCCCCGGCAGCGGTGCTGACTCAGGAACGACTTCTGGAGATTCTCCCCAAGAACGATATCCCTGTCCTTTGCCTAGATCGCGATTGGGGAAAACTATCTGACGAACCGCGAACCAATCCCGACTGTATTACCAGCGGCAAAGACCAGGCGTATGCGATTTTCACCTCGGGTTCCACGGGCAAGCCCAAGGGTGTTCCCAATGTGCACGAAGGAATCGTCAACCGCTTGCTGTGGATGCAGCACGCGTATGGACTCGATGGCACGGACCGGGTCATGCAGAAGACTCCTTACAGCTTCGACGTTTCCGTATGGGAATTCTTCTGGCCGCTGATGACCGGAGCCAGCCTGGTGATTGCGATCCCGGAGGGACATAAAGACCCCAACTATCTCGTGGAATTGATCCAACGGCAGCAGATCACCACCATGCACTTTGTGCCTTCCATGTTGCGCATGTTTCTTGAAGCCGAAGGCGTAGAAAAGTGCACCAGTCTGCGACGCGTGATTTGCAGCGGCGAGGCTCTTCCGGTCGATGTCGAGAACCGATTCTTCGAACGGCTGAACGCGGAACTGCACAATCTGTACGGACCCACAGAAGCCTCCGTTGACGTCACCTATTGGCAGTGCCTGCGAAACGATACACGCAATACGGTTCCCATCGGCAAACCCATTTGGAATACGCAGATCTACATCCTCGATAAGCACCTCCGACCGGTTCCCATTGGAGTTCCCGGAGAGCTTCATATTGGGGGCGTAGGCCTGGCGCGCGGATACCTGAACCGCCCGCTCCTTACCGCGGAAAAATTCATTCCGAACCCGTTCCGCGGTGAAGCCGGAGCGCGGCTCTACAAGACCGGAGATCTGGCCCGCTTTCTGCCCGATGGCAACGTGGAATATCTAGGCCGCATGGATTTTCAAGTCAAAATTCGAGGCTTCCGTATCGAACTGGGCGAAATCGAAAGCGTGCTGGAGCAGCATCCCGCGGTCGGCCAGGCAGTGGTAATGGCTCGCGAGGATCAGCCTGGAGATAAGCGCCTCGCTGCCTACGTTGTGGCTGATCCTGACTATCGCGGACAGGAACAGGCCGGCGGGGACTTCCTGAGCGCCGAACAGGTAGCCCAATGGGCGATGACGTTTGACGAGGCTTACCGCCAAGGCGGGTCAGCCGAAGACGCCACTTTCAACATCGTCGGCTGGAACAGCAGCTACACCGGAAAGCCGATTCCCCCCGCGGACATGCGCGTCTGGGTGGAGAGCACCGTGGAACGCATTCTCGCTTTGCGGCCCAAGCGGGTGTGGGAGATCGGCTGCGGCACCGGATTGCTGCTGTTTCGTGTCGCTCCGAAATGCGAGGCCTTCCGCGGGACCGACGTGTCCCAACGCGCGCTGGATTTCCTCCGCCAGCAGATGCAACGCCCAGACCTCCAGCTGCCTCAGATTTCTCTTGAATGCCGCGCTGCCGATGACTTCGGCGGAGTCAAAGACGACGATCGCTTCGATGCCATCGTCATTAACTCAGTCATCCAATACTTCCCCGATTTGGACTATCTAGTGAAAGTGGTCGCCGGTGCCCTCCGCCGGGTTCGTCCGGGCGGCTCCATTTTCATCGGTGATGTTCGGAACTTCCGCCTTCTGGAAACTTTCCATACTTCCCTCGAACTTTTCCGGCAGCCCGAATCCATCCCTGCTGCCGAACTGAAAGCCCTCATCAACAAGGGCATTCGGCAGGAAGGCGAGCTCCTGGTGGATCCAGAATTCTTCTCCACCCTTAACCGACGCTTCCCTGAAATCGCCCGGATAGAAATGCAGTTGAAGCGTGGCCACATGCAAAACGAGTTGACCCGCTTCCGTTATGACGTCGTGCTGCAGGTGGGCACTGGCAAACCCGAGCACGAAATGGATTGCCATTGGGTCGATTGGCAGAGGCAATCGCTATCGCTGCCCTCGCTACGCGAGACTCTCAAGAACAACAGCGGCACTTGTCTCGGAGTTAGTGGTGTTCTGAACGCCCGAGTCGCCGGGGATGTCGCGGCCCTGAACGCCTTAACAGATGGTTCCTTCGAGGATACTTTGGGTGCCCTGCGGGCACGGATCGCGGAAAACTCTAGCCAGGTCGTGGAACCGGAGGAAATCTGGGCTCTCGCGAGTGAATTGGAATACACCGCCGAGATTCGTTCCTCGGTGGCGGCGACAGACGGCAAGTGCGACATTCTGTTCCGCAAGAAAGGTGCGCCAGCGGGAGCGGTTCGTTTTCCCGGAGAAGCTCAGATTCTCCGCCCAAACGCGAGCTACGCAACCAATCCCGTGAGGAACCGTGCATTGAGGAATCTGGCTCCGGATCTGCGCGCATGGCTTGCAGACAAGCTGCCAGAATTCATGGTGCCGTCCAACTTTGTCTTGCTGGACACGATGCCGCTGTCGTCAAACGGCAAGGTGAACCGGAAAGCCCTGCCGGCTCCCGACCAGTCGCGCCTGGAAGATCGCGGCACTTACGTCGCCCCTCGACGGCCCGAGGAAGAACTTCTTGCTTCCATCTGGTCAGATGTCTTGCGGATTGAGAGGGTGGGAATTCGCGACGATTTCTTCGACCTGGGCGGCCATTCTCTCAATGCCACCCAGGTGGTCTCGCGCGTACGGGAAGCATTCAAGGTCGAAATGCCGCTGCGCACGCTTTTCGAGTCCCCCACCGTTGAATCTCTCGCTCGTGCCATCACCACAATGACGCGCAGCGGAACGGGCCAGGAAATCTCCCCCATTGTTCCGGTCTCTCGCGAGCAACAGGTACCGCTGTCCTTCGCCCAACAGCGGCTATGGTTCCTGGATCAAATGGATCCCGGCAACCACCTGTACAACATTCCTCGCGCGTTCCGTCTGGCGGGAACGCTCGACATCCCTGCACTCGAACGCGCCTTGAACGACTTGGTCGCGCGACACGAGATCTTGCGTACGAATTACCGGCTTGGAGACGCGGACGAGCCGGTGCAGATCATCGCTCCGAAACTCACGATTGAGTTGCCGGTGATGGATCTTTCCGGAATGGGCGATCTCCGGCGTGAAGAGGAAGCGCAACGAATCGTACAGCAGGAGACCGATCAGGGATTCGATCTGGCTCGCGACCCCATGCTCCGAGCCTTGCTGCTGAGGATTTCTGAAACCGAGCACGTGCTGTTCATGAACACGCACCATATCGCCAGCGACGGCTGGTCGTCGGGTGTCATGTTGAATGACCTGTGCTCGTGCTACGAAGCCGCCGTGGCGGCAAGACCAGTCCCGCTGCCGCCCTTGGCCATTCAGTACGCCGACTATTCCTTCTGGCAAAGGCAGTGGTTGCGGGGGGAGGTCCTCGAGAAGCAGCTCGGGTATTGGAAGAGGCAGCTGGCGGGCGCCCCAGCACTTCTAGCGCTACCTACGGATCAAGCTCGCCCCCCGATTCAAACCTACCGCGGCGCCATGTTGGAAACAACCGTGCCTAAGGGCATCACCGAAGGTTTGAGGGCATTGGGACGGCAACAGGGCGCAACGATGTTCATGACGATGCTGGCCGGATTCGAGTGTCTCATGCACTATTCGACGGGGCAAAGCGACATTGTCCTCGGGACAGACTTGGCCAATCGTACTAGCGTCGAGACCGAGCGCCTGATCGGCTTCTTTGTGAACCTGCTGCCCTTGCGGGTCGATGTTTCCGGAGATCCGACGTTTATCGAACTGATCGGAAGAGTACGGGACGTTTCTTTGAACGCCTATGCCCATCAGGACGTCCCCTTTGACAAACTGGTCGAAGAACTGAAACCAGAGCGAAATCTCAGCTACAGCCCTCTAGTACAGGTTTTGTTTGTGCAACAGAACACCCCCCGCGCCACTGCGACCATGCCAGGGATTGAAATGTCACGCTTCAAAATGCACGTGCCGTCGAAGTTCGACATGGCCGTTTTCACGCGCGAGATGGGCGGCGAAGTCGCCAGTTCATGGCAGTACAACCCCGACCTCTTTGATGAAACCACCATCGCGCGCTGGACCTCCAGTTACGAGGTCCTTCTCCAGGCTGCGATCTCAAACCCCAAAGCGCGCGTGAGTTCGCTTTGCGAATTACTCGCAGAGGCCGATAGAAGCCGCCGCGGCTCGGAACAAGTCAAGGTCCAGAAGGCGGGGCTGGAAAAATTGAAGGCGATCCGCCGCAAAGCCGTCGCCGACGTGTAAGCGAAAGTGATGATCAAGTCAGGCCTTAACTGCAAAAATTGTGTGAGTCTCCAGTCTGATCCACGATTCCTTCTCCCCAGTGGCGAGGTCCACATCTGGCGTGCTGATCTTGACAGTGGAAATACCGGGCGAAACCTGGAAGATCTCCTTTCTCCCGACGAAATGCAGCGCGCCAACCGCTTTCGATTTCCGGAACACCGGCGCCGCTTCATCATTGGGCGCGCGTACCTGCGCCAACTCCTGTCTGCCTATCTGGCAATTGAGGGCGGAGAGGTGAACTTCAACTATTCCCTCCAAGGGAAACCCGCTCTCGCTCCCGGACACGACAGCAACATTTTTTTCAACGTGTCTCACTCCGAGGACATCGCAGCGTTCGCCTTCACCAAGGAACACAGCATAGGCGTTGACGTGGAGGTGATTCGCTACGATATTGACGCCACTGGGATTCCCAGGCGATTCTTCTCTTCCGCCGAACAGACGACGTTGGCCGCGCTAGAAGGCGAAGCAAAGTTTCGGGGCTTTTTTAACTGCTGGACGAGGAAAGAGGCGTACGTGAAGGCGGTAGGCTCCGGACTTTCATTGCCGCTTCGCGATTTCGATGTGTCTCTCGCTCCGGGAGATCCGGCAAGGCTTTTGGCAACGCGCCCCGACCAAAAACAGGCGGCCCGCTGGAGCATGGCGTCACTCGATTTCGGCCAAACCTGTGCAGCCGCCGTCGTGGTAGAAGGCCCAATCACCAAACTGCACATAAGCAAGTTCGCCCAGTTTGCGTGAAATCAGCCCGATAGGTGAGTTCCCGCATCACATTTTCCGCATCGGTTTAGGACACAATTGATTTCTTGATGAACGCTATCCCAAAACACTTGCCAGCGTCCGTTCCTTAGTTGCGATCACCCTTTGAATGTTGTGGGAGATTCGGTGCATTCGCCATTTGGAGCGCGCTCCTAACCTTCTCCGCAATCGAGCAGCGCAGCGCTACTCCCTGATGAGGATTCAATAACTTACCAACCTCGTGAGCATGACCTTTTGCGTGCTCCTTTTGTAACTTGGCGAAGTCCCTGTACTCGCCTAGAGTCAACCCATTAGGCGAAAGGCCGCCTCCCTCGCTAAATTCATGCAGCCCTTGCCTCTGGCCGCAAAGGGTCTTCGGCAAATGACGTGCATCCAATAGCTGTAGGCGTCTCTAGGTCGTGGTTATTTGTGCAATTTTGGGATGGTTGGGGAATGAAGTACATAGGGCTTATTTTTTGTGCGATTTTGACGTTCGGGCCAACCGTCTGTCCCGCGGATGGTCAAACCCAGGCCTACGTAGCTTCAGGGCTGTCGGTCAACTCAACCGGATACGATGCAACCCAATCCGACATCATCACCATCCAGAAGCGGGTCGATGAAGTTAACGTGCTTTTTATTGCCATGGATAAACATGGCAAGTTCGTCCGGGACCTAAAAAAGGACGACTTCAACGTTCTTGACGATCACAAGCCCCCGCAGTCCATTGTCCGTTTCGCGCAGCAGACCAATCTGCCATTACAGCTAGGGCTACTTATTGATACCAGCGGATCGATCCACGGACGCTTTGAGTTTGAGCAGAATGCGGCGGCGGGGTTCCTCGAGCACACCATTCGCGCCAATTATGACCATGCCTTTGTCATGGGGTTCAATGCACGGAATCACGTAGCTCAGGATTACACCGACAACATCGCCCTGCTGCAAACCAGCATTCATCATCTGGAGGACGGGGGCGGCACCGCGCTTTACGACGCCATTTACAACGCCTGCAAGACCCATATGATGAATGACGATTCGGACCGGCCGGTCCGCCGTGCCTTGATCGTGGTTAGCGATGGCGAGGACAACCAGAGCGAACACTCTCGGGCTCAGGCGATCGAAATGGCGCAGCGCGCGCAAGTCATCGTCTATACGATTTCTACCGATGACAGCGGCTTGATCCTGCGCGGGGATCGGGTGCTCCAACAGTTGGCCGACTCAACCGGTGGACGCGCTTTCTTCCCATACAAAATGAAAGACATTAAGAACGCGTTCTCAGCAATCGAAGACGAACTGCGCAGCCAGTACGCGATCTCCTATCACCCGGCGGACTTCGATGCCGACGGACGCTATCGCTCTATTCAAATCACCGCCCTCAAGAAGGACCTGCAAGTTCGCGCACGGACCGGCTATTTTGCCCCTAAACAGTAAGCCGAAGGTTGGTTCGATTGGTGCTAAAATCGCATCAAACGGATAAGAATTCCTCGCCATGTCTTCGCGGCATATCACCATCGTAGCCCTGATTCTATGCGGCGCCGTTTTTTCGTCTGCTGCAAATCAACCCGGGCGCGCCGGGAAGAAGAAGCTGTCACCCGCGCAACCAACCCAGGCGCAAGCGCCTGCGCAGCGACCGGCCCCACCGGCAACTCCCGCCACTCCTGAGCATGGACCAGCATCTCCGCCGGAAGTAACCTTGCGAAACGGACAACTCACGATCGTTGCGCGGAACTCAACCCTGGGGGACGTGCTCAACGCCGTGCGCAGCAAGACGGGAGCGTCGATAGAAATGCCCCCGGCATCCAGTGAACGTGTCGTCGGTCAGTTCGGTCCCGGAGCACCCCGCGATGTGATGGCACAACTGCTGAACGGCTCGCATTACGATTACGTGCTGCTTGGATCCCCGGAGGATCCGGGAGCCTTAAAGACCATCGTGCTTACGGTGCGGCCTACCGGTCCAGAACCGGTCCAGCAAGCATCCAATCCAGCACCAGGCTACAACCCTGGTATGCAGCCGGTGCCACAAGGCGATCAAGACCAACCGGACCAACCACCGGACGAGGTTAACAACGATGTACAGCCCGAGCCACCTCCGCAGGCTGAACAAGAGGAGCCGCAAGGAGAACAACCGGGAGAACAGCCGCCCCAGCCGAACCCCGCGGGCGGGCCTACCGTAAAGACCCCCGAGCAGTTGCTGCGCGAGCTGCAGCAACAGCAACAGCAGCAGCAACAACAACAGCAAAACCAGCCGCCACAGTAGCAGTAGCCCCCCTCTTCGAGAGCCGCTCGGGTCAAGACTTTAGAACGATCTGCGGATGGACAGAGTTCTTCGCCTGTCAAGCCCCGCCCTAGGAATCGGGGCTCCTGAATGACCGAAGATCAGGCGTGGAAACGGCTTCTCGCAAGACGAAGGATTCGAATGGTTCCTGGCTCAGTCCCCGCCAACCTGGCTTTGGGTAGGAACAAGCACTAGCGCAGGCTTCGGGGCGAGATCGCGGGCGGCGAAGGCGTGCAACAGGGCGAGAACGCTGGTATAGGCGAGCGTGATTCCGAGAAAGACGGATCCGGCAACGGTAAAGATCATGACAACAGCGGTCAACAGACTCCCCACGTTCGGCCCACTTTCCCGTCGACCAGCAGCAAAATCAACGGCTTAGGTCCGGTGCACCCGGTTGCGCGAGGCCCGGTGCGCTTACTCTACCCGCGTTGACCTTGACTGCTGTTAACTTATAAGATACGTGAGTAGAACTGCGCATCCCCACTCTCCAACATTTCTGGTGACCCGTCCACGTTACGAAGGTGCAGCACTGTTAAGCCAATGGCCATTAGGGAAATTTCGATTCGCGGCGCCCGGCAGAATAACCTAAAAAACATCAACGTCCAGATACCGCGTAACACGTTGACCGTGGTAACGGGTTTGAGTGGATCAGGAAAGTCTTCGCTTGCGTTCGACACAATCTACGCCGAGGGCCAGCGTCGCTATGTTGAGACGCTTTCGGCTTATGCGCGACAGTTTCTGGACCAAATGGAGCGCCCGGATGTGGACTCGATCGATGGCTTGAGCCCATCAATTTCGATCGAGCAGAAGACCACCAGCCGCAGCCCGCGATCCACGGTTGGGACGATTACTGAAATCTACGATTATCTCCGCCTGCTCTATGCATCGATCGGTGTGCCTCATTGTCCGAAGTGCGGACGGGGAATTTCGCGGCAAACTGCAGCGCAAATCGTGCAGCGCGTAATGGCGCTGAAACCCGAAGACCGTGTCATGGTCCTCGCTCCAGTCGTTCGCGGCCGCAAAGGCGAGTTCAAGCTGGAGATCGAAAAACTCGTCCAGCACGGCTACACGCGCGCCCGTATCGACGGGGAGCTTGTCGGACTCGAAGACGGTGTCGCGCTCGACAAACGCAAGAATCACAAAATCGAAGTTGTGGTGGATCGTCTGCTGGTAAAACCGGGGATTGAGCAGCGTCTTGAGCTGTCGGTGGCCTTGGCAATGAAGTTGGCGGGTGGTCTGGTACAGGTAGCCATCGTTGGCGGCGACGAACAGCTTTACTCCGAACGCCTGGCGTGTCCCGATTGCGGCATCGATGTGCCGAAACTCGAGCCGCGGTCATTCTCTTTCAATAGCACTTATGGCGCATGCCCAGAGTGTCATGGGCTTGGCAGCAAGTACGATTTCGACCCGGCGAAAGTAATCAACGACTGGTCCAAACCGCTGCTGGATGGCGCCCTGGGGCCGGGCTCGGCGTCCCAGAACCTGATTCATCAGGTCAACATTGTCGCTGCGGCCTATGGCATTGACCTGAGCACTCCTTTCGAACAGTTACCCGAAAAGATTCAGAACCTTTTCTTCTACGGTGAACCGAGCAGTCGTGGAAAAACCGGGTTTTTGGGAATTTTTGGATACCTCAAAAATGCTTTGGATGAGGCCACATCAGATGTTTATCGCGATTGGCTCATGGAACATATGTCGGCAACCGCATGCCCAGTGTGTCACGGTCAGCGTCTGCGCCCGGAAAGCCTGGCGGTTCGGGTTGCAGACGTGTCCATCGCCGACTTTACTGCCATGCCGGTTACGCGGGCACTTGACAAGGCGCGTGCCGTAAAGCTGGCAGGCCGCGAGGAGCAGATTGCGGGCCGCATTATGCACGAGATTGTCGAGCGCTTGCAGTTTTTGAGCGCGGTGGGGCTCGGGTACATCTCTCTCGATCGCTCCGCGGCCACACTCTCCGGGGGCGAGGGCCAGCGCATTCGCCTCGCGACCCAGATTGGGTCCAAGCTGCGTGGAGTGCTCTATGTGCTCGATGAACCCTCAATTGGACTGCATCACCGCGATAATGGCCGTCTGCTGAACGCCCTAGAAGAGTTACGCAATCTGGGTAACACGGTCTTGGTCGTCGAGCACGATGAAGAGACGATCCGGCGGGCCGACTACGTGATCGATCTCGGCCCGGGCGCGGGACGCCATGGCGGAGAAGTCGTCGCCCACGGCACACCGCAGGAGATCACACAAATTCCTGAGTCACTCACCGGCGCCTATATCGCGGGCAAAACCAAAATCGAAATGCGCCCGGAGCGACGACGGGTGAACGATGCCGCAATCACCATTCTGGGCGCACGGGAGAACAACCTCAAGAATGTCGACGTGACCTTCCCGCTCGGTGTGATCAATGTCGTAACCGGAGTTTCGGGGTCAGGCAAGTCCACGTTGGTGAACGATATCCTTTATCGCACCTTGGCGAAGGCGCTTTATCACTCACGCGAACAGGCAGGAGAACACAAGGCAATCAGGGGCGGCGAGAACATCGATAAGGTCATCCGCATTGATCAGTCGCCAATTGGCCGAACGCCGCGCTCGAATCCCGCAACCTACACGGGAGTCTTTTCCCACATTCGGGACCTCTACGCCATGCTGCCGGAATCACGCGAACGCGGCTACAAACCCGGCAGGTTTTCGTTCAACGTGGGAGGTGGACGCTGCGAAGCCTGCCAGGGCGAAGGCCAGCGCCGCATTGAAATGAACTTCTTGCCGGACGTGTACGTCCTATGCGAAGTCTGCAGCGGACGTCGCTATAACCAGGAGACTCTGGCGGTGAAGTACAACGGGCACTCGATTGCCGATCTGTTGGAGACTCCGGTTTCAGAGGCCCTTCCCGTCCTTGAAAATATCCCCCAGGTACGACAGCGACTGCAAACGCTTGTCGATGTTGGTCTCTCCTACCTGCACCTCGGCCAGTCAGCCGTGACGCTCTCAGGGGGAGAGGCGCAGCGAATCAAGCTCGCCCGCGAGTTGAGCAAGCGCCAGACCGGCCGTACTCTGTATTTGCTCGACGAGCCAACGACCGGGCTGCACTTTGACGACGTTCGCAAGCTGCTCGACGTGCTACATCGGCTTACCGACCTGGGCAATACCATCATCATTATCGAGCACAATATGGACGTGATCCGCAACGCCGACTGGATCATCGACCTTGGCCCGGAGGGCGGTGAAGATGGCGGTCGAATTGTCGCCCAGGGGACGCCCGAGCAGGTCGCCCGGAACAAGAAGTCATACACCGGGCAGGCGCTCGCCGAGTTCTTCCGAAAGCACGGACCCGGAACGCCCGAAACTGCGGCCAGCTAGTATCTTCCCGCCAAACTTCGGATCAGCACTTTTTCGTGTAAATTCAAACCATGGAATTCGATCCCCAGTCCCAGACAGAAGAGCTGCAGGCACCGCCTGTTCGGGAACTTGGACCTCTCCCTTCGACCCCGGCAGAGAACCCGCCTTGGAACGGTTGGGATGTATTGCGACTTGCGCTGATTCAATTTGTAATTCCGTTTCTGGTGATCATTCCTTTCGCCGTCCTGCTGGCGCAGAAGACGCTCTACCGAGGTCTTAATTTCGCGCAGGTCGGGCAGAAACTGTGGATTGCACTCTGCACTCAATTCGCCTGGTACATCGTAGTTGCCGTATACATGGTGATGTTTGTCGAAGGCACCTACGGTCAGCGCTTCTGGGACGCAATTCGCTGGAATTGGCCGCGCAAGACCTGGGTGGCACTGGTGCCCTTGGGGATGATTCTGGTCTCGCTGCAAGGCCTCGAGAAATTTTTCCGCCTTCCGCAACATATCCCGATGGAAGATTTCCTGAAGACCCCCTCGGCCGCTGTATTAACCGCCATTTTCGCGGTAAGCCTGGGGCCGCTGATGGAAGAACTCTTCTTTCGAGGTTTTCTATACCCGGTGCTGGCGAGGCGCTGGGGACTATTGGCTGCCATTTCTATTACATCGGTCGCATTCGGGCTCGTTCATGGGGCGCAGTTGGCGTTCTCGCCGGGGCTCGTGCTCATCGTCTTTCTTGTCGGACTTGTCCTCACCCTGGTTCGCGCAAAAACAGGTTCGGTAGGATCGAGCTTCGTGGTTCACGTGTCTTATAACTCGACCCTTGTAATTCTTGGCGCGATTGCCAGCAGACATGGGCTCAAATAAAGTTTGCGAAATCTAGGATTCTTGTTCCGATTTCCTCGAGGCGGCGCGTGTTTTTCGGATCTCCTCGATCCTTTCGCGAATGCGCTTCTCGACTCCTTCATTCGTCGGATGATAGTAGGTACGGTCTTTCAGGTTGTCAGGCAGGCACTGCATGTCCGCGACCTTGCGGTCGAGATCGTGGGCGTACTGATATCCCTTGCCATAGCCTAGGTTCTTCATCAGGCCAGTCGGAGCATTGCGAAGATGCAACGGGACGGGCTCGGCCGCAGTTCTCTCGACGTCGGCTTGGACAGATCCGTAGGCGGTGTACAGAGCATTCGATTTCGGTGCCAGGGAAAGATAAACGACCGCCTGCGCCAATGCGAGGTTTCCTTCTGGCATGCCGATGAAGTCCACCGCGTCGCGAGCCGCCATCGACAAGGCGAGTGCGTTCGGTTCGGCCAAGCCGATGTCCTCGACGGCCATGCGGACTACCCGACGCGCGATGTACAACGGATCCTCTCCCGCTTCGAGCATGCGGCCTAGCCAATATAGGCTTGCATCCGGATCGCTGTTACGCACAGATTTATGGAGTGCCGAGATCAAGTTATAGTGTTCTTCGCCGGTCTTGTCATATAGCAGAATTCGCTTCTGAAGGGCGTCCTGTATGATCTCGGGGGTGATCTCGTGCATCGCGGTCTCACTCGAGACTGCCCCAGCTTCTGACTTGCTCCCCTGGTGCCGGGCAGCCTGGTTCGGAGTCTCGGAAGAGCGGGTGGATGTCGCCAGCGCCGCCGCCACCTCCAATACGTTGTAGGCGCTCCGCGCGTCGCCACTCGAGTAGGCCGCAATCCGTCGCAATTGATCGTCAGATGCGGAAAGGTGCATCTCGCCGAGCCCGCGCTCGTTGTCGGCAAGGGCCCGTCCGAGCAGCACCACAACCTGTTCTTCCGTCAGGGGGTTCAGCACATAAACGCGACTGCGTGACAGCAACGCAGAGATGATTTCGAACGAGGGATTCTCGGTGGTCGCGCCGATTAGACGAATGCTCCCGCTCTCAACGTACGGCAGGAACGCGTCCTGCTGGGCCTTATTGAATCGGTGAATTTCGTCGATGAACACGGTCGTTCGCGTCCCATATTGCCGCGCCCGCTCAGCATCGGCCATGACCTGCTTGATTTCCTTGATTCCTGAAAGCACGGCACTGAACTCGATGAAATCGGCGCGAGTCATACGAGCGATAATTTTCGCGAGGGTGGTCTTGCCCGTCCCCGGTGGGCCCCAGAAAATCAAGGAACTGATATCGTCGCGCTCGATCTGCGCACGCAAGGGCTTGCCGGGAGCAATTAGGTGTTCCTGGCCAACAAACTCCTCGAGGCTTCGCGGACGCATACGATCGGCCAGCGGACGTGTGCGGTCACCGGAAGTGTCACTCGACTGATTAGCAGCAAATAGGTTCATACTTCAAGGGCCGTCACTCATCTTTAGTCGGTCAAACAAGAGGCGGTCGAAATCAATCCCGCTGCCTCGCCGCCTCATATAACAAAATGCTCGCGGCCACGCCCGCGTTCAAGGATTCAACCCTAGTCGAATGCGGAATCATGATCAGTGCGTCCATTTGTGTAAATAGTTTCTTATTTACTCCCGAGCCTTCATTACCGATAAAGACTGCAGCCTCGCCGCTCAAGTCAGTTTCCCGCAGGGCCACACCTTTATGAGATGAAGTTGCAAACAGCCGAATCGACTTCGAACGCAATAGTTCTATCGCCGAATCCATCGTTGTCTTGGCGGTTGGAACCCGAAATACCGACCCCGCAGATGCCCGAACTACTTTGCTGTTGTAAACGCTAACCGTGCCCTCCCCGAGCAGGATGCCCTTGGCACCAAAGGCTTCGGCAGAGCGAACGATGGTTCCCAGGTTCCCGGGATCTTGCACTCCGGCGATGACCAAGATTGGTCCGGCCGAGGAGCTGCCGATCACCTCTTCGGCGGAGAACGACCTCGCATGCACCAGAGCGGCAACCCCTTGAGGACTCTGGCTGGGAACCGCTCCGGAAAACAACTTATCCGGAAGAAGCAGGGCCTCGGATTGCGATGCAATTTGCGGGAGGAGCTTATGTGCTCGGGGCTCGGCCGACTCGCTGAAGAAGACGGCGCTGAACCTCAACCCGCTCCGTACGGCCTCTTCAACGATGCGGAAGCCTTCGATCGCACACTCGCCCGACCCCGTCAGTTCGCCGCGGCTAAACGCCTGGCGCAACTCCTTGACCAGGGAGTTGTGTCGGCCTTCGATCTTACGCAACCGCCCCGAATCCTTGTGGCTACCGGTCCTCAATTCCGCTCCTTCCGCATGAGATCATACGCGAGCCTACGACCGTGGTGGTGTCTGGCCGTCAAGGTCGGCATCATCAACAAAGGCCGATGCCGTGTTATCTTTAGTTCTCGCAAGTACAACGACCCGGGAGAAGCCTGTGCGCGTAGAAATCCTCAAGATCAACAGTGACACTCCGGAATCCTCGTTGATCCGCTACGCTGCCGATCAGATTCGCGCCGGGCAAGTGCTGGGGATGCCGACCGACACTTTCTATGGCCTTGCCGCAGATCCGTTCAATCTCCGTGCGGTCGATCGAGTCTATGAGATCAAGTCGCGCTCCCGCCACAAACCACTTTCGTTGTTGATTGAGAGCGTGGATCAGGCAAAGGAATTAGCCAAGCCGCTCCCAGATGAGTTTTATGCGCTAGCGAAAAAGTTCTGGCCCGGCCCACTGACCGTCATTGTGAGAGCTGGATCCAAGCTTCCGCTCAAGGTGACAGCGAACACCGGGAACGTCGCCTTGCGCGTGCCCAATGCCAAGATTCCGCTCGAAGTGGTCAAGGCGGCTGCAATTCCCATTACCGCCACGTCGGCAAACCTGAGCGGCGAGTCCGAATGCACCTCTGCTGAAGCTGTCAAGGAACAGCTTGGCGTTCGCATTCCCATCATTGTCGACGGCGGCACCTCTCCCCGCGAAGTCGCGTCTACGATCGTTGACCTCACCGATGACGATGCGCGTTGGAAAATTCTGCGCGAAGGCGCGATCCCGGCGGATCATATCTCGGAATTCTTTGCGCAGGGGTGATCGAGACGCTCTCGACCGAGACCGCCAATCCGTCCCGGGCTTCCAGAGAAGCCGGCAAACGCTGGGTCTTTTGGGTCCTGGTCCCAGTTATCGCTCTAGCGGTCCTGTTCGCCTGCCTCGCCCACGCCGTAGTGCATGATGCCCGAGAACAACAACTGCAGCCGGCCGACGCAATCGTGGTCTTTGGGGCGGCTGAATATGACGGGAGACCCTCGCCCGTTTTCCGTGCCCGCCTCGATCATGGCTACGATCTTTTTCACAAGGGGCTTGCGCCCATGGTCATTACCACCGGTGGCGCAGCAGCCGATCCGAACTACAGCGAAGGCGGCGTCGGGCACGACTACCTCATGCGCCGCGGCATTCCGGAATTGGCCCTCATCGCGGAAACGCAGGCTTCGGACACCTCGGAATCCGCGCAGCGCGTGGCAGTGATCATGCGCGCCAATCGAATGAAGACCTGCATCGCGGTGAGCGACGCCTATCACGTGTTTCGCATCCGAAAAATGCTCGAGCACGAAGGTCTCCACGTATACGTCGCCCCTCGGGGAGACTCGAAGCCGAAGTCCCGGTGGCAACGAGGCACGGCTATTCTGCGGGAAAGCGCGAGCTATTTGGTCTGGAGGCTGGGCGTACGCTAGGAATTGCCCGCCCACACCCATACTTAGAAGACGCCCGAATCCAGGTTTCTCTCACTCGGGTCGAGCTGCTCGCCTCCACTCAGGCGAGGAGTCTCACCATTCTTCTTCTCCACCGAAGTTTCTTATTGCAAGCCGTTGTTCACCAGTTCATCCGCTTCCTCAACTCCGTCACGTGCGCCACATGGTGCTTCCCGTGCCATGCGTAAAGCGCAACATTCTTCTCGAGCGGAACCAAGCCCGACTCAGGATGACGAAATTGGCGCTTCCAACCCTCCGCAGCGAGCGAGCGGAGCAGTTGTACCCATCGGTCATGCAATGATTCGAGCAGCACGAGGGAAACGTCAATGGGAGTGGATTTTGTGTCGGCCAGTCCTGCCCAGCGGTCTTCGGCGTAGGGTTTAATCGTGGGCTCGTCTTCGGTAAGGGCCAATTTAAATCGAACATAAGCGTTCACGTGACTGTCAGGAAGGTGATGGACAACCTGGCGCACTGTCCATCCCCCATCGCGGTAGGGGGTCTCAAGTTGTTGCGCCGACAGGCCACTCACGGCAGCGCGCAATGCCGCCGGAGTGTTTGCAATATCAGCGATGAACCCTTGTCGTTCGGCTTCCGACGGAGGCCCAGCGTAGTGGAATTTGCCGATCGGGAAACGTGGATCGCTCATCGTAATTCTCCGAAATCGAGTTTAGAAGTAGATTGTGTTTCTTTGCGTCAAGTTTCAAATTATCGAATACAAAAAGTCTGCTTCTACTCTTCGAAAGAAAGAATCTATCTCTTATGACGATCTTGGACGTTTTCCAAACGCTCGCACGCTACAACCGAATTGCCAATCAACGCCTTTACGAGGCCTGCGCCCAACTCGCGGATGAGGACTATCGCCGCCCGCGTGCCGGCTCACTTGGGAGCATTCATGCCTTGTTGAATCACAACCTGCTCGCCGATCGCATATGGATGTCGCGTTTCTCTGGTGGAGGCAAGAGTACCCCGCCGCTCCATACCGTTCTCTGCGACCAATTCCAGGCTCTGCGTATCGCCCGCGAACAAGAGGACGCGTCGATGGAAGAATTTTTTCAGAATGCGCCCGCAGGCTTCCTGACGAGTAAATTGTCTTATACGAACAGCAAAAGCCAGCATTATGAAGAGGCGGCGGTCCCAGCGGTGTTGCACATGTTTAATCACCAGACGCATCACCGAGGGCAAGTTCATATCATGCTAAGTCAATGCGGCAATCAGCCACCCTCCCTTGATATGCACCGCATTTTGAATCCGTAGTACCCCACGAAAGGGAACTTCTCACAGGGGCCTGCGGCTGATCGGAATGCCCGTTCCATACCCAGAACCCTCGGCCAGACTCATCTAGCTGGCAAAGATCCAACCAAGCAGTGCGGCGATACCACTGGAGAGGAAGTTCACGGCATTGTTTCCCAAAACCCCTTGTCGCTCCCAGGTTGCGCCGAGCAGGCTATCTGCCAGCGTTCCCGCCATTGCGGCAGCTGTACAGAGCAGCAGGTCGTGAAATGGCATTACCTGGGTTGCGGCACATACCAGACCAACCAGGAACGCCGCAACCAAACCCACGAGCGTGCCCAGCCCGGTGATCCCCCCGTCGGTCCCAGCCGGAACGGCTTTCCAGGTCGTCACCAGACGCGGAGTACCGCCTAGGACGGCCCCGATCTCACTAGAAAGCGTGTCGGCAGCGACCTCGCTCAGGGATGCCGACACTGCTAAGAGCAGCCTTGGATCGCGCGAGTTGAGGTACAAAGCACCGGCCAGTGCCGAAACTCCGAGGTTTGCTAGTACCTGCCCCGCATTACGCCCCCCTCTCCGTTCGGCTTTACCGAGCTGCAGTTTACGGCGATAACCGACGCGCGTTGCGGCCCAGGTCATAATGAACACCGAGCATAAGGCAGCGAACCCACCCCAACCAGCCGCCACCATTAGCAGGAAACAAACCGCACCACCGGCAATCGCACCCGAGGCGGTGACACCCCGCAAAAGCCTCGCAGCGGTCGAAAAACCCAGCGTTGTGAGCCCAAAACATACGATTTCAGCTCTCGGCGCCAGCCGCAGGTTAAGCAATAATCCTTGTAGGTTATTCATTCGAAACAGTCAGGAGCCATAAAGCGAGATTCGAGTTAACTTCCGAGACGCCGAATCAATGCAGTCAACACCATATATGGGCCCCCTGAACTCCCGCCCCCAGCGATCTTGCTTCGAGATTCGATTACCTGCACAATTGCAGTGCATCAAAATGTTTGGCCTAGTCTAAACTGCTACCCGGCGAGTTTCGGGTTGTGAGGGCCGCGGGGAACGTTCGCACTTGGCAATTAGCAGTTAGCAGTTGGTGAAGATTCGCCTAAATGCAAAGTGCTAAATGCCAAACGCTAAGCTCCGCGGCCAAAGTTCGGACGCTCTAGGGAGAACACAATGGCTGCTTCCGTCTGGTCGGGATACTTAACCTTTGGATTGATCTCGATGCCCGTCCGCCTTTTCTCTGGCGCGCGTAGTTCTGGCATCTCCTTCAACCAGCTCCATCGCACCGATCTCCATCGTGTCAAACAGCAACTCATTTGCCCGCTCGACAACCAAGTCCTCGAAAGAAGCGACATCGTGAAAGGCTACGAATATCGGAAGAATGAGTACGTCGTAATCGATCCCGAAGAGATCAAAAAGATTGAGCCAAAAACCGCGAAGACCATGGAGATCCTGGAATTTGTAAAGTCCAGCGAGGTCGATCCCGTTTACTTCGACGCCTCGTACTACATGACGCCGGAAGAGGCCGGCCGGCGCCCCTATGCCCTGCTCACTAAGGCGCTAGAAGAAAGCGAATATGTTGCCATAGCTAAGCTGACCATGCATAACCGGGAATACACGGTTTTCCTGCGACCTCACGAGGGCGGATTGATGCTCCACACCATGTATTACGAAGAAGAGGTCCGCAAAGTGGAAGGCTTCGGAGCACCGGATGTTGAACTCAAGGACGCGGAAGTAAAAGTTGCTCATCAACTCATCGAAGCTCTCGCCGCGGAATGGGAGCCAGAAAAATTCAGGGACGAATTCCAAGAAAACCTGCGAAAGCTCATTGAAACCAAGCTCGAGGGCGGCGAAATCGCCGAGGTCGAAAAACCCAAGAAGCTCGCTCCAGTGGTTGATCTGATGGCTGCGCTGAAACAGAGCCTGGCACAGATGGAAGGCAAGAAAAAACCGGCTGCGACGGTAGCAACGGCTGAAGCAGCATCGGGTCGAAAGCGTTCGCGGAAATAGGGGAAGAAGGCACCCGCCCCGGCCGAAGCGGGGAATGAAATGGGGCTTTGAGATCTTAAGGCTCCACAACTACCCCCTTACCCGCATCCTACTCTGTGGCACATATCGCATTTCACCTTTAAAATAAGAACTTTCCACCAGGTTTCCGATTGATGACTTCTGCCTATCGACCGCAGCGGCGTAGCTTTGGCTGTAGAACCTCCTTTCTGGCTAAGGTCGCATTCCCGATTCTTGCAGCCTTGCTGGTTAGCAATTGCGGAGATGTGTATCGGCCCATAGCTCTGCCAATTCCCGGACAGCCTCCAACCCCCGCGCCAGTTGGTCACATGGTCGTGATCTCGACAAACGGCTCCTCCCCAAGCAATCCCTTGTTGGGCCCGGGCTCGGTCGGGCGCATCGACGTGTCTGGAGACTCGATGGTCTCGACCAACACGGCTGGGCTGGCCCCTGCCAAGGCCGTTCTCAGCAGCATTGGTCGGCTGTACGTCCCCAATAGCGGCGAGGACACCGTTTTTGCCTCGCCGATCACCAGCGCTCCGCAAGGTACGACGATCGACTTGGTGCCGGTTTGCAGCGGTACCTCCTGCCCCGCAGTCAATCCGGTTTACGCCGAAACGACGGAATCAGGACGAGTCTATGTCGCGGGCATGGGAAACGGGACCATTTCTGCCATCGACAGCAACGCGAATGTCGTCGTGCAAACCTGGGCTGTTGATCCTGCCCAAGCCGGCAGTCCCTTGCCGTTGCCGGATACGAGCTCTCAGCCCGTCGCTCTTGTGGAATTGCCAAACGCAAGCAAGATCTACTCGATCAACCGAGGTACGAATTCAGTTTCGAGTATCAATACCCTCGATGGTCACATTAACAAGATCATTCCTATTGGCCCATCACCGGTGTGGGGGGCGGCGAATGCCGACAACTTGCACGTATATGTCGTCGACAGCGCTGGGGCTATCTGGGTGATTGACGCGACAACCGACACCGCCTCGCAGGTTAGCTACGGTTCTCCGGGACCGTTGCCAAACCACCTCGTATACGACAAGGTCTTTAACCGCGTTTACGCAACCGATGCAAATTCTGCACAACCGAAATTGGCGATCTTTGACGTTACTGGAACAAGCGGAAATCCGAATAGTACGCTCACGCCCAACGGTTCCCTGGGGTTCCCCGTTATCTCCGTCGCGCCTGGATCCCCATGTAGCAGCAATCCGGTCCCAACCTCAGTCACCGTCTTGGGGGATGGCTCTCGGGCTTATGTCGCCAGTTATCAAACCGGCAATAATTTGATCTGCACTCAGGCGACAGTGATTAATCCTGCTTCCGGCCTAGCGACCAAGACCATCCCTCTTTTCGTGGCAGCCGACAATGCGGTGCAGACCAATTGCGACTTGGCGCGTTTTCGCTCGTTTGCGGCCTCCTCCCTGGGAGCGGCCAACAGCCTCTTCAAAGTCTATGTGTCGCAGTGCGACGCTGGGACCGTGGCAATTATCGATACGGCCGCTGTCAGCATCGGCCCGAGCCAGCACCCTGCCGATTCAATTGTTGGTTGGTTGGCACCCCCGATCAGTTCTTTCCAATCCTCGCAAATATCAATTAATGGCGCCGCTCAGACGGCGGCAACGACTACCACTCCAGCAACCACCACCTTCACCTACTCCATTCTGAGTGGACCGTCGGTCCAGGTGGGAGTAACGGTGTACGTAAGTGGAATGGCCGATAGCGGTAATAACGGTGCCTTCCTCGTGACGGCTGCGAATTCTCAGAGCTCTACGTTCACGGTGTCGAACGCGGGGGGAGTGAACGCCAGCAGCCAGAATGGGACCGGATCGGTCATGCCGCCGCAAAACCCAGTTTTTCTGATGCCTTCTCCCTAGGAAAGCAATCTGGCAGCCAACGCCTCATCTGAGATCAGTCCGGAACATGAGGCGGAAAGTAGTGGTATCAGCCTGGAAATGAGGCGGGAAGTAGCGATACTAGGTTCGTGTAGCGATAGGATCACTTTTGCGAACGCGCCGCGAGCGGCTTAGGCACCCGCGCCTGCCGCCAACGAAGAAGAAACGTGATAGCGAAGCGCGATGTTCATAAATACACTACCGTCTGCCGTGTCGAAACATAGCACCAAAGCCTCAGTGTCTTCCGTACTTTTCGGCCCTTGCTCGGAGGTGTGAAGCGCAGGGGGATGAACTCGGAATTTGAATCCCTGATCATTCAAGACCGCGACGGCGTTCCCGATGACCTGATTCGCCAATTCACACACGGCTTCGCGCACCAATTCGTCGGTCTCCGGCAATTCCGTGCCCGCAAAATGGCTGGCTACGCGCGCGGCAGTCTTCGGCGCGAGATCGAAAATGATTCGACCTTCTATGTCTCCACTCAGTTCGATCATCGCCGCTACGCCCTTAAAGCGATAGGCTTCCTCCTCCATGCTCAGATTCTCGATTGACATGGGAGACTGCAAGCCCTGCGACAATACGGCGTCGGCCGCATTGATAAACGGCTGGATCAACTCCATCTTCATAGTTAGGCCCCTGCGCTAGCAGCGTTCGCAACTACTCCGTCTTCTCCAAGCACGTACTTGATCACTTCATAGAGAACTTCCGGTTTCA
>Ga0157374_10000353_pt1 | contig 42582 bp, 55 predicted proteins | sample M25metaG_FD_115308 | JGI IMG/M metagenome (GOLD analysis project Ga0157374, IMG submission 115308) | Miscanthus rhizosphere microbial communities from Kellogg Biological Station, Michigan, USA - M2-5 metaG | ecosystem: Host-associated > Plants > Roots > Rhizosphere > Soil | place: USA: Michigan...
CGAATGCCGACCTACCTGATCTTCAAGCGCACCGGACCTGACGACCTCGACCTGAGCTCGCCGCTGGCGGTGATCCGCGGCAAGTCAGCGGAGGAAGCCGACGACGCGATCATGGAGGGCGCGCTCGAGGGCGCTGGCGATTACGTCGCGCTGTCGGTGTCGGGCAAGGTGGAACGCCGGGTTGGCATGGAGCCGACCATCGGCGAGATCCCCGAGGAAGAGGAGCAGGCGCCGGAGACCTTCCCCGCACCGACCCCCGAGCCGGACCCGCCGCCTGACCCTGCGCCCGAAGAGGGCTAAGTGGCCAGCATCCCCGAACAGCTCGCCGGGGCGGCGGTCACCGACGCCCTGACTGGCTCGCCCGGCGAAGAAGCCTGGCCGAAACTCGGCTGGGCTTCGGGCCGCGGCACCTTCAACGCCACCGGCTGGCACCCCCCCGGTTACAGCAAATACGAACCGACCGAAAGCCGTGGCGGCACCTACTACAAAGCGGTGGCGCTAAGCGGCGGCAACGCCTTCGTCCTCGTCACCATCCCGACGAAATACGGGCTCATCAACACGGCGGGCGAACCGCGCTGCTTCGGCGCGTGGCTCTACGCCACCCCGAGCGGAGCCAACGCCAACGGCTACCAGCTTCGCCTCGTCCAGGCGACCTCCGGGGAAGCCGAACCGAACCAGTACATCTTCCAGCTCCGGCGCTGGGTCGAAGGCACTCCGGTCCTCCTGGCCGAAAGCGCAGCGGTCACGATCAACGCCACCGGCGCCTTCGCGCTGGCGGTGATCGAAGGCAAGCTCACGATGTGGCGGAAGGAAACCAGCGCGGCGGGTTGGGCGCAGGTTGGCGCTGAAGCGAAAGACCTCTCCTTCACGGCGGGCTACTCGGGGATCGACGGCAACGGGTCCAACCCGACGCTGACGAACTTCTCCACCGGCACCCTGCTCGGTGAAGCGGCGACGCTGACCGGCGTGGTCCTGCCCGCTCCCTACGAGCCACCGACGCGGCTGGCGATCTCCCTCCTCGATGCCAACGACACCGTAATCGCCCGGTGGGGACCTGACGCTTCAGACGAGGGCGACATACCTCGCGGCCTCTCCTTCACGACCTCAGACCCCGGCGGTTTCAAAGACGCCAACCTGGCGCTGAGCCGCCGCATCGACCGGGACTTCCCCGACCTGAAGCTGCTGCGCGACGTGCGGATCCACGGCGCTGGCCGGCGCACCGCCTGGGAGGGGCGCTTGCAGGAAATCCCGCGCCACCACGCCGACGACTACTCGATCAACCCGGCAGCGGTCGGCCACGTCGCCGCGCTCGATGACGACCCGAGCTTCCGCGAGGTGTACGTAGGCCGCGACCTCGGCGAATTCACCGACCTCTCCTCCTCCTGGCGCTTGTCGTGGGGAGGTGGACTTGCCTACCGGGGCTTCAACGTGGCGCCCGACGCCGCCAACGCCCTGCCGGGGATCGCGCTCGAACTGGACGGCGTGCTGCCCAACCCGCCCCGGCCGACTGCCGCCTGCCAGTACGACGCGGGGCCCGGCAACAAGATCGCCTACCTCGACTACGAAGCCTTCTTCTCCTGGCTCGACGTCAACTTTGAAATGAACGTCGGCACCGCTCAGGACGACTCGCCCGCTGGCTTCGCGCTCTGGGCTGACCTGGCGCTCGGCGCGGCGACCAACGGGCCAGCCACTCTCACCGGCACCCCTGGCCGGGTGATGGACTTCGAGTGGCGCTTCTCCGGTGCGGGCGGCAGCGCGGGCGTCCAGTACAAGGCGACGATGAGGAAGCTGGCCTGGTTCGGCAACCACGGCCTACCGATCCGTGGCACCGTGCCGAACCGAGGGCTTTACATCAGCGATGTGCTGGCCAACATCGTTGGGCGCTGCGCGCCTGGCCTGCGCTTCACCACCGGCGAAGGCGGCTCGATCGAGCCCTCCGATTACATCTGCCCGCATCTGGTCTTTCGCGACCCGATCAAGGGCTCAGACGCGGTGCTGGCAGCCAACGCCTACCACCAGCGCTCTTGGGGAGTGGAGGAGGGCAAACGCTTCTTCTGGCGGCCCACCTCGAGCTACCGCAAGCGGTGGAAGATCCGGCGCTCACGCGGTCACGGCGTCGACCTCCTCGGGCCGCAGGCGGAGGCGGCGATCAACGGGGTCGTCGTCAGCTACACGGACGCCGGTGGCGTCACGCGCACCGTGGCGCCGCTGGGCTGCACGGCTGCCGACTCCACCAGCGCTCTGCTCGAAGACACGTCGCCGACCAACCCGGTCAACGAAGCGGGCATTGCCCGCAAGTGGGCGGAACTTCAGCTTGGCTTCGTCACCGACGACTTCGGCGCGACGCAGGTTGGGAACGTCTGGTTGCGCGACAAACTGACCAGCGCCAACTCGCGCGGCTCGGTGGTGGTGGCGGGGACCGTCGAAGACGAACACGGCGTCCTCTACCCATCCTGGTTCATGCGCGCCGGCGACTCGGCCACCGTGGTCGACGGCGACAAGATCGAGCGGCGGATCATCGAGACCTCCTACGACCACGACTCGCGGGCCTGCTCCTGCAACCTCGACGCCACCCCGCACAAAGTCGAAGCGCTGATGGAGCGCATGGGTGTCGCTCTCGTCGGCGTCACCGACTAGGCTGGGTGCCAAGTGTGGAGTGGCGACGGGTGGAAGAAGACGCGGCGAATCCTGGGGGTGGCGGCGTTTCTGTCGTCCTTCATTCTCGAGGCGACCTTGCACGTCAACCTGCCGCTCGGCATCTACGGCATCATCGGGGGTCTGCTCGGGCTCGACATCCTCACCGGCGCTTTGAACGACCTGCGACCGGGAACCGGAGAGAGGCGATGAGGGCCTGGCTCTATCGGCACCGGCACGCGATCGTCGCGCTTTACATCGCGGCGGCGGTGACTGTCACGCTGTTCCTTCAGGCAATCGACATGCAAGGAGGGCTGCCGTGAGCGACAAGCGCACACCGGAGCAGCGCTTGGCCGACACCGAAGCTCGCGCGGCTCGAACCGAGCGCCGCGTCCGGCGCGGGCTTCAGGCGATGGTCGCCGCTGGCGTGGTGTTCTTGCTCGCGGCGGGATTCACGGCCTGGCAGATCGACCGCGCCTTCAACCAGCAGGACGCCGAGCGGCTGGACCGCATCGGTGCGTCGGCCTCAATCAACACGTTCCTCTGTCAGCGCATCGACTCAGTTGGCAACGGCGTCGCCTCCCTGGTCCGGGTCAGCCTGCAGAACTCGCCGCCGCCCGATGAACTGGAACCGCTTCAGCGCGCCGCCTACTTCCGCTTTCTCCGCTACGCCGAAGCTCAGGAACGGCCGCCGCGCTGCCGAGAACTGGCGCTGAAGATTGCCACCCTGACCGGCGCAGACCCGGCCGAAATCAAGATCACCCCGATCCGGCTCCACGACCGCAAGGGCGAGTAGCCTTTCCAAACGATGAGTCTGGGCGACCACCTCCACGACCTCCGCGAGAAGTACGGCGACCGAGCGCTGCGGCGTAAGCGGCAGGTTCGCCGCTTCAAGAAGACCGGCGACATCGGTTACAAGAAGGCAGCGGCCCGCAACGGCCGCGCCATGCGCTTCCTCCGCAAGGCGATCTCCAAGACGAAGCGGGCGATCAAGCGCCACGGTGGGACGCTCGATTCGATCCGGCTGAAGAGTGTCGCGCTGGGCCGACCGCACTGGGGCGGAGGCGCGGACATCATGGGGCAGTTCGTCGCGCCGTTCCTGGCTGAGCGCTTCGGCCTCGCCAAGGGATCGGGCAAGCGGACCCCGCAGCACAACGCTGAAATCGGCGGATCATCGACGAGCGACCACCTGACCACGCGGATCGAAACCTTCGCCCGCGACTTCCCGACCTTCGCCGGTGAAGCTGGCGCCCGCGCCCTGGCCGCGGCCTTCGGCTGGCACACCTGGCAGCCGAACAGCTACGCCACCTTCGAGGTGACGATCGCCGGGCACCGCTTTCGCATTCAAATCCTCTGGGGCGCCGGCATCGACCACGGCGACCACATCCACGTAGGGATCGAGCTCATCGGATGAAGCACCGCTGGTCGCTCCTCTGGGCCGCGCGCTTCGTCGCCAAGTGGGAGGGCTTCCTGGGGACCGCCTACCTCGACACACTGGCCTCGCCGGATGTGCTGACGCAGGGCTACGGCCACACCAAATACGCCGGGGAGCCGGTCCCCCGAACCGGAACGGTGTGGTCGCGCGCCTACGCGCTGAAGGTGCTGGCGCACGATCTCCGCGGTGCTGCCCGCACCGTCGCCGAAAAGACCCGAGGGATCAAGCTGAGCGTCCGGCAACGGATCGCCCTCATGTCCGGCGTCTTCAACTGCGGGTCGGGCATCCTCGACGACCCCGACATCATGAACCCGATGCGTCGGGGCGACTGGAAGCGCGTCGGCCGCGAGTGGGAAGACTGGTCCCACGCTGGCGGTGTCGTGGTGGAGGGGCTGCTGAACCGCCGCCGCTCTGAGAAGTGGCTGATGCTGCACGATGGACGCAAGCGCCGCAAGGTGCGCGTCGTCAAGACCCACACCCGCGCCCACCGAAAGGACAAGAAGTGAATATCTCTCCGAAGGTCTACGTCCCTACGATCATCGCCGTCCTCGCCGGCGCCCTGCTCTGGCTCATCACCGGCGACAAAACCGCGCTGATCGTCAGCCTCACCGGCCTGACCACCGGCGGCGTGGCGGCGGTGGCACCACCGGCGCCCGGCGTCAAGCAGAGCCAGGTGCGCCACCTAACCGGGAGGAAGCCACGATGAGCAACGCCGAAAGCGGCCACTTCTCCGAGCCCTTCAAAGGCAAGGACGACCAGTGGTACTTCAACTTGAAATCGGGCAACGGCAAGATCGTCATGGCCTCTGAGGGCTATGAGAGCGCTGCCAGCGCCCGCGAAGGCATCGACGCCGCCAAGCGCGCGTTCTCAGACGCGAGCCAAGCTGACGGGTAGGGCACCGGCGCGCTGAGCGCTCGCCTGCCGCTACGCCTTACCCAATCCGGGGGCTGACACCGGGATCGGGCAGGCGTAGCGGCAGCGGCTCGCTCAGGAGGACAGGTCGTTGAACTCGGATGCCCGCTCGAGCAGGGCGTCCACGCTGCCGAACTCGTAGTAGTCGGCGAGCGCGGCAAGCAGGCCGGGCTGCGGTGCCTTGCGGGCTGCCTCAGCATCGCCGATGCCGCCCTCGATTTCCTTGAAGGCGCGGGTATCGTGCGCCTCCTTTTCATCGGTGCCCGTCTTGTTGTAACGACCCCACATTTTCTCGGGCACATCGAGCTTGCGGGCGATGGTGCGCGTGAGCGACAACGTGTCGTTCACCCCGAACTCGCGGCGCAGCTCCCGCAGGACGCCTCCTAGCTGCTGCTTCGTTGGGCCCGGCTTGAACTCCAGGTTGTTGAGCAGCATGGCGGCGCGTACTCGTTCGATGATCTTGGCACCGACGCCGGGGATACCCATGAACTCGACTTCCGAGAACTTCGCGCAATCCTCGATCGTCACGATGTCGGCCTTGTGGAGGGCCGACTGGCTCGCCTTGTGTGTGATGGCATCGGCGATCGGGCTTCCGTTTTCCTTCCGCTCGCGGAAGGCAGACACGGACGGCGGGCCGTCGCCGAGGTAATCCGCGAGGTCGTCGTAGTAGTCACGGTCGCCGGGCTCAGCGACCTCACCTTCCTTCTCGACGATCTTCGGGCCACCTGCGCTCGGCGGCTTCCCAGCCGGCTTCAACTTCTCCGGCTTCGGCGCCTTCGGCTGCTCGGTCAGCGCCCACATCAGCCCCGACCCCTCGCCGTGCATGGCGAACAGCCGGAGGTTGTCGAGCATGGCCCTAACCGCCTCTTCGCACTCGCCTTCGCAATAGAAGTACCACTCGCTTGCGGTGGCGCCCTTGAGCGCGATTTCCTGGTTGTGCTTGAAGGCGACGGAGATCAGTTTGCTGTCGTCCTCGGGGGCATCCCCGCAGTAGTCGCAGACAATCGCCATCAGCCTCTCCCTTCTTGCAGCGCCAGCGTGAGCGGTGCTTTCACACCGAACTGGTCGACGATCGACCACAGGACGCTGCTGACTTCCAACAGCTCGTCCTCGACTTGCCGACTGCGGTTGCCCTCGGGCAGCCAGTCGATGTCGGCAAGTCGGCCGTCCTCGATGTACCGGACCAAGATGCCCGAGTAGTCGCCGCCCATCTGGTCGCGCTGGCTCTTGAGCAGGCGCAGGAGGTAGGGCACCATCGCCTCGGTCAACTGGAACTCCAGCGTCCGCGTATGCAGATGCCAGTCGAGCGCGTCGAAGAACGCGACGTGTTCGGCCAGTTCCTCGGTCTTGCGCGTCACGTCCTGCCGGTCAGGTACTTCCGAGCGCTGATCGTTTGCCGGGCAGGGGTGCATCCCGGCGAACAGTGACCGGAGTGCTTCGGCAGGTCGCTCACCGGCGAAGGTCGCCGCGAGCCAGAGGGTCCGGCGTTCGGCGGCGTTGATTGTCACGGTCTTCGCCATTAGCACCGCCTCCCGTCAAGCCCTAGATCCTCCATCGCCAAGCACGACTGACAGTGGAGGTGGTTCTGGGCGATGCACTCGGCGCGGCTGTGGACTCCTGAACTGCCACCGCCACCGGCAGACCCGCCGCTATCCCATCGCTTCATCCCGCAAACGAAATGGGTGTCGTTCTGGATTGTGTGGCACTCCCGGCGTTCCTTGTCGGGCTTGGCCGGGGTCCCCTCCGTGATCGTCGCCGGTATGGGCGGCGCGATCGACGGAGCGGTCTTTGTTGCGCTCATGTTTTCCTCTCACTTCGTAGGTAGGGATTGCGTAGGGGGTGAAGGTCAGGCGTTGTCTAGCTCGTCGGCGATGCCCAGTAGCGCGGTGCGGTCGCGGGCCAGTTCCATGAGCAGCGAGTTCGACGGCGGCAGGCCGCTCGCTCTCGCAAGCTGTGCGACCCGAGCCTCGACTTCACGTAGACGCTCAGCGCGGTCGCCAATCTCCGGCTCGTCCTCCGGCGCAGGCTCCGGCTCGATCAAATCGCTGACCTCGCGAATCTCAAACCGCGCTTGGAGCGTGGTACGTGACTCGGAGAGGTCGGCGGTTACGCCAATCAGCATCTTGTGGAGGACCGGGCGGTCGCTCAGTTCCTCGATGATGTCGCGAAGCGCGGGCAGGGCGTTGTCGATCGCCTCGTGCATCGACCGCCGCCCAGCCTCACCCAGCACCGCCCGGATGCGAAGCGCTTGCGCCTGGGCCGCCCGAAGATCCTGAGCCTCATCGGTCCAGCATCCTCGGAGCAGGCCGCGGATCTTGCCAAGCTCGTAGAGCTCTTCGCCGATCTTCTGGGTCAGGGGGAACTTCTCGCCGGCCAGCTCCATCGCCCGGATCAAGTCGGCCTCAGCCGCCTCGAACCTGTCGGTGATGCTGCGGTCCTCGGTGCCCTCGGGCGGGAAGCGATGCGCGGGGTGCTTGGTCTCGTCGCTCATGGTGTCCTTTCGTGTTGCGTTGTCGGTCAAGAGTTGCGTAGCTCGCTCAGCGTGGGGAGCGCTTTCAATTTGCCGAGGCCGCTGCCGGTCCCGCGCTCGAGCCGGGCGAGCCCAGCGGCGGGCAGGCCGGCGAGGGTTTTGCCCTCGTTGCGGTCGCGGCACCATTCCTCGTACTTGCGCCGCAGCCGCGACTCCAAGTTGTCGTCGGTCCACTCCTCCGGTGGCGGCCAGCCGATCGACGCCATGAATTCGGCGGCGAGCACGTGTCCGTTGACGCACAGGTACTCCTCGCGGAGGTCGGGGTCGCTGGCCAGGGCTGGCGCTTTCATCTGGGCCTTGCGTAGCCAGCGCCACACCATGCCCCACTGTGGGGCGTCCTCGCGGAGCTGCAAGACCCGCTGGCGGATCATCCCGCCGGTCGGTGCAAACTCCCGGCCCTCGCGGGCCATCGCTGTGACGGCGACGATCAGTTGATCTTTGGGCAGGTCGCTCACCGCCTCGTACCAGGCTTTGGTCGTCACCTCGGTTATCTCGGAGTGCGGCCAGAGGGCCGTCATTAGCTGGACGACTTCGATCCAATCGCTCTCGGCTGGGCTCATGGTGCTTCCTTTCGTTTTGCTTCTTCGGCGAGGACGCGCTGCTTCATTTGCTCAAGGGCACGGATGCGATCTTCAGACCGCCCGGCGGTCGACCCGCCGCCCGGCTTCGATGCGCTCGGCGCTTCCTTCATCGCGCGGGTAACCAGTTCGTCGTAGCGGTCGCGCAGCTTGGGCATCGAGCGCACCACGTCCTGATTGAAGCCGTCTGCCATGCACCACCGGATGACGAACTCGATCTGCTCCGCCGGGGCGCCGTCGATCCGTTGGAGCCGGTCTTCAGCGTCGGCCCACGCTTTGCCGACAGTCGGCCGCTTTCCGTTGGGGTGGAGCCGTTGCAGTTCGTCAGCCAGCAGACGGCTCAGCGGACCCTCTCCACCCCGCGACGCGGCGCGTCCGGGTTTAGTAGTTCTCTTACGTTTTCTTTTCTCCTTATTAGTGCTTGGGTGCAATTTGCCCTCATCGGTGGTGCATCCTGCACTCTTGGGCGGTGCATTCTGCCCTCCTAGCATGGGTGCAAATTGCCCTCCTGCGATCCCTTCGAGGGTGTCGTAGCGAAGGCGGTAGGAGTTGGTCCGGCCGTGGAGCTGCGTGACCTCGACTAGCTCAAGCTCGCGCAGCCTGCCGGCGGTTCGCTTGATCGTGTCGCGGTGCAAGAAGGGGAAGCTCTCGCTGAGGTCGGCGATCGTCTTCGTGATCCAGCCCTCGTCGCTGCCGCTGTTGCAGGTCCAGTAGTGGAGCTGCTGAAGCATCAGCGACTCATTGAGCCCAACCGCGACGGCCAGGTCGGGGAGGACTTGCAGGGGGCTAGCGCCCGTCAAGAGCTTGCCCTTCCAGCCTTCGGGTGGCCAGTTAGCCAAGGCACCTGGCCAACCCCGCCAGCCCGACAGGAGGCGCGCTCACTGGCCGCGCCTCCTGTCTCGCCGGGTCGGTCTGCCTCCCGACCCTGACCATCAGGCGGTAACGATGGTCGGGCTTTTGTCGGGTGCCGCCTCGCCCTCCTTCAGCACGCCGAGCTCGATCAACTCGTCGAGGCGGTCGCGCACCGACTGCTGCGACTGCTCAGGCCACATATGTTCGGTGGCCAGCCCGGCGTAGCGCGCGACCAGTTCGTCGGCGGTGCGCGGCTCCGGCACAACGGTCACAAGCTGGCGCACCGCAACTTGGTCGGCGGTCAGCTCGGGGGCTTTCTTCAGCGTGCTGCCTTTGGATCCTGCGTCGGTGGTCGTCACTTCGGTACTACCTCCTTCGGGTGTCGTGGGTTTGGTCAGGAAGGTTCGGGGGTCTCGGGTGGGGCGCCGGGCGGCGGCTTGTCCTCGGCGGCCTTTTCCTTCGCCTCGATCAAGCGCTTGGACGCTGCCAGCACGGCGGTCACCCCGTCAGCCACCGGGCCGTACATGGTGCCGCCTAGCTGCGTCTGCAACAGCTTCCACGCCTTTTCAGCCTCGCCGGTGTCACCGTCGAATAGCCAGATCAGGGCGTTGCTCAGTTGCGACGCCTGTTTCTGGTCCGCGGCCTGCCAGTCTGGGCCTGCGTTTCCTCGAGCGTCCACCTCCTCGGCGCTGACCTCGCCCATGCCAACGAGGTCGGAGATCGCGCGGTTCTTGGCTCGGGTGGTGGCGGTCGCGCGCAGGTCGTTCTCGATCTTCTGGCGACCTTTCTGACTGGCGAAGCGCGGCTCGTCGATCGAGCAGTAGCCGTCGCCGTCCTGTACCTGGCCGTTGGGCGCCAGCGCCCGGAAAACAGCCTCCGCCCTGATCGGGTTGCCCTCGGTGTCGCGCTCGACGGTGAGGCTGATCTTCGTAAGAGACAGGTTGAAGGCGCGGGAAATCTTCCGCCAACCTGACTTCTTCAGGAATTTGTCGGAGCCGGTGCCCTGCCAGTCGCTCGGGTCGAGCAGGTCATGAAGAAGCTGCTGGTACGCCTTCATCCCTTCGACCACCTGGCCGGAGTCCAGCGGCATCAGCACCTGGTCGGAGGCCGGGCGCACCTCCAACGCGGTACTTGCCGAGGGGGGGGGCTCCGCCGCTACTGCCGGTACTGGCGCTGGCTCCTCGTCGCCCTCGCTGACGACCTCAGCGTCCACTTCCTCCGGCTCTCGTTGCTCATCGCTCATGGTGTTCCCTTCGTCAGTAGGAGCGGCGCGGAACGCGCCGCGAGGATCCACAGCGGCAGCGGTAGACGTCGACCTTCACGCCGTCGCCGCGCACTTTGGTTTCGCTTCGGGTGTTGAGGTCCGACCCGCATTTCCTACAGGTCGGCCACTTCGCCACTCGCCGGATGCTCATGCCCTACCTCGGGGGGGGGGGTAAGAGCCGCGTCCATCTCCAACCGCAACGCCTCCCGGACGAGGATGTGGACGCGCTTGTGCGACAGCCCCATCGCCTCGCCGGCGCGGCGGTAGGAGTGGGTCTCGCGGTAGGTGGCGAGGGCCCGCTGCCGCAGCTCCAAGTCGAAGTCCGGGCGTCGCTCAGCGGTCGCGGTACTCACGACGACACCCCTATGGTCTCGCGCGCCGTGACCTGGCCGTGGACCTTGTTGATCGCCTCGCGTGTCAGTGCCTCGACACCGCTCAGCAACTCAGCCTCGGGGTGGGCACCGGGGAAGTGGTGGGCTTCGGTGGTGTCGACGCGACCGTGGGTGACCGCGCCCTCATCGACTTCGATGCAGACGCGAATGGACGCCGTACGTGGAACCGCTTTGTCGTCGGGTTGAGCCATGCAGAGCCTTTCGGTGGGTAGGTGACCAGGCAACGACTTACGCAGCCTGTGTAGGTGACGGGGAACCTACTAGACCTTCCGGTCAGACCCCTGTGTACCCCTGAGAAAGCCTGCAATTTACGTAAAAAAGCCGGGGGTCGGAAACCATCCCGACCCCCGGCGTGTACGGCTTCGTGGGGGAGCTAGACGACCTGCTCGCTCACCGCGAACGTCTGCGGTGTCGTGTCGGGAGGACCGACCGTGCAGGGGTACTCGATGTTCGAGCTGATCGTCGCCTTCGCCCAGACTTCGACCGTGACCAGTCCCTCCTGCACACCGGAGAACAGGGCGGAGTCGCTGACGCCGATGGTCGAGCCGTTGGCGACGAACGCTTCGCCGCCGCCACCGGCGGGCGGCTGGCCGTTGACCCGCAGTTGGAAGACGCATGGGCTGAAGCCGGTCCCGGCGGTGCCGGTCCAATCGACCGCGAGAACCGATGTCGGATCTTCCTTGTTGTAGAGGCCAGCCGTGTCGACCGGCTCGAACGTGTTGCCGACCAACTCGCCGCCGCCCGGCTCGGTGATCTGCGCGGGTGGCGGCGCGGTCACGTCCTGCGGCTCGACCTGGCCGGCGCCTATGTCGCCGCTGGTCACGGCGCTTTCTTGGATGTCGCTGCTGTGGACGGCGCTCGCCCGGATGTCGCCAGCCGTCACGGCGTTCTTGTGGATGTCGGTGGTGAGGATCACCCCCGGCTTGATCTGCTGGCTGCTGGTGATGATGAAGCCTGCGGCCGGGGCGAACCCGGCGAGGCTGCTGAGTAGGGCCAGGGTGGCGACGACGAGCGCCGCCAGGCCGGTCTTGTTCTTCATGCTGATCGTTCTCCTTCAGTGGTAGCGGTGGCTCCGCTCGCGGCGGAGTTTTTCGTTGATCTCCTGCGCGCCACGTGGATGCACCTCGTAGCGTGAGGCGGGGAAGAAGTCGTCGATGATGTCGAGCAGTCGGCGGCGTCGGCGTCGCGGCCTGCCGCTAGGGTTCGGGGGAGTGCTGGTGCTCATGCCAGTCCTTTCGGAGAGCGCCCGGCCGGGCTTGTAGGGGTCCAATGGCCGGGCGCTCGTCGTTGTGCATGAGCCCTACGCGGCCTCGCGGTAGGCGAGGACGATCGCGGCACCCTTGCGCCCGTACATCGTCCGGTCCTCTTTCAGCGCCTTGTGCGCTTTGAGGAAGACCCGCACCGCTTTCACCTGGTCGGCGGGCGCGTCGTTGCCCTTCGCCATCTTGCGGAGGGTGGCGTCGCTCACCTTCTCGAGACCGGCGTTGGCCTCGCCGACCGCTTTGCCCTTCGCCGCCAACGCCCGCTTGATCGCGTCGGCCTGTTTCACCGTCAGCGGGTACTTCGGGCCGCCGTGGTCCGGGTCGCCGGTCAACTCCAACGCCCGCTTGTACGCGGCGCGCACGTCGTCGGGGTAGCTCACGCTGACCTTGCGGGCTTTGCCCTCGGTCTTCTTGCCGTGGACGGCGGCGGTGATGGCCGCGGCACTGGCGTCGTCGGGCAGCGCCTCGACGGCCTTCAGCTTCGCCGCGCTCATTTCGCTGCCTTCGCTCAGCCCAGCCTTGCGGAGCTTGGCCTTGACCTCATCGGAATGCTCGGTCTTTTTCGGGGCGGTTGCAGTTGCGCTCATGGTGGTGTGTCCTTTCGTAATCCCGGTGGCATCTTCAGGAGGTGGGCCGGGTACCCCGATCCTCGACGCCGCTCGCGCGGCGTTTCGCCTTATGGGCAGTCCTTCAGCCCTTCGTAGTGGGTCCGCATCGACTCGGCATCGGGGAAGACCCAGACGGTCAGGTCGGCCTCGCAATACTCGACCAGCACGAACTCGCCGGGGCGCCCGAGCCATTGCATGTAGATCACGTAGGGCCAGTCCCCCTTCGCCGACACCTCCTTCCAGCCGCGCTCGCGCAGGGTGCCCATGAAGTCGTAGCCTTCGTCGAAGCCCGCCTCGATGGGATCGTGGGAACCGTTGCCGCTGTAGCCGCACCACCCCCGGCTGACTTTGACGCCATCAGCCCGCTCGGTGGTGCCGGGGTCCGCCGCCAACCCGCGCGCTTCGTCACCGCAGAAGCGCTCGATCAGCTTCGCCGGGTCAACCTGCTCAGGAGGTGTGTCGCCGCCCAGCCCGGCCATTGAGCCGACCACGGACGCCGCATCATGTTCGCCGGCCATCAGGAGGGGTCCGCAGCGAGAGCGTCCTGCTCGCGCTTGAACGCCGCGTTGACGGTGCGACCGGCGGCCTCGTAATTGGCGAGGACGACGCTCTCGATCTCCGGCGCGCGGTAGACGACCGTGCCCGAGTGGTCGAAGGCGAGGAGTGCGAGGTCGCCCATGTCCTGACCAACGCAGACCATCGCGACCGTAGCGTGGTCGACGTCGCCGAGTTCATCGTCGCGGTGGGGACCGCGATAGGTGACTGAGTGACCGCTCATGTTCAGCATGTAAGCCCCTTCGGTGGTGATGTGTAGGTAACGCTGCAAGGGTCAACCTACGCCCGTCGCCGAGCCTTGGCAAGGCCGAGCTACCCACTTCTAGGCGCGTGCCTGGCCTCGTTCTCGTCGTTTCACGTGAAACGGTCGGGTAGGCTTCGGCGCGGCCGGGCGATCACTCGGCTCGACTCGCCCTCGGCTTCGCGCCGGGGGCGTCGTCGTTCAGGGTCGGTAGGCTTCGGCCTCAGTGATCGCCCGCATCGGCAAGACCTTCAGCTTCGACGCCGCTCACCACCTCCCGAACCACGAAGGGAAGTGCGCTCGCGAGCATGGCCACACCTACGCGGTGACCTTCGAGGCTGCCGGGCCGATCAAGGAAGGGCTCGGCATGTCCGACGAGGGCATGGTGGCCGACTTCGGAATCTTCAATCGGGTGTGGACCGAGGCGCTTGAGCCGCGCCTTGACCATCGGAACCTCAACGAGTCGATCGGCGAGGAGTGCTGGCCGACCACGGCGGAGAACATCGCGCTCTGGATCTTCAACACCGCCGCCGACCTGTACCAGGCGCACGGCGTCAAGCTCGTCGCCGTCGAGGTGCGGGAGACACCGAAGACCTTCGCCCGGATCGAAGCATGAACCAGACCTGGCCGGTGATCGAGGTCTTCGGGCCAACGATCCAAGGCGAGGGTGCGGAGGCGGGAATGCCCTGCCACTTCGTGCGCTTCGGTGGCTGCGACTTCCGCTGCTCCTGGTGCGACTCCATGTACGCGGTGGACCCGGCCGAGGTCCGCGCCAACTCGACCCGGATGAACGCGACCGACATCCTCTCGCTGCTCACCGGTCTCGAGGGGAACCCGGAGTGGGTAATCCTCTCGGGCGGCAACCCGGCGCTGCTGGAGCTGGGGCGGCTCGTCAACCTGCTCCACGACACCGGCTACAAGGTGGCGGTGGAGACTCAGGGCTCGAAGTGGAAGCCCTGGCTCGCTGACGTCGATCGCCTCACCGTCAGCCCCAAGCCTCCCTCCTCGGGGATGGCGACCGACCAGCATCAGCAGGAGTTCGGCAAGTTCTATGCGCAGGCGCTCGCCGAGAGAGTAGACCCGGCACTGAAGATCGTGGTCGCCGACGACACCGACTTCACCTGGGCGACCACGATCTTCCAGACCTACCCGACCGGCGAGCGTCACCTGTCGGTCTGCACCCCGCAGTACGGCGAACTCGACCAGGACGAGAACCCCGTCCTCTCTGACCTCGACATGCTGCTTGCGGTGTCCAGTCGCTACCGCTGGCTTGCCGAGAAGGTCGCCGGCGCGGGCCTCACCGATGTGAGGGTGCTGCCGCAGCTCCACGTAATCGCATGGGGGGCGGCGCGCGGTGTCTGACCACGAGGGCGGTTGGAGCGACGAGCAGCAGCGCGCCGAGGAACTGGACCGCGCCTACCGCACCATCCTCTCCACGGCTGAGCCCGACACCTGGCACCGCGACGGGCTGCGCGAGACCCCGATGCGCGCCGCCAAGGCGCTCGCCGAGTTGACGGACGGCTACGACACCGACATCGGTGCGCTGCTGAAGACCTTCGACTCAGACGGTCACGACGAGATGGTGGCGCAGTCCGGGATCCACTTCTACTCGCTTTGCGAGCACCACCTTCTCCCCTTTCACGGCGTCGTTCACATCGCCTACATCCCGAAGGGGAGGATCGTCGGCCTGTCCAAGCTCGCGCGCCTGGTCGACGCCTTCGCCCGCCGTCTGCAGGTCCAAGAGCGACTGACCGATGAGATCGCCAACGCGCTCGAGAAGCACCTGGCCACTAAGGGCGTCATGGTGATCGTGGAAGCTGAGCATCTGTGCATGGCCATGCGCGGGGTCAGGCGGCCCGGCGCCATCACCCGAACCAGCGCCGTACGCGGCGCGATGAAGAAGAAGCCCGAGGCTCGCGCCGAGGCGCAAAGCCTCCTCACGAAGGAGTAGACGATGACCGCAGCCACGCTCGAAGAGAAGCCGATGACCGACGAGGAGATCGCTGCCCAGCGCACCGGCCTCAACATGGTCCCAGCCCCGACCGGCGCGGTCGTCGCGCTCAGCGGCGGGCAGGACAGCACCACGTGCCTCTACTACGCCCGCGCCAAGTACGCGCCGGTGCGCGCCGTCAGCTTCGACTACGGCCAGCGCCACGCGATCGAGCTACGCGCCGCGAGGGAGATCGCCGAAGGCGCTGGCGTGGAGTGGACCTGCCTGAAGGTGCCCGCGCTCGCGGAAATGGCCGACGCCGGGTTGACCAGTCCCGACATCGCCATCGCCGCCGACGCCACCGATACCGGGAACACGTACGCCGCCGAGCGCGGCCTACCCTCCTCCTTCGTCCCCGGCCGCAACGCGGTCCTGCTCAGCCTCGCCGCCGCCTACGGGCTGCCGCGCAACCTCACCACCCTCGTCACCGGCGTCTGTCAGGAAGACCGGGCGGGCTACCCCGACTGCCGCGGCGAGTTCGTCAGGGCCTTGGAGGTCTGCCTTCGCGTCGGCATGGATCATCCGGGCTTCACCATCGACGCGCCCTTGCTTACCAAAAGTAAGGTGGAAACCTGGCAGCTTGCCCACGACCTCGGCGAGGACTGCTACGACGCGGTGCTGCGGGACTCCCACACCTGTTACGAGGGCGACCACCGCACCGAGAACGAGTGGGGACACGGCTGCGGCAAATGCCCGGCCTGCGAGCTGCGCCGCGACAGCTTCTACGAGTGGCGGGCCAACGCTGAGCTCGCCCGCCCGATCTTCCCCGGCACGCACTAACCGCCATGCCTCGCGTCTTCGCCGCCGTCAGCAGCAGCGAGGGCTACTACCGCGCCCTGCGCGCGACCGAATACCCCTACGTCCTCTGGTCGTTTGCCTACCCGACCTCCGGGCAGCAGACGATGGGCTACAAGGCCGACGCCGTAGTGACCGACTCCGGCGCCTTCACGGTGTGGCAGAAGGGGGACGCGATCGACCTCGGCGAGTACATCGCGTGGTGTCGCCAGCGCCGCCAGGAGGAGGGTGCCGACCCCGACATGGTTCACGTGTCGCTCGACGTCATCCCCGGCGAGCGCGGCCGGCGACCCACCGAGAAGGAGGCGAAGGACGGGATGGCACAGTCGCTCGCCAACGGCGACGTGATGCGGGCGGCAGGTCTGCCGGTGATGGAGGTCTACCACCAGTACGAGCCAGCGGCCTTCCTCGACACCCTGCTCGAGCGGCTGACGCCCGGCGACATGCTCGGCATCAGCCCGCGCCAGGGTGCTGGGCCCTCGATGCACTCGCGGCTGCGGTTCTGCGATGGCGTCTTCGCTCACCTGCTCGACCGCTACGGGAAGGAACTGCCGAAGGCGCACGGCCTCGGCCTCACCTCCAAGCAGGCCGTCTTCAAGTACCCCTGGTGGTCGGTTGACTCGCTCTCCTGGGTGAACCCCGGCATCTGGGGGCGCGCTCAGACCCGCAACGGCACCGAGATCCGCGACCCGGAGATCAAGGGCAAGCCGCGCTATCGGGAGGCGAAGTGCCGCGAGGTGCTGGAACTGTGGAAGACCTGGAACCGCGACCTGGAATCCCTTTGGGAGAAGCGAGGTGTGACGTGGCGACCGTAGGCAAGCTCGACATCGGCAAGCTGGACACGCGGGAGATCCCGCACGCCAAGCTCCACCCGAACCCCTGGAACCCGAACCGGATGGACGAGCGCACCCTTCAGGCCGAGCGCGAGTCGATCGCCACCTTCGGCTTCGTCGACCCGGTGACCGTCCGGCCGCACCCGGACAAAAAAGGCCACTTCCAGATCATCGACGGCGAGCATCGCTGGAAGGTGCTGGGCGAGGCGAAACCGAAGCCGGCGGTGCCCTGCGTCGTCCTCGACCTGAGCGACACCACGGCGCGCAAGCTAACCATCGTCCTCAACGAGACCCGAGGCCAAGCCGACACCGCCCTGCTGTCGTCGCTGCTCGGTGAACTGAAGGACGACCTCGGGGAGGATCTTGGCGTCGGCCTGCGCTGGTCAGACGGCGAGTTGAACTCGATCCTCGCGGTCGCCGACGACGATTGGGATGGCTACAACCCCGGCGGCCTTGACGAGAAGCCGCCCGCCGATGGTGACTTCACCACCCTTCAGGTCAGGGTGCCCGACGACTTCCTGCCCCTCTGGGAGCAAGCCCACGAAGCGATAACCGACGAAGCCGAGGTTGACCCCGACAAGCGTGTCGCGAACGGGCAGGTCGTGATGCGCGCTGTGCGAACCTTCCTCGGAGACAAGGGATGACCGATGGCCAAGAAGAAAACCACGACCGGCAAAGCCGGGGGTAAACGCAAACGCCAACCCCCCCGCAAGATCCCGCTCATCCTTCAGACGAAGACCGTCGAAGTCGAGAGCGGCGACAAGCGCGAGGTGACCTTCGGCCAGCTCGTAGTCCTCGGGGTTCGCTCCGGGGGCTTCAGGGCTGAGGCTGCTGCGGCGGCCGGTATCAGCCGCACGACCGTCTTCAACTGGGCCGAGCGCGGCGACGACGCCCTTGCCCTGGCACAGGAGCACACCGAAGACGGGGAGCAAGTCAAGGTCGAAGACGTACCGGAGAAGGACCGCCCCTACGTGGACTTCGTGAACGCTCTAGAAGAAGCCGAGGCGCAGGCTGAGCAATGGCACGTCCGCAACCTCAAAACCCACGCCGAGAAAGACCCGAAGGTGAGCCAGTGGTTCCTCGCTCGGCGCTGGCCTGATCGCTGGGGTGTGCGCGAGGCGGGCGACTCCGGTGCCGGGGGCTGGACGCTCTACGACCTCGAAGTCGCAATGGACGAGGCTGCCGCCGAGGCGGCCTGATGCCGGCGACGGGGTTCCGGCCGGGGTCACCGCGCACGAAGTTCATCCAGCGCCAGCGGCTCGAGCCAGTCTTCTTCATCGAAAAGGTGCTGGGCCGCGAACTCTGGTCCAAGCAGCGCGAGGTCGCCGAGGCGGTGCGCCAGCACTCACGTGTCGCGGTGCGGGCCTGCCACGGTCCCGGCAAGACGTTCGTGGCGGCGGCGATCGTCCTCTGGTTCCTGCGCCAACCCGAAGCCCGCGTGGTGACCACGGCGCCCACCTGGCGGCAGGTCAAGTCGCTGCTGTGGCATGAGATCAACCTGCTCCACAACCGGGCCGCGATGCCGCTCGGTGGCATCTGCCTTCAGCACGAACTACGGCTGCCCGATGGTCGCTACGCCATTGGGCTCAGCACGAAGCCAGAGGACCCCGAGGCGTTCCAGGGTCACCACGCCAAGAACATCCTGCTCGTCTACGACGAGGCCAGCGGGATCGAGCAGCCGATCTTCGACGCCGGCGAGGGCTACTTGACCACGGCCGGGGCGAAGATGCTGATGATCGGCAACCCGACGCAGGCCAGCGGTGAGTTCTACGACGCCTTCCATCGCAACCGCGCCGCCTACCACCAGATCCACATTTCGTACAAGGACTTGCCCGCGTTCACCGGCGAGGCGGTCTCAGCGGCCGTAGCTGACCACCTGACCGGCCGAGAGTGGGTCGAGGCGCAGAAACGCCGCTACGGGGAGAACTCGCCCGCCTACGCGGTCAAGGTGCTGGGCGACTTCTCGGAGGAGTCAGACGACACCGTGTTCAGCCTGAAGGGTGTGGAGAACGCGCAGGCCCGCGACCTGAGCGAAGTGGTTGCTCCCGACGATCAGCGCATCATTGGCTGCGACGTGGCGCGCTTCGGTTCCGACAAAACGGTCGTGTCCCTACGCGAAGCGATGCGGGTGCGGATCAACAGCGTCGTGAACGGCCACGCCACCACCGAGACCACCGGCTCGATCGTCAAGCTCGCCAAGCAGGTCAGGGACGAGACACCGCTGGCGCCGCTGAGGATCGTGGTGGACGACACCGGAGTCGGCGGCGGCGTCACCGACCAGGTGCGGGAGAAGCTGGTCGACGAGAAGCTGGTTGGCGACGGCATCGTGGTCACCGCCTTCAACGGTGCCGAACAGGCCATCGAACCCGACCAGTACCCGAACGCCCGCAGCGAGGCATGGTTTCGGGTGTCGGAGAGGATCGACGAAATCGACCTTCACCCCGAGCAGGACGCGGAGGGTGCGGAGGATGAAGACGGCGCGGACCTCGGCGCTGACCTGCTGGCGCCGAAGTACAAACTCGACAGCTCCGGCCGGCGCGTGGTCGAGCCGAAGGAGGCGACGAAGAAACGGCTCGGGCGCTCACCCGACCACGCCGACTCGGTGCTGCTCTGCTTCGTCCCCGAGTCGCAGGAAGGCGTGATGCTCGGGGTGCTGAGGTAGCGGGACCGGGAGGTAAGCTGTCCCGGCAGCATCCCTACACGAAAGGAAGCACCATGAGCACAAGAGCAGAGCACTACGAGCGCTTCACGAAGGACGAGTTGGTCCAGCGGATCGTCGCCTTGGAGGAGGGCTCGGTCAAAGGACTAGACCTACGCGAGCGCGGCCCGCTCACCGGCGAGCAGGCTGAAGCGGTCGCCGACGAGTGGCTTGATCGGCTCCCCGACAACTGCGCCTACAAGGGCGAGTTGGTCGTCACCTACCTCGACGAGACAGGGCAGGTCTGGTTCACGATCAAGTACGAGCCGAAAGGGTGAGCGCCCAGCGGCCGTCCCGCTGGCTCCGCCTGCTCGAGGCGATGGCCTGGTCGGGGACCGTCTGGTCGGCAGCCACCGCGCCGGTCAGGCCGTCGGCGATGAGTGCCTGTGAGACCTGCGACGGCGAGCGCATGGGCATCGACGCCAATCCGCTCAGCCTCACGTTCGGCGAGGTCGTGACATGTCCCGACTGTTTTGAGAGCGGCTGGGTCCGGGCGACTCGGAACCAGCTAACGCTCTGGTGGCTCTGGCTGCGCGGCTACTGCGACCGGCGCTGGGAGGACGGCGGCGCTCGATACACGATCAACGCCAAAGGACGCGCTCGTTTGGCTGAGCGCGAGGCGCGACGATGAGCGGCTGGCTTGAAGTCACCGAGGACGGCCAGCTAGTCGAGCCGCACACGAACCCGCTCGGCCCACTGTGGGAGCCGCCATACGGATGGGGCGAGGACGATGAGTAGCTACGACGACTTCGACACGTCTGGGCTGAAGGTTCAGATGGGCGCTCCGGTCGGTGGCTCATGGTCGGGCGAGGGCGACACGTCGAACTTCACCATCCCCGTCAGGCTGGTCGTCGACCCGGTGACGGTCACGCATCCGGTCCACGACCCGCCGGTGGCGTGGGAAGTCAAGAACCACCCGCTCGCTCGCCTCGGGTTCCCGGTGATTGCCTGCCCTGGTTACCACCCGACGCAGGCTGTCGTCACCGCCGCCGCGCAGTACATGGACCCGCAGCCGATCGTCCTCCCCGAAAGGCCGGGCGGGAAGCGGTGCAAGCACGGCGTCTACTTCGACTGCCAGGAGTGCCGCCTTGATCTGCTGGACGAGGTGCCGCCTTGATCCTCTACGTGGTCGAGTGCGGCGTCTACGCCGAACGCTACCTGGCGGGCGTCTACCTGAGCGCCGAGGAGGCGAAGAAGGACCACGCTCACAAGGACGACAACTGGACCGAAGACGAGCATGGCAACTGGGACAACGGCCAGGACATGCTCAACGCCGTGTCGGTGTGGGCCTTCGACCTGATCTACGTGAGCGAGGCGACGAAGAAGGAACACCGCCAGGGCAGGGTGCCGCCGGTATGAAGCGGCTCGGCCGGATCAAGCTCTACCCGAACACCCTGGGCTTGCTCCTGGGCTGGCTGGCTGGCTCCGTGCTGGCAGCGACAGCGGGTTTGATACCCGCGCTAGGGGTCTGGGCGGTCGTCACCGCTCTGGCCCTGATAGCGGCCCGCTAAAGCACGCCGTTGGCAAGCAGCACGACGAGGGTGACCACGATGCCCACGGCGCTGATTACCGCGATCGTCGCGTTGCGGGTGGCGATGGCGCTGCCCTGTTCCTTCTCCACCTTTTCGATCCGGCCGTCCTGCTCGCGCTTGCCCTGGTCGTACATGTCCTGCCGCACCGTGGTCTTCGCCACCTCCTGCGCGGTCTCATGCGCGTGGTTGAGGACGCCGAGCCGGCGCTGAATCTCGACCCAGACGAAGGCGACGGCGGCGACCGCCAGGGCGAAGAGGAGGTTGACGCGCTTGGCTTCGGCCTCAGCCTTCGCCTCTAGGTGGTCGCGGAGCGAGACCGGCATCGCGGCGAATCGTACTCACGCCATCCCCCGACGCGCCTAGAGTGTCGGTGCGGACGGCTGAGGCTGGGACTGCCTTCCCGGCTGACGCCGACCGCAGCTTCGTCTACCGTTCGCGTGACGAAGGGACACACGAAGAAGGGATGCAGATGATCTTGCTCGGCCTCGGTACCGCAGTCGCAATCGTGGGCGCCGTAGTTCTCGGCGACGAGTGGAGGCGGGCTGGCCTTCAGCGCGAACGAGTCCTTGGGTCCGGGCTACGAGTTGAGGTGGCCGCGGTCGCGGCGCTCATCATCGGCATTGGAGTGGCGATCGGTTATGCCGGTATCACTCCGTGACATCTACGAGGCATACCCCGCGCTTGCCGACCCCCGGACACTGGAGCTGATCCGCGATGCCGAGAGGAAAGAAGACGACCACGACCAAGAGGAAACGGGCGACGGCGAAAGCCAAGGCGGCGGGTCTTCCACCGTGCGAAGTGAAGGGCTGCACGAACCTCGGCATGGAGACCCACGAGGGGCCCAGCGGTCCCGTTCACCTCTGCGGCCGGTGCGGCGAGCTGGCGCGGCGCTCGCTTCGCGATGAGCGCGCCAGGATCGAGGTAATGGACCTCATGGCGACGCCGATGGAAAAAGCGCTCGCCCGGCAGACGCTTCGGCGGCAGGAGCGAGTCCACGCCGCCGTTCGGTGACGGCGACGACTCAGGCTAGGCTTGCGCCATCGCCCGAGCCACACTCCCACGTATGGCAGATCGACTTCGACCACCCCTCGCGATCGACCTGCGCTTGCGGCAAGACCAAGCAGTACAAGCCGATCCCCTGGACCCCCGGTGAGGCTACGGCGAAGGACAAGCGGCGAGCGAAGGCCGGACGCAAGGCGAAGCGACCTCCCCCCGCACCGGCCGGTACGAGGACGTGGAAGCATGGCGTCAAAGGCTGAGCGGCGCGGCGCGGCGGTGGAGCTGCTTGGCTACCTGCGGAGGTGGCCGGGCCTGTGATCGTCACCGCTCACCAGCCCTGCTATCTCGCCGGCACCAGCGTCCTCGCCAAGGTGGCGAAGGCCGACGCGGTGATCTGGCTGGACGATGTGCGCTTCACCACGCCGGGCTTCGTCAACCGCAACCAGCTACCAGACGGCACCTGGCTCGCCGTGCCGGTGGAGCGCGAGAGCCACCGGACCCCGATCCGCGAGGTGACCATCGGCGCGGGAGGCTGGGCCAACCAGCACACCGCCGCCCTGATTGACGGCTACGACACCGCGCCCTTCTACGACAGCTACCCGCTCGAAATCATCGAGGGTGAGATGGGATTCGCCGGTCAGCCGCTCGTCGACCTCAACCTTGAGTTGCTCGAGTGGGCGATCAACAGCCTCGGTCTCGGCACCCGCGAGTTCCGGCAGAGCGACTACCCTACGCCCGGTGGCAGCCTGTCGTCGAAGCTCATTCGGATGGTGAAGGCGGTGGGAGGTACGGCCTACCTGAGCGGCCCGACAACGCAGCTAGACGCTGAGCAGTTCGCCAGCGAAGGCGTCGACCTCCTCTTCTTCCGCTACGCCGGAGACAACCCGAGCATCGTGGACCCGCTGTTTCGCACCGGCGGCCTGCCGAGCTCACCGCTTCAGGAGGTGAACGTCGCGTGAGGTCCGTCCTTCTCGACCGCCTCAGCAAGGGTGCGCGCGCTGCCGACACCGAACGGGGCTGGGGATCCACCGGCGCCTACGGCCAGCGCTACGCCCCAGAATCGCGGAAAGAGTTCGTCGAAGCCTACCGCGACCGCGTATGGGCGAACCGCTGCGTCAAGCTGATCGGCACCTCCTCCTCGCAGGTCGGGATGGAAGTGCGGCGCGGGAAGAAAGACTGGACCGACGACCATCCGATGCTCGACCTCTTCCGGCGCCCCTGCGCCTCCAACCCGGCGCTGCTGTTCTTCCAGCAGTCGATCGAACAGGCGGAGGTTGTCGGCGACTGGTACTGGGAGGTGGTCCCGTCCCTCGCCGGCGGCATCGCCGAACTGTTCCCGCTGCGCGCTCACCTGGTCGAAGTCAAGCCCGGCGAGAACGGCCCGGCTGGCTACGTCTACGACCGCAACGAGAACGGCATCGAAGTCCTTCAGTACCAGGCGGTGGACCCGGCCAACCCGACCGCCCGAGGTGAGGGCGACGAGCCGATCGTGGTCTCCGGCCGCTACGCAAACCCCTTCGACGACTACTACGGCATGAGCCCCATGCGGGCCGCGAAGGACGCGATCATTTCGGAGTATTACGCCGTCCGCTACGACCAGAAGTTCTTCCGCAACTCGGCTCGGCCGGACCTCATCATCGGCTTCAAAGGGAAGGTCGACAAAGAGCAGCAGAAGATGAACGAGGAAACGTGGGCAGATTTCAAAGGCGTCGACAACGCCTTCCGCGCAGCGCTGTTCGGCGGGGATCCAGACGTCACCCTGCTCACCCAGACCCAGCGCGACATCGAGTACGCGGACGGGCGCCGGGTCAGCCGCGAGGAGCAATGCGCCGCCTTCGGTGTGTTCCCGGTCTTGGTCGCCGACATGACTCGGGCCACCTACAACAACTTCGAGAACGCCGAGCCGATCTTCTGGAAGATCACGATGCTGCCCAAGCTCGCGTTCTTCGCCTCCTGGGCGAACGCCACGATCCTCCCCTTCTACCCCGACATCGAGGAGTTCCGCTTCAACGTCGCCGAGGTGCCTGCCCTCGCCCGCGCCGAAGGCTGGCGCTCAGACCGCGTGATGAAAGAGGTCGCCGGTGGCTTGCGTACGCCGGACGAAGGCAAGGAGACCCTTGGCATGGAGCCCAGCAAAGAGCCGGGGATGGACGAGCACTGGATGCCGACCAAATCGCGGCCAATGAGCGAGCTGCTTCGCGCGATCCCCGACCCCAAACTGACCGAAGACGGCAACCCCGACCCGCCGCCTGTCAAGGAGCGACCCTTCCTGCTGGAGGAGAAGGGCGTGGTCGAGACCTGGCTACGCAACGCGCTCGAGGCCAAGCTGCGGTTCGCTGGCCTGGCGCGCACCGAACTCACCTCCCACTTCGCCGAGCAGGAGAGGGCGATCATGGAGATCCTTGAATCGCAGGAGAAGGCCGACGAAGTAGAGAAGCTGCTGCTGGAGTTCGGCTGGAAGGAATCCGACGACAACTTCCGGGAGATCGTCGAGGCCATGCAAGCCGCGCTGGCCGACAAAGCCTTCGAGATAACCGCCTCAGCGCTCGGTGACCACACGCCAAGCGAGGGCTTGCTGGACACCACCCTGAAGGGACTCGCCAACCGCAAGGACGGCATAGGGTCCGTCAGCGGGCGCGTCAAGGACGAGGTGATCGAGCAGGTCCGCGAGGGGCTGAGCCACGGCCTGACCTACCGGCAGATCGCCGAGGGTGGCACCTTCACCTCCGGGGTGGCTGGCGAGGAGGGCAGCGTCACGATCAAGGGCGTGTCCGGCGTCTACGACGAGTACAAGACCTGGCAGGGCGAGAGGATCGCCCGCACCGAGGCCGCCGTGACCTTCAACCAATCAAGCGCCGCCCTGATGCGGGATGCTTCTATTACGCACGTCGACATAGCTGACGGCGACAGCGACGAGGAGTGCGGGCTGGCCAACGGTTCCCGTTGGACACTCGCCGAATACGAAGCCAACCCAATCAGTCACCCGAACTGCACCCGCATCGGACTCCCGGTGCTGGAAACGCTCGAACCATAGGAGGAGTACCGATGAGTGGATTTGGCCGTACCGCCCCCGCGCACGTCGCCGCTGAGAGTGGCATCTACGTCCCCGGCATCCCCGGCCTTTCGCCGGAAAAGGTCGCGCTCGCCGATGGTGTCGCGCAGCTCGCGCGCTTCCAGTCGCCGATCGCCTTCGACCTGATCGGCATGGGCTTCGACGTGACCGACGCCAGCACCGCGACCAACGAGGTCCAGAAAGTGGCGATCAAAGCCAACGGCGGCAGCGCCAAATGGACGGTGCTGGGTCAGGAAACCGCGCTCATCGCCTTCAACGCCTCCGCCGTTGAAGTGCGGGCCGCCATCGTCGCGCTCGCCGCTGTCGGTGCCGAAGACGTCGAAGTCACCGGCGGGCCGGGCAACGAAGCGGGCTCCACTCCCTACGTGGTGACCTTCAAAGGCAAACTGGCGAAACAGAACATCGCCCCAATCACGGTCGGCTCGGGCCTCACCGGAGGGGAAGCGAAAGGCGTCATCACCACGCAGACCCCCGGCGACTCGGTTGCCGTGGACGTGGGGATCTACGACGCGGGCCTGACCCGCCTCGGCTCCAACGGCGGCACCGAAGTGGCTGCAACCGCTGGCGCCAAGGCGCTCGACTTCGCCTCGCCGGTGAAGGTCCAGGCCGGGCAGTTCTACTACGCCGCCTTCGCCTCGCAGGGTGGCGCGGCCAAAGTGCTGCACCTGGTCAGCCTCGACGCGCCGGCTGCGGACCTGCTCGGCAAAACGGCGGGCAAGCGCGAGCTGGTCACGCTGGCCGCGGCAGGCTACCCGCTGCCGAAAACCGTCGCGGTCGGCAGCACGGCCGGGACGAAGGCGCCGCTGATGGCGCTGCGGACGGTGGCGGCGTCCTGATCCGCTGGCACTATCCCGAGGAGGGACGATGAGCGCTACGGCAACAGTTACTCCGCCACGCGAGGCGGCGACTCCCGAGAAACCCCGCGTGGATCTCAAGGCGGTGTTCCCGATGGGTCGCCTGAAGCTGGCGGAGCCCGGCGCGGACGGCAAGCGGCGTGTCGAAGGGTACGCCGCCGTGTTCGGCAACCGGGATGCCTACGGCGACATCATCATGCCCGGCGCTTTCGACCGGACCCTTCAGGAGAAACCCGATGTCAAGGTGCTGTGGCAGCATTGCACCCACGAACCGATCGGCAAGCAGGAGGACGCTGAAGCAGACGACTTCGGCTTGTCGGTCATCGGTGCGCTGACGAACACCGACCTCGTGACCGGCACCGTGGTTCCCCTCCTGCTCGACGAAGTAATCACCGGCCTCTCCATCGGCTACTCGGTGTGGGAGGAGGACTACGACGGCGACCTCGAAGCCTGGCTGCTCAAAGACATCGAGCTTTACGAGTGGTCCCCGGTCACCTTCCCAGCGAACGAGTTGGCGACGGTGACTGCGGTGAAGGAACTCGGCTCGCGCGGCGCCCAACACATCGCCAGCGTGGACCGACACACCAAGACGTTGATCCACCTACTCGGCCCGGAGGGGTTCTTCGCCAAGAATGACCGACGGGCTGAGCTAGACTCCGACCAACTCGAACAGCTTGCGGAGCTTCTGGGGGCCACACCCCGTAGCGAGGCAGCGACTTCGGCGGTCCACGCCAAGGAAATCGAGGCGGCAGAATCACGCGGTGGCCTGGCCGCTCTCCAGGCACTTGATCTAACCGAGGAGGAGCAGTCCTGATGCTTACCGCCCTGATCCCATTCGTCGCCTTTGCCGCGCTGCTCGCTGTCTGGTTGGCGCTTGAACCTGCGTTCACCCGCCACTACAAGCGCCTGAAGCTCTACGCCATGCGCGAAGGTCGGCTCTCCCGCTACGCCCGCCGGCTGCGGCTGCCCGAGTCGGTACAGATCGCGCTCATGCCCGCCATCCAAGGAGGCTCGCCCGAGCTTGACCTGGAGGACGTGGAGCTGACCGAGGGCGAGAAGGCAGAACTGAAAGAGGTCGGCGACAAGGCCGACAAGCTGCGCGCTGACCTGGTGAAGCGACTCGGTGAAATGCACGGCAAGAAGGGCGAGGACAAGGAGGAGGTCGAGCGCCGCGAGGAGGAGCTTGCCAAGCACGTCGACACCCTGATCGGCCTCGAGCAGAAGCGCGAGTCCACCGAGGTCCAGAACTTCAAGGCGGAGCTGGAAGAGAGGCTGGAAGGTGTCGTTGCCGAAGTGAAGAAGATCGGCAGCCGCCCGACCGGCATCGCCAAGGCCGCCGGTGTCTCGCTCGTCACGAAGGAGAACCGCTACCCCGGCGAGAACATCTTCAAGGACATGAAGCTCGCCCAGAAGGGCGACCCGGAGGCGTTCAAGCGGCTCGCCGAGTACGAGGAGAAGTTTGCCGGGCCCGAGCGGGAGAAGGCATGGGCCTCCGGCGAGCTGGAAGAAGTCGATCTGATCCTCCCCGACATCCAGCCCGCGCTTCCCTTCCTCCGCGCTCAGGCGCGCACCGTGCCGCTGTTCCGGGAGATCCGCACCAACTCGCCTTCGGTCGAGTTCCCGGTGTGGGCCAAAGGGCTGACGGTCGGCCACGTCGCCGAGGGCGAGCCGAAGCCTGAAAGCGAGCCCGAGTGGGACCTGGAGGTGGCGCGCGTCTTCCAGATCGCGGCGGTCACCGACATCCCCAACCCTCTGCTCGAAGACTTCCCCGCCGCTCGCGGCTGGGTAGCGACTGAGCTCGGTGCCGCCACCGGCGCTCAGGAGGAGACCGACATCCTGAGCGGCGACGGGACGGATGAACCACTCGGCCTCTACATGAACACCCTGATCCCGAAACGGAAACTCGACGAAACGGCGAAAGCCACCCTCGGCCGCAACATCATCACCTCGGTCTTCCGCGGTGCCCAGCAGGTGCGGATCGAAGGGCACGTCGAGCCGACTGACGTGTCGCTCAACCCGGCCGTCTGGACTGACGTTGCCCTCACCTTCGAGGACAACATCGGCTTCCTCTACGGCAACCTGAACTCAGGTACCTCGGGGGCGCCGGCCGATGTGGCGCCGGAGCGCATGGCGGGTCTTCCGGTCACGTGGTCCAGCTACGTGCCGATCAACGAAGACGACACCTCCGATGTGATCGTGGGGAACTTCCAGGACGGGATCGTCCTGCGGCGCTCGCCCTTCCGCATCGACGTCGACTCCTCGCCGGGGTTCAAGAAAAACCTGACCACGTTCCGAGGGGAGGAGCGGATGGGCTTCATCGTCGTCCGGCCGAAGTCCTTCGTGAAGGTGACCGGCATCACGCCCTCGCCAATCTCCTAACTCTGAGGAGCTGATCCGTCATGGCCACTAAGCCGAAACGGAACAAGGCCACTTCCCCCCCGCGCAACAAGTCGACGGGGGGGGGTGGCGGCTCCAAGGAGGAGCCGAAGAAAGAGGCGAAGAAGCCTCCGCTGCCACACCGAGCCGAACGCGAGGGCGTCAGGCGCGTCCACGATCGACTCGGTACCCCGGCCGAGCGCAAGGAGCGCCGTGAGCGCGAGCAGGCCCGCCGCAGCGAGGAAGTTGCGGCTCAGGCCAAGCGGCGCGATGAGCGCCAGCCGAAGGGCTGGGCCGGTCGCCGGGCTGCCCGAGGCCGGTAAGCGATGAAGGACGGAGGACTCGGGCGCGGGATCGTGGAGGTCATCCTTCGCGGTCCCGATGGTCGAGTCAAGGACCGCGAGGTCGTCACGAACAAACTGACCGAAGCCGGTCAGGCGGCGATCGCTGAGCAGCTACTTGACTCGCCCGCCATCGTCACGCCGAAATACATGGCGGTCGGTGAAGGGGAAGTCGAAGCCAAAGCCTCCGACACCACCCTGGGCAAAGAGCTAAGCCCGCGCAAGGCGCTCACCTCCAAGACCCGCTCGGGGAACGTGGTGACGATGAAAGCCGCGTGGGCGGCGGGGGAAGCCACCGGCAAAATCACCGAGGCCGGGGTTCTCACCGCTAGCTCGAGCGGCACCCTGTACCTCCGCACCGTCTTCGGCCTCAAAACGAAGGAAGCCGGGGACACGCTCGAAATCGTCTGGAAATACACGCAAGAAGCGGCGTAGTCCACCGTGGCGCTGGCGCGCACGGACATCGGGCTCTACGAAAGCAAAGGCGCGATCGGCAAAGCTGCCTATGTCTCGCCATCGTTCACGCCGCCAGCTAACTCCCTGCTGGTCGTCGCCGTCAACTTCATCGGCGAAGGGCTCTCGGGTGACCTCGGCACCCCTACGGTCTCCGGCGGCGGGCTGACCTATACCTCGCGCGTGGCCGCAACGGGGACGCCCGCGTGGTGTACGAAGCTCGTCGTCTTCACCGCGCCGGTAGGTAGCTCGCCGTCTTCGATGACGCTCACGGTGGACGACGACAACGACCAGGTGATCGCGGGCTACGTCCTGTCGGTGGTCGCCTTCACCGGCTACGACACCACCACCCCGGTCGCCGGCGCGGTCACCTCCGGCACGACCAACATCGCGGACGGCGCGGAGACCCAGACGCTCGCCGCCACACCTACCGCCGAAGACGTGTCGCTGTCGTGGGTCTTGATCGACGGCGAACCTGGTCCACCGAAACCGACGATGGCGGCGGGCTGGACGAAGATCCACGAAGGCCGCTTCTACGGCAGCGAAGGCGGCGTCTTCGCCATGCGCCGAGAGTCGTCCACCAGCACCAGCGTCACCGTCACCGACATCTGGACCAGCGGCACCTTCTACAAGGCGTCGATGGTCTCGCTGATCGTCAAGGCGGGGAAAGAAGAAGGCGGCAAAGCGCTGAAAATCGAAATCGCCGACACCGGCAAAGGTGCCGATGGGCTCGGCGGCGCGGCGGCCTCCACCCTGAGCGACGCGGGCAAAGGCGCGGACGCCAAGACCACCGCAGCGTCCTCTACCTTGACCGACGCCGGGAAAGGCTCCGACAGCCGGACCACCGCCACGACCTCGGCGCTCAGCGACTCAGGCAAAGGGACCGACAAAGCCAGCACGGCCAGCACCGGCGCGCTGAGCGACAGCGGCAAGGGCAGCGACAAAGCCGCCTCGGGCACCACGGCCGCGTTCGGGGACAGCGGCAAAGGCACTGACGCGCTCACAGGCGCGCAGGGCGCCGCGCTGAGCGACGCCGGGCGCGGATCTGACTCCGTAGCCGGGAAAGCGGCTGCGGGGCTTCAGGACGGCGGGCTGGGCCTTGACGCGCTGGCTGGCTTCATGGCCGCGGCCTTCGCCGACCAGGGCGTCGGCGACGACGAGATCGAACTGCTGATGAACCTGGCCTGGCGGCCGACCCTTCCTACGCGGGCGCGCGTCTTCCAGATCGCCTCGCGAGCGGGGGTGGCGGCACTAGACTTTCGAGCCGTGGTCGAGCCTGTTTCTACTCGCGCCGGCGTGCTGCCAAGTCAGGAAAGCCGCGCCACGGTCGCAGCGGCGACCGCGACTGCTGCCAGAGTAGGACCGAACCCGGTGACCGGCGCCAGCATCGACAAGCAGCGGACCCGAGCGCGGGTGCCTCATGGCTGACGCCAATTTCATCATCAAGCAGTTCGACTTCGGCAATCGAGAGCCGCTGAAGGCGATCCTCGAACAGCTCGTCGTGGATCCCGACACCGGGGAACCGATCCTTGACGGCGAAGACAAAGAGCAGTTCGAGCCCGTCGACCTCACCGGCTGCACTGTCCACGTGCTGCTCGAAGCGCCCGGCGAAGCCCGCGTCAAAACCTCCGCCATGAAAATCCTCGGCGACCCCAAAGAGGGCCGGGTCGAATACCAGTTCGAGGACGCCGACGAAGACAACCCCGCCGACCTGGCCTTCGCCGCCGATCACAAAATGGAATTCGAGGTGCTGGGCCCCGAAGGCAAAGCGCGCCAGAGCATCCCGAACTCCGGCTACTACATCCTGCGGGTCGAAAAAGCCAGCGCCAAAGGCAAAACCGAATGAGCGAAGTCGAACAGCTAGAAGCCTCGCCGGAATCGCCCGAAGGGCTGGTCACGACCGCCGAGGCGCGCATCTACCTCCAGAAGCAGGAGGACGACAAACCCACCGTGGGGCTGCTCGAGCAGGTGATAAACGGTCTGTCGCTGCGGATCGTGCAGCGCACCGGCCGCACGTACATCAACTCCGACACCAACGACAAAGCCACCACTCGCCTCTTCAACTTCGACCCCTCCGACCGCTGGGTGGACATCGACGACTGCCGCGGCCTGACCAAGGTGGAGGTCTCAGCGCGCCCCGACGACACCGATAGCTGGGTCGAGTCTGAGGCCGACCAGTGGATCGCGGAACCGCTCGGCGAGGCCGTGGTCAACCGCCTGCGCTTCTTCAACCCCGATGGGCTCCCCGCGCAGGGGAGGGGCTGGGGCTTGCTCGGTCTCCATGCCAGCAACGCCAGCGTCCAGTCTGAGTCGACGCTTTGGCCGCACCAGGTGCGCGCCGAGCTACAGGCCCGGGCCTTCGTGAGGGTCACCGCGAAATGGGGCTACGGGCCGGACAACACGACCGTGCCGGCGAACGTCAAGCTGGCGGTGCTGATGTGGCTTCAGAACATCCACAAGCGCGACCAGGCGTTCTTCGGGAAAGAGGCCAACAAAGTCATCGCCACCCTGGCGATGCCCAAAGACGTGGAGGAGCTGCTTGACGGCGAGGCCGCTTCACGTCCATCGGTGACGGCGATATGACCGGGCTGGTAGTCACCACCGGCGGCGGCGCTCAGGCCGCGACCGCGCGCCTGTCGGCTGAGGTCGGGCCGATCATCTACCGGAGCGTTCTGCAGGGCGCCTTCGCGCTGGGCCGCAAGGTCGCCGAGAACGTGGAGGCGTTCAAGGAAACGGTCGGCACCCGCCGCCTGGCGCGGTCCTTCCTGGTCCCCACCGCCAGCGGCACCGGCTTCGTGCTGGGGCTGAACTCCCCGGTCTACGCCGCCATCCATGAGTACGGCGGGGAAATCAAGCCGAAGAATTCTGAATACCTCGTCTTCCAGACGCCGGACGGTTCCTGGCACTCGGTCAAGAGCGTGACGATCCGCGAGAAGCGCTACGCCCGCGACGCGATCGAGGAATTCACCGTGGCCAATACACTCGCGACGATGCTTGCGGCCAACCTAACCGCTACCTTCAAGGGTGCCTGATGCCGCCGACCGGACCTCTCCCCGAGCGAATCGCCGAAGTCAAGCAGGGATTGAGCGACGTCTGGACGCCGCTGGTCGACAAAGACGACGCCGACACCATCCAGCGCGTGCTCACCTACGAGCCGTTGGAGGCGCCGACCACGCCGCTGCTGACCATGATGTTCTCCGGCTACCGGCGAGCCGGCCTCGAGACCCCGCAGGTCCAGGGGGTGCCGGTGCGCGACCCGATCGGCGGGCGCGTCTGGATCTTCAACTTCGACGTACGAGTCTGGGTCGATCTCATCGGCGATGAGGAGCGGGCGCAGGAACGAATGGACAAGCTGGTGCCCACCGTTGTGGCGGCACTAGAGGCAGAAAAATCGCTGGGCACCCTGGCGGTCGATTCGGCGATGTCGTCGGGCGAGACCGCCATCATGTCCCCCGAATCGGGTCAGGCGCTCCTGATCCATACGTGCAAATGCTCGGTTGAGATCGAGGAAAGCGTCTAAGGAGGAGGAAGTTTCGTGGCAAGTGAACGGTATGGGCTAATCCAGATCGAGAAAAAAGTCGGCAACGAGAACAGCGAAGGCGAAGTCGGCACCGCGAAATTCTTCGTCCCCGCCACGGAGATCGGCTTTGTGCCGAACCCGACCCTGCTCGACCGCTCCGATGAGATCCGCGCCATTGACGGCCGCGTGATCGGTGCCAAGAACGACTACGCACCCACCGGCTCGGCGGTCATGCGCGGCTACGCCAACTACCTCGGCGTCCTGCTCTACCTCCTCTTCGGCGAAGTCACCACGGTCGAAGGTGACGGGGTAGCGGTCAAAGACCCCGCCACGACCCCGATCCCGAAAAAAGCCTTCAGGCACACCTTCACGAAGAAGTCAGGCGCCACGCCGCGTACGGCGCGGATCACGACCGCCTACTTCGACAAATGGATCAAGGCGCGCGGGGTGGCCTGCAACAGCCTCGCCTTCGCCCTGGCCGACGATGGCGTGAAAGCCACCGCCGCCCTGATGGCGAACTACCTGTCGCGGCTCACGGTGGACCCCGCCGAAACGCCCAAAGGCGACGCGCTCACCGTCCTCCCCTTCCGTCGCCGGAACGTCAAAGTCACGACGCCCTCGCTGGCGGCGACCGCGCTGCTCAACTCGATCGACTTCTCGATGGAGCAGTCGTTGGAGGCGGTGCGGACGCTCGGCTCGATGAGCGGCTGGCCGCAGGCGACCGAGCGGGCCAACTCCCCGGAGGGCTTCCTGCGGCTTCAGGGTTCGCTCTCCCGGCGTGACTTCGACCCGGTTGACTGGGACGCGCTGATCGAAGCTGCGGTCTTCTCGATCATCTTCCAGTTCCAGTCGGAGCAGGCCATTGTCGGCGTCGAAGGCGGCACCTACCCCTACGGGCTCTGGATCGAAACCACCGGCGCGCAGTTCACCGGCGGCGGCCCGGAGACCCTGAAGCAGCAGGCCCGCCACGAGGCGAACTACGACTGGCAGGCCGGGGCGTCGGAAGCCGGTAAAGCGGACTTCACGGCGGTCCTCGTCAACGACACGAAAAGCTACACGGAATAAGCAACCTGGCGGGCGGGGATCTTCCTCGCCCGCCCTACGAAGGAGAACGAATGAGTCAACGAATCAAGCTCCCCTCGCGCGATCCCGGCGTCAAGGTCGAACTTGGCCAGGGCGACGAGCTCACCGAATTCAGGATGAAGCCGGTGACTATCGACATCGAGGAAGAGTTGAACGAGCTGATGCGGGCTGCCGCCAGGTGGAAGCCAACCCGGACTCCAAGCCGATCGACTTGGCGGAATCCGAAGTCGCGCAACTCGACGTCATCCTCGAGCCGTTGCCGCGTCCGGCTGGCGACACGAAGGTCGACCTGAAGCCGAGCGAACTGCTGATCGGTGACGTTGGCGACGAGACCGCCGACCCGCCGCGTCCGGCGCGACCCGGCTACGTGACCGGCGACGTGACTCGCGCGCAGATCCAGCACACCGTCCAGAGGATCATCCAAGCGGCCCGCCCTACGTAGGGCAGCCGCTATTCGACCCCGAGCTATGGACGAACTACCTTCGCCGGCCGGACCTCGATGCAATCGCATGGGAGGTCGAGCGCGGTGAAGACAAGGAGTCGATCAAGCTCACTACGGGGGAGGCGCTGGTCTTCCTCAACAGGGTCGGGGTCACGGCTGAGCAGGCGCGGTACGAGCTGGCGCCCTGGGAAGTCGAAGGGCTGCTCTTGAGCCAGCTTGCACAGAGGGAGGTTCAGCGCGAGGAAGAATTGCCCGAGCGCCAGCGCATCCCTGTCGTTGAGAACCGCGAGGGCGAGGCAGCGCCTTCGTGGGTGGAGGATCTACCCGTCGAGTAGTAGGAGAGGGGCGCTGCCTTGCCCGCTGAGCAGTTCGTAATCAACATCATCACCACCAGCGACAAGGAGGCCGTCGCCGCGCAGGGTCGTGTCGCCGCGTCCTCCCGCGAGATGGGGGCGGCGGCAGCGGGCGCCAGTGCCGCCAGTGGTAAGGCAGCCACCTCGACCGCGCAGAAGTGGTCCAACGCGGGCGCCACCGCTACGGCGGCTGGCAAAAAGGTGACGAAGGGGATCACCCTGCCGGTCCTCGCGATCGGCGCGGTCACCGGCAAGATGGCCGTCGACTTCGAGAAGTCGATGCGCAACGTCAACTCGATCGCGCAGCTTCCCGAACCCGCCTTCAAGAAGCTGAACCGCGAGGTCTTGGCGATGGCCGGGCCGACCGCTCAGGCGCCCAAAACCCTCGCCGAAGGGCTGTACGACCTGGTCTCCTCCGGCTTCGATGCCAACGAGTCCATCCAGATCCTCAATGCGAGCGCGCGTGCGGCCACCGCAGGGCTGACCACCACGGAGGTATCGACCAAGGCCGTCGCTGCCGCCCTGAACGCTTACCACCGGCCTGCCAGCGATGCCAAGCAGATCAGCGACGACCTGTTCCAGACGGTCAACCTCGGCGTCGTCACCTTCGACGAACTCGCCTCCACCATCGGCTACGTCCTCCCGGCCGCGAACACGATGGGCGTCGACCTCAAGCAGGTCGGCGCGTCGATCTCCACCCTGACCAAGCAGGGCCAGTCGGGATCCAACGCCGTCACGAACATCAACGCCGCGCTCACCGCCTTCATCAAGCCGAGCAAGGCGATGAAGGGCGTGCTGAAAGAACTCGGCTACGAAACCTCCCTACAGCTCGTCAAACAGAAGGGCTTCCAGGGGGCGATCCAGCTAGTCACCAGGGCCGTCCACGGCAACAAGGAAGCGATCGGCGAACTGTTCCCCAACGTGCGCGCCATGCGTGCCGTCTTCGGGCTGACCGGCTCGGCGTCGAAGTCCGCGGCGAAAGACCTGCGCGGGTTCGCCAACGACAGCGGCGCCACCGCCAGGGTGCTGAAGGAGCAGTCGAAGTCCACCGCCTACCAGTGGAACCAGTTGAAGGCCGAAGCCTCGGTTCTGGCAATCAACCTCGGGAACAAGCTGATCCCGGTGATGAAGGAAGTCGCCGGGACCGTCAGCGGCCTGGTCAAAGGCTTCACCGGCCTCCCCGAGGGGGTGCAGAGCACCACGATCAAGCTGCTCGTCTTCGGCGCGGCGATGGGTCCAATCCTCCGCATCGGTGGTGCCTTCGCCACGATGGTCGGCGGGATCGTCAAAGGGTTCAAGGTGCTTGCCGGGACCAACCTGGTCGGCGAGGTGGCCGCTGCCATGTCGATGAAAGGCGAGCGGATCGCCGCGCTCAACATGGTCGGCAGCGACATGGCCGGGGGAGTGATGTCGGGACTGCTGAAGTTCGCGCCGTGGGCTGCCGCCGGCGCGGGTGTCGTCAACATCCTGAGCTCGGTTATCAGCGGCGACTCCAAGGGCGCGCTCGAGAAGACCGGCGGCATGGCGGGCGGCGCGCTGATCGGCGGCATCCTCGGCTCCGTCATCCCCGGCGCGGGGACGATCGCGGGCGCGCTGATCGGCGGCGGCGCTGGCTCCTTCCTCGGGCCGATGATCGCCGGGCTGTTCGACTCCGAGAAGAAGATCACCCCCCTGCAGAAGCGCTTGCAGCAGTCCTCCAAGGGCCTCGCCGAGTCGATGCACCGAGAGGGTGAAGCGGCGCGCGGCCTCGCCTCCTCCAACCGCAACCTCCACCAGGCCAAGCAGCGCCAGGAGCGCGCCACCGACAACGTGAAGTCGGCCGAACAGCGGCTTAACACGGTGCTGAAGAATCACAAGGCGAACACGATGCCGGTGCTGCGGGCCGAACTGGAACTGGCCCGCGCCAAGCACAAGAACGCGCAGGCGTCAGACGAGGTGCGGAAGGCCGAACGGCTACAGGGCTACGAACGCAAGATCCAGATGCCGATTCTGCGGACCTCGGCGCTCGAAGCCCGGCACCGGATCAACGTCCTCAAGGACGAGCGCGAGCAGCTTCGCAAGCAGGCGAAGTCGATGGCCGAAAACGGCTCCTCCGAACAGGAACGCATCAAGTGGATGAAAGAAGCGCGCCGCAACTCCGACGCGCTCTCCAAGGCGGAAAAGCGGAAAAACGAAATCCTCTCCGACGCCAACAAACTGATCGGGCCGAAGTTCGCCAAAAGCCTGGAAAACGCCTCGCGCTCGCAACTCAAACTTGTGAACTCGGTCCAGTCGCAGGGCAAGACGATCAAGGGCCATTACCAGGAAATGTCCAAAGCGGTGTTCGGCTTCGCCAACGCCAACGAAAAGGGCACCGGCCGAGTCCGCACCTCCTACTCGAAAGTGAAAGCCAGCCTGCTCCCGTTCCGCCAGGAAACCAACCGGCAGATGACGCGAGCCTCGGGCGACGTCAAAGACTTCGCCCGCGAAACCAAGACCGGGTTTGAACAGGTCGAAACGTCGACCAACACCGCCCTGACCGGCCTCGGGGTGAAGCAGGTGAACTTCGGGCTGGGCACGCCGGCCGGGCAGAAGAAGGCTCGCGGCGGGCTGCTCACCATCCCCGGCACCGGCACGAAGGACACGGTGCCGCTCAACGTCATGGGCACCCCGGTCGTCGCCGCGCCGGGCGAGGACATCGCCTTCATCACTCAGCACCAGCGGGCCGACCTCGACTTCGCGGTGCAGAGCGTCTACGGCGACCGCGAGCTGTCCAGCTTCTTCAACCGCCAGAACCGGCCGCACTACATGGCGCGCGGCGGCATCGTGGAACCGCGCCTGAGCGGGCCGGACCCGATGCAGGAAGCCGGGCAGCACGCCATCCACCGGGTGACCGAGGCGGCGAAAGCCTTCCTCCGCAAAGCGGGGGGCGACAAGACGTTCAAGGCGCTCAACGACGAGGGCAACCGCATGGACGGGCTCAAACAGCCCTACCTCTGGGGCGGCGGTCACGGCAGCACGCCGAGCCACGACGGGCCCTGGGACTGCTCGGGCGGCACCACTCAGCTTTTCTACGGCGCGGGCTGGAAAGAACTGAGCCCGATGGTGTCGAGCGGCTTCGAGAGCTTCGGCGAACCGGGCAAGGGGAAAGTGTCGATCCTCGCCAACGGCGAACACGTCTACTCGGTGCTGGGCAACCGCGCGATCGGCACGTCGGGGGAGAACCCCGGCGGCGGCTTCGGCTGGATCAACGGGTACACCTACCGGCCGGGCTTCACCGAACGGCACGTCGACCTGGCCGGCGAAGACCTGCCGACCTCACCCCGGCGCGGCAAGGGACAGAAGCCAGCCAAGGGCTTCGCCCGAGGCGGGTTCGTGCCGGTGCCGATGTCGGTGGGCGGGCCAGCGCCCACGAAAGCCGGGGAGCTTGTGGGCGCCTCCTACTACGGCGGGCCGACTGACCACGTGAGCGGCACCGTAGGGGCGGCTGGCGTGTCGCTGCCGGGCACCATGTCCTTCGCCGAGCTTGCGATGGGCAAGGCCCTCGGTGGGCTGCCCATGCACGCCAAGCTGAAAATCGGCTACGGCGGCAAGTCGGTGGTCGCTGAAAAGCTCGACATCGGTTCGGGCGGCGATGACGTGGGAGGGCACAACCGCGCGATCGACCTCTGGTACGAGACCGCCAACGCAATCGGGATGCCGGGCACCGCCGTGGTCAAGGTGTCGTCGTCCAGCGGCGCGGCGAGCGCGGCAGCGGAAGACGTGCCCGCCGTCTTCCACGGCGCTCGCACCGGCACGCTCGACTTCCCCTCGATGCCGAAGACCCTGCACGGCGTCAACAAGGAACTCGGCAAATGGCAAGCTGCCCTCGGGCGCTATCGCCACGCCCTGAAGGCGGCCAAGGACAAGCCGAAGGTGGCGGCAGCGTTGACGAAGAACATCGCCGCGATTGAAAACTGGCTGAAACAGCTCCGCCACGAAAAGGCAAAGCTGCGGCGCAAGGTGGCGCAGAAGAAAGAACTGAAACGGCTCGGGCGCAAACTCGGCAAGATCACCGGCGCTGAGCGCAAGATGGAAGAAGGGGAACGCGCCTACACGATCGCCGACCAGTTCGCTCAGCAGGTGGTCGCGCTCGAGCCACAGCAGCCGACCGAAGAAGGGGAAGCGGGCGAAAAGAAGTACAACGCCGAACTCCAGGCTTACGTCGACCAGCAGGAGCGCCCCGCCTACGAACGGGTGCTGGACGTACTCGCCAACTGGCGCAACGTCACCCTCGCCGGCGAGGGCACGGCGACCCGGCTTGAGTCGGCCTGGGAAAAGGACGTGCGCGGCATCGACCGTGAGATGGACACGATCAACGCCTTCACCGAGAAGGTCGGCAAGGACCGCGAGAAGTGGAAGCGCGACCACCCCAAAGACGACTTCCCGAAATGGATCAAGGACGAGATCAAGAAGGACCACCAGGAACGCTCGCGCCTGCCGATGCTCCGCTTCCGCGACCGCGAAGTGAGGAAAGTCCTCGGCGAAGGACGGGAGGCGTTCTACGGTGGCCGCAAAGATCCGATTGAACCGCCGACCGTGCCGATGGCCGGGACCGGCTCGATCGAGGACATGCTGATCGGCATACAGGGCACGCACTGGCCCGACCAGCACTCGCCGATGAAACCGCTGCCGGGCAAACGTGTCGCGGGGATCTTCGGCGGCTCGATCTTCGACACGCAGGGCGCCATTCAGGAACTCGACCTGAAGGTCTCCCAACTCACCGTAGGCGGCGGTGGCGGGGGCAGCGAAGACGATGGCGAACGCGAACAGCTCCTTGAGGAAGAAAACCTCCGGCTCAAGCGCGAAGCCCTGGTCAAAGACGCGCAGGCGCCGGTACTGGCCAGCTACCTCGGCGCCTACAAGACCGGCGGCACCCTCCCTGCAGACGGCTTCTACTACGGCCACAAAGACGAGACCGTGGTGCCCGCCGAGGCCGGGCCGCTGAGCGAGACCCACGTGAACATTCGCGGTCGGGAGGGCGTGTTGGAGCAGTTGATCGACGTCCAGGTCGAGGAGCGGCTGACGAAAGCTGGCCGTAGGATCGGCCTCTCTCAGGAAACGCCCAGCGCGCCAGGTCGCCGGGCCGTCATGTCACAAGGAAGGAGGCGGCGATGAGTCCGGCACCGGCAGAGCGAGTCACCCTCGACCCGGTAGGAGAGGACCCGACCCTTCAGCCGCTCGACCTCGTAGGGACCGACCCGAGCTGGGGGATCTACCTGCTCAGCCACGAGTACCCCGCGCCGAAACCCGAAGTGACGCGAGCGGGGTCGGTCGACACCGAAGGCGATGTCGTGGTCACCAGCAAGTACGGCAACCGCATGATCGGCGCGCGCCTGCGCCTGTTCGAGCCCGAGGATCCGGCCGCCGTCAACCTTGTGCCCAACCCGAGCGCGGAGGTGGACACCACCGGCTACGCCTACTCGGCTACCTCCTGGACCGAAAGCGCGATGAGCCGGGTGGCCTCGGGCTTCTACGGCGACGGCGGCGACTACGCGATCCGCCTGACGGCGAAAAAGGACAACACCGCCACGCAGCGCGCCGCTGTCCTCACGATCAACACGCCGAAAAAATCAGTGCTGGCGGGCGAATACATCTCGATCTCCGTGCCGGTCAACGTCACCGACGCCCCCGCCGGCGGCTGCACGATCTACGTCAACTACTACACGGAAGCTGCGGCGCTGATCTCCACTTCCGCCGCGAGCGCGGTCTTCAGCGGCACCGGGCAGACGCGCATCCTCCTCCCTGAACGGCTGGCGCCTGCCAACTGCTCCTTCGTGCAGGTGATCTTCCAGTTCACCAGCACCGTCGCCAACGACACCGTTGACCTTGAAGTGGACAGCTTGCAGGTCGAGCGCGGCAAAGCGGTGACGCCCTACTTCGACGGGAACACGCCGGGCTGTGACTGGACCGGCGCGCTCAACAACTCGACCTCGAGCAGGCCCGCGCCTGACGGCACGCGCTTCTCGCGCATCTACCGCGACGTGACCGAGCGCCTTGACCGGATCAAGCGGACGAAGCGCGGCACCCTGCGGCGGATCGCTCCGGGCTTCTCCCCGATCACCTTCGACCTGCGCGTGGCCGAACTCGCCGACGCGCCGCAGGACATCGCCATCGGCATGAAGCGGGCGGAGGTGGGGCTGGGCTTCGAGGCGCTTCCCGGAGGCCGCGGCCCGGAGGTGCAGATCGGCGGCAACTTCGACGAGACCAGCTTGCCGGTCCAGCAGTTCCTCGCTGAAAACGTGCCCGGCGAGATGTTGGCGCTTGGCCGGCTTCAGGTCGAAGACCTCACCGGCCAGGCGCAGCTCGCGGCGTGGTGGGGGCTTCAACAGCAGAACTACTCAGCCTCAGTCGACGCTGCTCTCTTCTACGAGGCGGAGAGCCGCACGCCGCTCGGCTCAGCGGCCACCGCCGTACTCACCGGCGCCAGCGGCGCGGGCAGTAACACGGTCCTGCAAGGCAGCCTGGTCAACGCCTTCCAAGGGGTGCTGTCCACGCAGGCGAGCGGCGGCGGCAACCACCTCGCCCACGTGGGCAGCTACCGGGTGCTGGGCCGCTTCTTCCGGCCGACGACCAACACCGGCCAGGTCACGGCGCGGTTCACCTGGACCGAAGGCGACTTCGTGAACACCACCGACAACGACGACCTGATCTGGGCAGTCGAAGAACGCGAGGGGATCTTCACGATCGAGGACATGGGGATCGTCACGATCAACCAGCCACCGGCCGGGACGACGCCGCGCTGGGAGGGTCGCATTCTGGGCAAGTCCACGGTCTCCGGCGACGACCTCTACGTGGACTGGCTGATGCTGATTCCCACCGACGAGGGATCGGGTGAAGCGCGGGCGTCCAGTCAGGTCTCGCGACCCGCGCAAATCAGCGCCTTCGACGCCTTCGACGGGGTAGTCGGCGGCAACCTCGCGGGCAAGACCGCCGGGATCGGTGGCGTCTGGGCGGGCGCCGGTGACGTTGACGACTTCCAGTACGACCCGACCAACCACCGCGCCACTCGCACGGCGCTCAGCGATGCCTCCAACGTGCCGCGCTACGAGACCCTGGGCACGACCAAATTCACCGACATCGCCGTCAAGGCCCTGGTCGGCTCGACCAACCCCGCCGACGAAATCGGTTCCAGCCTGGCGCGGCTGGGCATCATGGCGCGCTACGTCGACACGAACAACTGGCTCTGCTTCTACTTCTACCGGGGCGGGGTCTACACCTACCACGTAGGACCGCTGATTCAGGAAAACCTCTGGTACGGGATGCTGCTGAAGAAGGTCGCCGGCGTGGTCTCCGTGGTCTCCGCTCCGATCGAAGAAACGGGAGGCTCCTGGGGGGCGCTCGCCGCCGCGCTCAACGGCACCTCGGTTCAAGTCACGCTCGAACTCATCGTCCTGGCGAACGGCGAATGGAGGGTCGGGGTCAACGGCAAGCAGAAGCGGTCAGGCGTCGACACGGCGCTCAATTCGACCGGCGCCCTGAAAGAAGGACTGGTCGGGCTCAGCGACGAAAAGAACTCAGCGCTGGCGGAGACCCGCTTCTACGACTCCTTTGAAGCCTGGGTTCCCGTCATCGACCGCTCGATCAACGCGGGCCGGATGTTGGAGCTGGACAGTGACCGCATCCGGCGGCAGGACACCAGCGGCGTCACCTGGGGCATCCCTCCCTACGAGGGCGACTTCCTCATGGTCCCGCCGGCCGGGCCTGAGAAACGGGTCAGCCGCATCGTCGTGAAGGCGTCGCGCAATCCCGACTCGGACGCTGGGATTGACGACCTCCGCTCGAGGCTGTTCGTGACGCCCCGCTACCTAGAGGCACCCCCGACATAGGAGAAGACGAATGCCGACCTACCTGATCTTCAAGCGCACCGGACCTGACGACCTCGACCTGAGCTCGCCGCTGGCGGTGATCCGCGGCAAGTCAGCGGAGGAAGCCGACGACGCGATCATGGAGGGCGCG
>Ga0157374_10000358_pt1 | contig 42320 bp, 66 predicted proteins | sample M25metaG_FD_115308 | JGI IMG/M metagenome (GOLD analysis project Ga0157374, IMG submission 115308) | Miscanthus rhizosphere microbial communities from Kellogg Biological Station, Michigan, USA - M2-5 metaG | ecosystem: Host-associated > Plants > Roots > Rhizosphere > Soil | place: USA: Michigan...
GCCACGGCCACCGAAATCACTGCCACGGATAACAAGGCCAGTGGCAAAATGAACGTGCAAGCGTTTCATATCAATGACCGCCTCTTCCAGCCCTTCATTGAACAGGATTATCTGCTGACCTACGAAGCGCTGCACAACGATCCCGCCGTCCTGCTCGAAATTGCCAGACTCACCCAGCCGGCAACGTATATGCTCACCACAGATGCGAATGGCAACCCGTTGCCGCCAGCCCAGCAGCAAGAAATGCTGTACACGGATGAACAGCTTGTGGCCATGCTGCCCAAGTTTCTGCCCCTACCTGAAATTGATGTCAAAGTCGTGGCGTATGAGAACTTCCTGCGTAAACAGCAGGTATTACAGAATCTAGCGGTGCTATTACCCCAGGCCGCCCAAAGCCCAGGGGCAAAATATATCAAGTGGTATAACACCTTGCAGCTAACAGCGCGCCTAATGAGCCTGCCCAAGGATGAAATCATTATGAATGCGGATGAGCGGGATCAAGCAGACGCCCAAGAGCAGGCAGCTCAACAGCAACAACAACAAATGGCAATGGCGCCGGAAATGGCCAAAATGCAGCTTGAATCCTCCAAAGTGCAGTTGGAGGCCACGAAAGAGGCCAACAGGCATCAGGAAGCCATGATCCAGTTCCAGCTCGAAAACGCCAGGCTAAACCTGGATGCCCAGACCGCCGCAGTAGGAGCAATGCTCGGCCAGCAAGAGGTGGATGCCAAAAAGGAGAAAACCAATGATTCCGAGTCCAAGCCAGCAGCCTAAGCTTTCTGCCGAGGAGATCGCCGTTAGTTTGGCAGTGGCGGAATCCATCGCTACGTTGGAGAAATCCGATGGCTGGCAGAACCTACTCAAAGCAGCAGAATTTTTAATCCAGCAAAAAACCCCGGATGTGGCCCAATTCAGTCCAGAAGAGGCTACTGTCATCGCTTCCAAGATGGCGCATGTGAGCGGCATTAAAGCCGTCTTAGCCCTTGTGAAAAATAGCAAAAAGAAAATTGCGGACCTCAAAGCCGCGCAAGCCAAACTGAAATAGATTTCAAAAGACCCGAAGCACCCTGATTCTGTAGATGCAGGGCAATTTTGGCATGGATTCAGATAACCCTTGAAGGAATTGATCGATGACCCTGCAAGACCAAATCAGCGCAATTGGATTGACCGAAACAGCCGAGCCGGCAACCACCGAGCCAGCCACTCAACCCACCGAAGGGGTGCCCACTGGTGAGCAACCAGCCCAGACCACTGAGGCAGTTGCACCAGAAACACCGGACCCACTGAAGGAAGTTGAGCTTCTTAAGCGTGTGATTGCCACGGACCCGAATATGCGGGACCGCTATGTGGCCGAAAAATTGGGCATTCCCCCAGTTTTTCAGCCCGTCCAGCAACCGCAGTATCAGGCCCCGGCTCAGTATCAGCAACCGCAACAAGTCCAGCAGCCTCAGCAGCCACAGTTGCCCTGGGATGATGAAAATCCGTATGACCCCACTGACGCCAATCACCAGATGGCCATGATGGGTTACATGCTGCAACAGAACCTGGCTCCGTTTGCCCAGTTTGTTCAACAGCAGCAGCAGGAAAATCAGCAATTCCAGCATCAACAGCAGCAGGCTCGGATATCTGAACTGGAATCGCAGACCCGCAAAGAAATGGAACAGCACCTCCCTGGGTTTACCCAGATGGCTGCTGCCCTGGATGCGCGTACTGCAACGCCCGATCAGGAGATGTTGCTGAATTTTGCCTACAACAAATTCACCGAAGAGATGCACAGGAGCTACCCGCAAGCACACTGGCATCATCCCAAGGTGCAGCAGGCAGTCATTCAATCCATTGCGCCGACCATCAAATCACTCGCTGACAAACTGGGTGTCTTAACACCGCCATCTGCAACGCCCGCTCCACAGCCACTACCTCCCAAGCCTGGAATGTATGTGGAACCTTCGGCACCTGTCCCCCAGGTGGGCCGGAACGCGTTTGATGTCGCGTACCAGAAGAAAGACATCACCGGAATGATCAGCGCCATTGGCCGCACTCAATAACCATGAGGTGACTTAAATGTCGCAATCATTAAGCTATACCACAGATTTCGGGTCAAAGCAGGAATCCATCAACGCCATGATTATGGCTCTGGCGGATCGGGACACCAAACTGCTTTCCATGTTCCTCAAACTAGGCGATCCGGTAGACGCCTTGAAGTACGAATGGGTCGATAAAACCCTGGTCGGCTTCAAGGATAAGCTGAGCGCCGCTCTGTCCAGCACCACGGCCACCGTTATTACCGTTTCAAGCGGCACCAACGCGCCCAAGCGGTATATCGACGGCCACACCCTGGTCCGGGTAGATGACGAGGTAATGCTCTGCGTCAGCACCATCACCATCGTGACCAACTCCATGCAGATCAACGTAACCCGCGCATCGCTGGGAACGACCGCTGCCACCCACGCCAACGGCTCACAGGTGTTGCTGTATGGAAACCCACAGGCTGAAGGTTTCAGCGCAGGCCGCGATGATAGCCAAAAAGGCACTCGGCAATTCAACTACACGCAAATCTTTGAGCGTGAATTGAAGCTGTCAGGCTCCTCACAGGCCATCAAAGCTGTCGCAGCTGAACCGCAGTTGGACAAACAAGCTGCCGATTTGCTGCCTGAACTTCTCAAAGAGTTGCAGATGTCGCTGATTCACGGCCTGCGTTTCGCCAACGATTCCAGCGCTTATACCGACCGGAAGATGGGCGGATTCTATCACTGGGCCTTGAACGGAGGTACCAATACCAACGGGAACGCCAACGTTCTGGGCTTTGGCATGATCGATGATGTGATTGAATCCTACCTAAACAACGGTGGTGATGCCAATAACCTGACCTTGCTGGTTCCTACCCGTCAACAGCGCAAGCTGAATGACTTGAAGGAGGCTCGCATCATTAATGGAGGCCAAAGCCAAAGCGAGACAAACCTGAATAACTTCGTAGAAACCTACGATTTTGGTTCGCGAGCCAAGGTTCAGGTCATCCTGTGTACGGACTTGGCCGACAACGAAGTGTATTTCTTCGACCGGACCCGAGTCGAGGTGCGCCCTCTGGGTAATGAATACACCAGTAGGGCCTTTGGCCGCAAACCGCTTCCAGAAGATGGCGATTTCAAACGGGAGATGATCCTGGGCGAATACACCGCTGTTTTCCGGAACGTGCGGGAAACCTTGTTCCGTTACTACAACTTAGCCGTATAGGAGGGAGGACGCATGAGCAATACTCCACGCGTTTACAAGAACCTAAAGCGCCTCAACCTGACCTTCACGGCCATAGCAGGTACCACGGCCACCCAATTGCTTGCTGATTCAAACGGAAACACTCGCTTTGACATCAGTGATGTGAATTGGCAGCGGATTGTAATGCACGGATCGTTGGATAGCATTTCTGCGACTTCCACGACCTCCATCACGTTCTCATTGCTGACCAGTAACACGCCCAGCAATACCGGGAACACAGGCGACCTAGCTGCGGTGAAAGCAGACGGTTCAACCGCCTTTCAGGTGAATAAAACCTCTGCCACTACGCCTGCGTTTGGCACCTCCACTGGCAAAGTTGCTTCCACAGGGGCCGCTGCCAGTAACATTGGCTCGCATATCAGTATCCTTGCCACGTTGGATGCCTCGGTAACGTCGGCATCCGGCAGCGTGACGCTGTATATCGAAGGCCAGTAGGCACCTCAACCGAACAGTAACTAAATGATCCACTGGGAAGGGCTTTAGCTCTTCCCAGTGTCATTTCAAAGGAGACACAATGGAAGATTTGACCAAACAAGAACTCCAAGAGTTGGAACAGGAAGCACCCGCCAAGGTTGCCGAGCCTACGCCGCAGGAAGAAAAAGTGGCAGAACAGGCCGTAGAAGAGGCTAATCAGGAAGCCGCTTTATCAGAAGCTCCGCCTGTACCACAGCCTAATGCAGTCACTCAGACCATCGAGCAGGCGATGAACTCCAGCATTTCCTTGGAAACGCTGCGCCGTCGGCAAAACTTGCTGTACCGCGAAATCAAGAAATACCTTCTGCTTCGCAATGATATCCGAGTGCTGGCCGAGCTGGATCAAGCGTTTGCAGGTGAAGGCATTTAATGAACTTCCTGCAAATTTACAACGAGCTGGCTGACGAGCTGGACGAGGATCTTCAGGAAACGATTTTCAATGTTGACCTGACCCAGTTAACCCAGGCCGTGCGCCGGCGCAGGAATAGTATCAATCTCGCCTATAACATGATCCTGCTGGCCATGAACCGCAAGAACGAGTTCAGGGAAACCATCACCACCTTCCAAACGGTAAAAGGCCAGGAAGCCTACGATATTCCAGCCGGCATTCTAAACGTGGACGAGTTGATTGTCAGCACCGATCCGCCATTACCGATTATTGCATGGCCGCAATACGACCGATACAAGGCTGATACGCTGCTCATCACAGTATCCGGCAATCCGACGATGGCGACCATCTATAAGCGGCAAATATACCTGTACCCTACGCCGGATAGCCCTTACACAGTAACCGTAAAAGGGCATGTGTCCCTTTCTGACTTGAACCTGGATACCGATATACCCACCCTACTGCCAGCCGATTTTCACCGTGTTATACGCGAGTTCGCCCTTTATTTCGAATTGGATTACCAAGGGGAAGCCAGGGCAGGCAGCCTGTCCATCAGTGAAAACGGCAGTCTGAGCGCCGTAGGTGGGCAAGCAGCCCGGGCAGTCAATCTGTTCCGCGTGGCCAAAATGAATGCGCGAGATCATTTCATGGAGCCACCCCGGATGATGAGCATCCAAGAAAAACGGCGCTCCGATTGGTTGCGGCGGGTGGTGAAAGGCTGATGCCTGTCCGGACATACACTAATTTCTCCGGTGGACTCAATACATTTGAAGGCGCTTTCGCCAGCCCCATCATACTAGATCAGGGCGCAACCGAAGCCCTTGCCTATGCCGAAGATTCCCAGAACTGGAATATGAGTGAGGCTGGCCTGCAAGGGGAACCCGGCTATCTGGCTATCCTAGCAGCAGCCATAAGTGGTACACCAACCATCACAGGGGAATGGGATTTTAACGGTACGCATATTGTTTGCGCTGGGGTGAAAGTCTATACCGTCAATGGTTCAGCGCTCACTGAGATTTATCCACTTGGGGGCACCAATCAAACTGCGGGCGCATTCTATCAGTTCACTGAGTACGACGACGGCTCCGGAAACCGGATAGTTGTTCTATGCAACGGCGTTGACAAGCCTCTGATTTATAACGGTACGACCTGCGTCCAGATGTCAGCCACAGATCCAAGCAGCATTTGGAACGATGCCCGGCCATCATTTAGCTGGCCTTGGAGAGGCAGTCTATTATTTGGCGGCGATCCCACCCATCCCTACAGAATCTACAAGCCACGCCCAGGCACATACAACAATTTTGATAACACACTTGGCACGGTAGATGCCTTTGATGTGGATTCCGGATTCGGTGGAAAAGTCACAGGCATAAGAGATTTCTCTAATAACTTCCTGGTCATCTATAAAGAGCGAGCCATTCGACGCCTATCCGGCTCACAACCTTTTGGGGCCACCACGGATCCCTATTCCCTGCTTTCACTGACCAGTGCGTATGGCTGCGTAGCACCGCGTACGCTCGTTGGCAACGACCTGAACCACTTTTTCCTGTCTGAAGAGGGATACAAAGCCTTATACCCAACACTAACTTACGGTGACGCCGATCCATCCGACCCCACTTACAAAATACAGGACTTAGTGAATGGTTGGAACTGGTCAGCCATTGCAAATGCTTGCGCTGTCTACGATAAAACCAACAAGAAAATCTGGCTTTCAGTACCTAATGGGGCATCCAGCACCAATAACAAGATATATCACTATAAAGTCGTTACCAAGGGCCTCGATCCACGGGGAGATGGTGACATCAAAGCGGCATGCCTAGCATATGTCAACCGAGGAGTTAATCACGGCGATTATGGTGGCCAGATTTACCGACACGGCAGCGTAAACAACTACAACGGGACCATCATTTCCCGGCTTTGGACCAGCAAGATCATCGTTCATGGCAGCCTTGGCCAGCTTAAAAAATATACCGACCTGGTACTTTTTGCCGATGCCAACGCCGGCGGCGATATCGTTGTCCAGTGGCAGATTTTGAAAATCGATATGTTCAAAACAGGGAGCGCTACCCAGCAAATTAGCGATGGCTCCAACGCCTTTGATGTGGCCAAGTGGGATCAGGCGCTTTGGGCTACCGGCAACCAAAAGATTCTCCGCATTAACAACCTGGGCAAGGGTCACGCCATTGTCCTGAAGTTTATCAATGCCAGCGATTCCCAGCTTCCGAAAATCCGGATGGTGGAGCTTTGGTATGACACAGCAGGTAACGTGAATGGATAGGACAGTGGAGCTTTTAGACGTTAATAATCCTGAGCATGCAGGCTTTGTCTATGACTTAGGCATCGTTTGCAAAGAAGACCTCCTGGATGATTATGCCAATGACATCATTCTACTGATCGCAGATTGCCAAAGGCAGATTGCCTCTGGCACCACCAAGGCTTTTCTTTGCCGAGTGGATGGGCATATGGCAGGCATCGTCTGGGTGGACCTCGACCCCAAAGGCATTGGATACCTTCACGCTGGCCTAATGCCGGAATTCCGGAAAGGCTTCACCGCTCTACACTTCTTACGCTTGTTTATCGGGTTTTGCTTCAACACACTGGGCCTGCGCAAGCTGGAAATGTACCTACCTCCCCGAAATTACCGAGCAGAGAAGCTAGTCAGACGCATTGGATTCAAAAAAGAGGGATTCCGGAAAGAGGCAACTCTTCTAAACGGGAAACCTCTGCATCACGTTGTTTTGGCCCTAACCCATAACCAATACAAGGTGCTAAACAGATGAGTGGAAATAACCACAATAACGGATATTACAATTTCATAGATCCTTTGGGCATTATGCCAGGAGATAAAAAGAAAACCAGTTCAAATTCCGCCTCAGGAGGTATGACACCACCGGCAGCTCCAACACCTCAAAACGAATACGCTTACAATAATGGCGTTTTGGCATCCAGCCGTGTCTATGATCCGACTAAAAACGGATATGTCGATAATACCTACCTCACACCTGGTCAACAACAGACTCAGAACACAGCCACCAGCGGGCTGAACAATGTGCTGACCCAGACCGGGCAGGCCGCAAATATGAGTCCGGATGCCTTGCAAAAAGGGGTCGATGCCTATACGGCACCACAATATGCCGCGCTGGATCGTGCATATAATCAAGCCCTGGGGCAGTCGCAGAACGATGCTGCATCCAACGGTATGAGCAATTCCGTGGGCTTTAACAAGTACCTGGGCGATGTGCTAGATCGCAATAAGGCCCAAGGCTATGCCGATATAGCCGCCGGTGGCGAGCAAATGCGGTATCAATTGCCGAATATGGCGCTTGAACCTTTGGCAAATGCGGCCAATATTTACAACGGGGCCATGAACGGAACTCAATCCATTCAATCCGCCAATCTTGCGCCATCCTTCTCGGGTTCTCAAGCAGCAGGTGATTTTGTCTCGAATAATTACCAGAATCAGCTCAATGGCTTTAATGCAAGCCTAGGAGGCCAGTTATTCAATGGATTAACAGGCACAGCCAGGAATTACGCCAACTATAGATTACCCGTAGGTGTGGGAGGATTTTAAATGGGCTCATCACCTTTATTTACTTTGGGAGCAACGTATAGTGCAGGCGCTGGAGCCGGAGAAGGCGCAGGTCTTGCAGCCGCAGCCGCAAATCCATATGTAGATGCCGCAGCATTGGCAGCCGCAGCGGCTGCTTATGGATTTAGTCCCAGCGTTCGGAATACGGTTAATCCCTGGATTAAAAAGGGATATGAATCAATTACAAACCCTTTCCAGCATTTTGGAGATGGAAGCGATAAAGACAAGTTTGGCAGAATCCTGCAAGGAACAGCCACAGGGGGCAGTCCAGGTTTTTTAAATGGCTTGAATGGGATGCTTGACTCTACCAAATCAAAGAAACCAGGGTTCAATAGCGGACTCGGACAAACTTCTGACTCAAGCGCCCAAATAGATCAACCCATTCCGCCACACTCCTCACCTATAATCAACCTTCCTCAATGGCAAAATAACCCTGATATCCCATACTTTCCATCCCCAGCATTGCCACAAAGGAGCTTCTACTAATGCCGCCCATCCGAACCAGCTTCAATGTAATTCCAGGAAACCCTTATCCGCAAGGATTACCCAGCGCTCAGAGCAGCGTTGATCCGGACTATGGAGTAACGCCTGATCAACAACGGTATATCATGAATACGAGCGGCAACTACTGGGTGGGGAAGCAAAACATAGAGAACCAGAAAGCCGCCAATGCACAGTATATGTATGAATTGGTCAGAAATGCCAATAATACCAAGACCTTCAATGCAGCTACGGGGCAGAATATTGATGGCGCTATTGATTTTGAAAATGCTCAAAAATACGTCGATGCCATCCGGGAAAACAATCAGAATGCCAATACGAATGACTATTTAAATGGAGGCCCTCTTAAGCTTGACCCTCATGGCAAGATAGACCCAGCTTTAGTCCAGCAGTATAAAACCCGTCAGGGAGTGGTTTCCGACACAGGTGCGACGATGGGCTATTTGCCAAAGTACGCAACTGGTAAAAATCCAGGCTTTTATAACGGACCCATCGGCCAAGGGGTGTCTCAGCAAATGAACCCACCATTGCCGCCTATGTTTACACCGGATAGCACTTTGCAAAACCCAACCGAACAACAACCCACGATATCCACAGGCGTTGGCCAAACCTCGTGGGGAAATCAAGATCCATTTTCAATCGGTGTGCCCAGCATCCCAGAATTGACCATAGCACGGAATAATGAGCAGCAGAATGCCAATACCCTCTATGGACATAATGTTACGAACGCTCATTACGGCCGAGCAGACGCCAATGAGCGTATAAAGGCAAATGCAGATGCCTTGAGGGCTCGGAAATATAATGTTTACCCTCCAGCAGGTCAATCACCAATTAATCAGGCAAATACCGTCAGTCAAATGTTGGACCGGCAATTGAAAGCCGTGGAAGGCCAGATGGAAACGGAAGGTTTCATGGAGAAAAATAAACTCTGGGGAAATTCCATGCATCCTCCAACAGACACTTCTGCTGGTGGCAAGGATTGGTTTGGAAATCCAAAGTTTACTCCAGAGCAACAGACCAAGTGGGATCGCTTCCAGGCTTTGAATAACACCAGGCAGCAATTATTGCATCAACTGTCAGGTGTTCCGAACGGAAACCTTCCCTTTGGAGGGCAAGCAACGGCCAATCTAAAAGGCGCAACCATAAAAGGCCAGAAGGGAACCTACCGTGTCCCCTAGCTTGGAAAGTGGTATCAGCTTTAACGAATATCGTGCCCAAAATCCGACTCTAGCCGAAGAATCGCCACAGGTACAAGCCCAGGTTGCACAACAGTTCTTTAATAGCCAAATGAACAAGCAACCAGGCTGGCAGGAGGAGGCTCCACAGGTAAAAGAGCAGGTCTGGCAAAGCTTCAAGCAGAAATACAACTTGCCGGATATCCCCTTGCAAGCGCCCGCCAAAGCTCAAGCCCCACAAGGCCCACAATTTCAAATTCCTCAGCAGGTACAGGATTTTGGACATGGATTGGCTGCCAGCATAGGGAGCAATGCATTAGATCAGGCATATGGCCTGAAAGGAGCGTCTATTGGGTATTTAGATCTTACAAAACCAATCCAGGGATTTGTAAACCAGGAAAACCAAGCAGCACACTTGCAAGCTGACCCGTTTGCAAATGTTCGGCATGGCATTTTTGAATTTGGCGGCGGAGCTGCCCCATTCATCCTTACTGATGGCGCATTGAGTGGATTAGGTGGCGCTGGAATGCTGGGCCAGATGCTTCGTTCTGGTACGGCAATGGGACTTACTGCTGGCCTGCATAGCAACCCGGGCAATCAATTGGATTTAGGAAAACGTGCTCAAGAAGCAGCAATGGGCTTTGCAGGTGGCGCACTATTGCCGCCATTGGAAACTGCGGGAAGCGCCATTTTAAAAGGGGGCGTGAAAGCGGTTCGGAATATTTTCCAACCCAATGAGATCCCCATTCGGCTCCCAGATGATGGGCTGGCCCAAAGATTGAGCGAGCAGGCTAGACAAAAGTTAGAGACTACGGTAACAAGTACCCCTGTTTACAATATTCGGGTAAAAGCCACAGCCGAAAAATTAGCACAATTAAAAGAGCAAAACCCTTCTCCTATCGTACAAAGATTGGTAGATAAACATGAAAAAATATTAGCTGACCATCTAAACGGGGTAAAACGAGTCAGCCCCAAGCAATTGGAAATAACCAATTCTTTCATTGATAGAGCGCCCAGAGTCGGCATGGGTAAAAAGCCACTTCCAAAAGCCTTGCAGATGCAAGCAAAAGCTACAAAAGCAGCGCCTCAACCTCCTGTAAGCCAAGTCCCAGAAACGGTAGAATCTCCTCCAAAACAAAAAGCAGTCAAACTATCCGGCACCGTTAAGGAAATGGTTAGCCATGCCGAGCAAGCCGCAGGACTACCCGAAGGGGCAGGCAATCTGACTGCTGGACAGCTTGAAAAACAAATGGGGCAACCCCTCTCCCAGGAGCAAAAAGACGCCCATGCCAATTTGCGCGAAGTAGCCAAAACAGAACCCGATCCGGACAAACCCATTGCACGGCAAATGCCAGTAAATGAGGAAAAGCAGCTTTTGCATGGTGAGGTGAAAGATGCTATCCCTGCTGAAAAGCAGCCGGTTGCAGAGAAAATAAATACTGCCCTGGAAAGCGGCAAGAAAATAAAATGGGAAGTGGCCGCAGAACGCTCGGGTCGTTCTAACGAAGCCGCGCATGTGACCGCAACCGGCAATGTGAAAATCACCCCTACCGAATTTACTCCGACCCATTGGTCAAAATCCAATAACGGGGAAGTCTTTATCCACGGCTATAATCAGCGTGGACATGTCACCATGCATCCCATTGAAGATGTGCACAAAGTTTTGAAAACTGATGCCGGCAATGGCTTTCAAGGCACCACTCCTAACCGTGTTTTAGGCCAAAGAGATTATTTGGTATCAGATGTTTTAAATCGTGGACCAAGGTCTGAAAGCGGTGCAATCAAGACCAGTGAACAGATTCGGCTATTAAGCGAATTAAAAGATATTTACAAACCAGAGAATTTTAACAAGTTTCCGAAGCCCGTCCGTGATAGACTAAATAAAATCCGCAAAAAGGGCAGAATCGACCAGTTAGACATGACGCTACTGGTCAAAGACTTGCAAAATAATAAAGAGAATTTAGAAGAGTTTTGTAAGATTGTAGGTATTCATGGCTAAAACAGCACAGAATCCCTGTACGGGAGAAACAGTCGTCAGCGCATTTGCAGCCATTTTAGAGGCGAAAGGCATCCGACTTCATAATGTGGGCACAATGGATTTTATGGGGGTAGAGGGGCAAGCCCAATACCAGACCACTAAAAACCGCATTGCCACTGAAACACTGGATACAACTTCAGATAATCCGGATGATGAAAATACGGTAAAAACACTGGCCAACAAAACCAATGAAAATATTTTACAGGCCATTATCAACAACCAACGGCATCCATCTGGCATTTTGGGCGAAGAATTCGTAAAACCGATTTTAGATTTCAGTCGTGATTTTCATGCCACACACTGGAAGAATCTGGGGCCTGTTCGGGGCCAGTATTCCAAAGGAATGAAGGCTGTTTTAGGCCGCTTGGATACCTCCAAATTAAATGACGCCCAGAAAGCCTATCTTGCCCGCTGGTCCAATGAGTTAATGGATGGGGGTAGTTTATATCCGCGCTCACCCAGAAAAACCGGAATAGGTCAAGCGTTGAGCAATTTTGTAGAAAATACGATCCATTCTTCTTCTCATGTTCTTGGCGGCCATTTCATTTCCAGCTCCATTAAATTAGCCTCCCTCTATCCAGATACGATGGTTCAAGGCTTGGCCAAAGCTATTTCCAAAAACCCTTTCAAGGAACTGCCTGAACTTGCAGAATTAGGATTATATGGGCGACAGATGGAATTCGATGAAGCCCCGAAAAGCGCCCTCATGAAGCAATGGAATGGTTTGGTTAATTTAATCGATACTCCGGTAGCCAATATTTCTTATTTTGCCGGAGAGGCCAGAGGAGGCAAGGAAGAAGGCTTAAAAGCGGCACAGAGACTTGCTTTTAAATTCAGACTGAATGACATCCCTGAGCAAATGTGGACGCAAGATGGACGCACTCAGGCCCGGTATCTGGGCTGGACTATCAATAGTGGAAGGCTGTATGCTTCGCTCTGGGTGAACCCCTTCCTACCTGGAAAAACAGTTGCTCAGCGAGCCACTGCCGTCAGCTCCCTAGCCGCGTTCCATGTATTGCCATTCATGCTAGGCGGCGCAGCGGCAGCCAACCAGGGAAAGGATTTCATGTGGGGTGGCGCTAATGCAGTGCTTCCTGGACCTCTTAAATGGGTGGCTAGCTTATTGAGCCCTGAAGCTGACCAAGCTTTTAAAGACAATAACACCGGAATGGCAGAATCATTGTCGATCCGGGATATGTCAGGCGTAGGCATTGCAACGGAAGCCTGGAATAAGAAGACTTTCATGGACGCACCTAAGGCAATGAAAGAGGCAGCCTATTATGCCCGAAATGGCGAACCTGGTTTTGCTCTTTTGGAGGCTGGAACGGCTGGCTTATCACTCGCCAAATCATTCAAAGGCGGCGGCATTGTGGGTGGCATCTTGAATGATGGCATGACCTTAAAAGCCTACAACATCATGAAAAAACAGATTGAAGGCACCAATACCGAAGAATTCGGCGATGCCATGATGCACCTAGCCTTCCCAGCCAGCGAATAAATTTTAAACCCAATCTTCTTACAAAAACCCTTCTTAGCCCTGAAACAGGGCTTTTTTATTGGCCGCAATCCAGGAGAAAACCGCGATGCGTCAAGCGATGCAGCGTATTCTTACGCTCATAATTTTGTTTATTTTTCCATGCATCTCATTAGCTGCCAGTGACGATATTGCACGCCTGTATAACTTCTCCGCAGGCACCACCATCCAGTCCAGCCAAGTTAACGCTGAATTCAATCAGCTCGTCAACACCAGCAACACCAAGGCTGGGCGCGGTGTGAACAACACCATGACCGGAAATAATACCTTTTCCGGCACTAATGTTTTCAGTGGTACGGCCACTTTCAGCAATGGCACCAGCGGCCTTTTAACCGACAGCATCAAGGAATTCACCAGCGGCAACGGCGTGACTGTGGGCAGCGTTTTGCTGAAGAGCGGCTATATCCGACCCACTTTGTCCAGCGATCCCACTACGGTTGAGGGCAACGTCTGGTACAACAGCACCGGCCACGCCCTGAAGTATTATGACGGCGTCAATACCCAGACGGTAGCCACCGCCGCGCTAACGCCCATCCTGCAAAGCTATCTCTCCGGCCTAACCATTTCCAACGACGGCACTACACCCACCACCGATATTGATGTCGCTGCGGGGATTGCTGCCGATAGCACTGCGGTTGACTATATCAAGCTATCCGCCATCGTGAAGCGGGTATCCACAGCCTGGACGGTCGGAACCGGAAATGGATGCCTGGATACTGGCTCCATTCCGACAAGTGGCACTGTGCATATTTTCGCTATCAAGCGCACGGATACAGCCGTGACGGATGTCCTTTGCTCAGTGAGCGCATCGAGCCCAACCATGCCCAGCGGCTATACCGAGAAGCGGCGCATCGGCTCCGTTTTAACAGATGGCTCGGCCCACATTCTGGCCTTTTACCAACAAGGAGACGACTTTCTCCTGCTCGATCCCATCCTGGATATCAACACTACCGATGGCACCACGGCCACCACCCGCACCATCACGGTTCCCAACGGCATCAATGTGCGGGCCATGCTGAATGTGTTCATCGCTAACAGCAGTCCGACCGGTACATACATCTCTTCATTGAACGTAAACGACGACAGTACCAGCACCACAGCCAATGTCATTCCCACGCTTAGTTCTGACACGGGCACAGGGACACGCTCCACTGGGGGCCAGGTGCTGGTATGGACAAATACCAGCGGGCAGATCAGGACGCGCTCTGTGACTGCCACCACCACCTTACGCATCTCCACCACGGGCTGGATGGATAGAAGAGGGAGGGATTCCTAGATGTCATACGTTGACCGCGACCAAGCCGGGAAAATTACCGGGGCCTATCCCCATCAGCAATATCCTGGCCAGGAATTTATCGCAGATTCCGATCCGGATTATATCGCCTTCATCAACCCTTTACCCTCGCTACATGACCGCTTAAAAGCCATTCTCATCACCCTGGACGCTACGATTCAGGCGCAATTTGGCGAAGTAGCCGCCGGTGTAGACCTGGCCGTACAGAACGGAAGGCCGGACGTGGCCAAGCTGGAATTGCAAGCGTTAACCCTGCCGTCCGAACTGGAGCCAGTCCGGACACAACTGCTGGAGGAGATAGACCGTGGCTGATGAAAACACCATTCTCATCCTACTTGGAGAAGTCAAAGGCAAGCTAGACAGCTTTTTAGTCAGCCACGGCAATCTGAATAAGCGCGTGGATGAGCACGATAACCGGATCATCAAAGTGGAAAACAAGTTGGCTTGGGTATTGGGGGCATCCGCAGGTATTTCCCTTATTGTGGGCTGTTGTCTGAGATTTTTCCACTAACCCAAAAAGGAGCAAATCATGCCCGTATCTGAACTTTACACCCTTCCGATCCGCTATCGTGGGTCTGGGCCGGTGCATGTTATATCAGGAAGCCTGGACGCTACCACGGATATCACGCTTTATACCCCGAAGGACTCCAACAATTCAGTATTTCTGGTTGGGCAATTTTTCGATGAAACCGTAGCCAACAATTTAACCTACAAATCCGGCACCACGGCAATCGTAACGCCTGAATTACCAGCAAGCCAGTTGGTAATGGAAGACATGAAAGGCGGGATTCTCTTAGGCACGGCTCCTGGCCAAGCCTTGGTGGTGAATGCCTCCGCCGGTATATCTTCTGCAGTTTTCCACGTGATTGAAGCTAAACAGCTAGATATCGAGTAGGGATCAATCTTTTTTGTAAGCAAAGCGCCACAAGGCGCTTAATTTGGAGCACATGCCATGAGTTTAAATCTCGTTAACCCACTCTCAGACGGTTACTTTTTTTCGGCTCATGGCGCTGGCGGAAATCCAGTGGATGTGCCATCAAAACTGGTTCTGAAAAACCCGCTCAAATATAGGCTGACGCACAAGAACGCCAATAATATTATCACCATTCGTGGAAAGCAAACTTTATCAGGTGGCGATACTCGGATTAACACTACGACATTTAACACGATTTTCCAGTGCCCATTCCCCAGATTTGATGCAGTACGTCTGATTTACGGAAATGTAGAAACCGGATCTGCCACATTTACGGTTAAATCCGTTGTTGGTGCATCAAATGACGTGGGCATTGGAGGGGTAAGCAGCAGTAAAAAATGGACTTTGCCTATCAACAATACCACCATCACCAATGATGGAGCCACCGGATGGCAAGCAGTCACATATGCAGGAGGATCATCATCCGGAACCGTCCCAGCAATGGGAGCTGACACCAGTCAACCCGGCTTACTGTTTTCAGATTGGATTTACTTATCCTCCATGACACCCATTAATGGTGCAAGACGTCCATTTTTAATCACGCAAACCATTGTTCCTTCCAGCACAGGAACTGGTTTTACCAACTTCAATCACAAAACGGACAATCGAAACAAGTCTTTTGACACCTCTATTTATCGTGAAACCTATGTCTACACAGGGGATTCTGTCACTGCCAATACTGGCACTTTCTCGGGAGGCTCAAATCAGGCCGTAAGCCCCGTAATTGGTGTGGAGTTTATGGTTTCCACCCAAGTCATTCGAGTCCTATGCGTCGGTGACTCGATTACCCAAGGTCTAGATAATACCAACTCAAGCTCTAATAGCTGGTGCGATTATGCCTCATGGGTCCAGTACGCCAATGATTATTGCCTGGATAATGGCATGCCCATTAATTTTATTAACTGTGGCTTCTCTGGAGCCACGACAACCCAGATCCATGATTTCGGGAAGCTGGCTATTGATGCCCATTTACCGGATGTGGTTTTCTATCCGCCGTTCAGCCCGAATGATGTCAACGAGAATAGTGCACAGATTCCAACCCAGGTCTTGATCGATCAGCAATGGCGGCGCGCTCTCAACTTTGCCAACTATGCATTGAGCAAGGGTGTTTTGCCGGTTTTCACATTCCTTGCGCCGAAGGATTACAGCGCCACTGACGATGCTTTCAGGATTCAACTAAAGAATCGAGCCATTAACTGTGGTTTCGCGGTATGCGATATGACGCAAGCATCAGGTGACGGTGGTACTCCAGAACGATATAAAACTGGTTTCAATTCGGATGCAACCCATCCAAACGTTACCGGGTATCAAAACATGTCGCTTGTTGCCATAAGCACGGTTGACGATCTAGCAGTCAGAAACACGCGCTGGTAGATAAGCCATGCTCCCCGTTTCAGTTCAAACCCTCCAATTTCTGAAGGGTGTCGAAGGCTGCCGTTTAAAGGCATACCAGGATAGCAGGGGTATTTGGACGATTGGATATGGCTTCACCACCATCTATGGCCGACCGGTCAAGCCTTCCGATACCATTTCCCAGGCTCAGGCAGATTGGATGCTGGCAAAAAAGGCCCTGGAATTTCAGACGCATGTGCTTGACCTGGTACATGTGCCACTCACCGCCAATCAATTGACCGCTCTAGTCAGCTTTGCCTTCAACGAGGGCTGGGGCGCTCTTGCTGCCTCAACCCTGCTTAAAAAGCTGAATGACAAGGATTACCAGGGAGCGGCGAATGGGTTTCTGCAATACACCCGAGCTGGCAATGACAGAACCATTCTGTTGCCCAGGCGGCAAAAGGAAAGGAGTTTATTTCTATGCACCCAGTAATCAGCATCCCCTTTTTAATCCTGTCAGTCATCACCTGGGCAGGAACCAAGGCTATTCCCGCCTGGTGGAAACAGCATGTGGCCAATCATCAAACGCAGGTCCAGCAGGCCAGCAATCTCTGTGAGCAACACAACGATTGCGAATCCCAAAAGATTCAGTCCCTTCAAGGCATGAAGCCAGTAGTCACCTTGAAAACCACTCCAGCAAAGGAGGCCAAATGATTTTATCTACCGAACAAGATTTCAAATTCCCAATTATCCAGTATTGCGGCACAGATGGAAAGCGAGAATACAGGCTCCTTGACGACTATTGCTTCCAATATTTTGAAAAAGGCAACTGGTATAGGCGCACTGTCTTCAAAATCGACCCTGCGACTGGAAAAGAGGATGAATCAGACCTAGCTTCTGTACCCGATCCAGCCGTTGCTCTTGGCTATGAGCAGGCAGGCTGCTCGGATGGTGCCTCTGAAACTCATGATAATGGCTGCGCCAGACGCGGCAAATTCCTTCCAGGTGAATTCCAGATTTTGAAAGACGGCATCTGGGTCGATTGCACTGAACCTTATAGCCGACTGCGCTGCGATTTACTGTTTTTCAAAATGCTTCGACTGGGCAAAATGCCGCCTCGTAAAGCAGTGACAGAATTTCTAGCTGTCCGTGTCGGAAACTTCAGCACTGGACGCTGGTATTTCAGTTAACTTCCCACTTCACTACTCGCTCAGTCAGAAAATGGATTGCCCCCGCCGTTACTGGCGGGGGCTTTTTTTATAGCCTCCTACCATAGACCTGGTTTGCCTTATAACGACCTGGACCAATTACTTTTGGCTTACTAACAGCCTTAATAGGAACTCTGGGCCTTTCTTCTGGCGTTCTTGCAATAACCGCAAAGATTGTCAGCCCAATGATACCGGCAAAACCAATCAAGCCAAAGGATAGAAAGGCCGAAGATAAAACCATTGCAAGTGAAAGCATCGCCACTGCCAGCAGGATAATGACGCCAATCGGAAGAGCCGCCAGGCTTTGCAGCAGATCTTTATCACTGGCCATTAGGCTTGGCCTGACTGAGCGTTTTTACTTCGCATTTTGGCTGTAAGGAAAGCGATGCTTCAAACAAGCCATCCGAATAGGCTTTTGCATTTTCAAAAGCAATCCGGCCCGCTCGGCCAGCATGCTGTTCGTTGAAATATTGCTGGGCAAAAAAGTCGTTTTTAAGCCCCATAACAAAGCCAGATACGCTGCTAATGATAATCCCAAGTGAAACCAATCCCACTATCAAGCAGGCATCGGCCATTTTATCGTTCCCTAATGTCAGTTGAAAGCCCATTTTCTTTGCTTCTCCCTCCTTTTTTGGCTCCGGGGGTAGCGGTGTTACCGCCCTAGGCCGTTGCTTTACCTTGACCACACCGCCCAACCAAGTTTTAACTTTCATATAATCGCCTCCTTAGCCGGTCAATGTCCTTTGTTCGCTTCTTTTTCATTTTTTCCTTACGCCTGAGCTCTTCCGGATCCGCTTCGTGCTTTTCCATGGCTTGCAAAATTTTGAGTACTGAACGGGTTAAATATTTGAAGCGAGGTTGGCTTAGTGTGCCTTCCTGGACACACTCCAGAACACCTTCATCTTTCAGCTCGTAGCATCTGGAACGGCTAAAAGGCAGGTATTCCCGAACCTCTTTCATCGTTAAGAATTCTTTATCGAGCTTTTCAACTTCTTCAATCTGTTTTTGTTCTCTGGTTTTAAAAAACATCTCAGCATCCTCATTCCGGTACAAGACACTGTCCAGGCGTGGACAATGTCCGGTGATGGACATACTTAAAACCATAACATTTTACCCCCTAAAAATGCAATGATTTTTACCCTCTATAATTCAAACAGCCCATCCCAATATATTTGCCCCCTAAAATTCCTGGCCCTATACTTGAGGTATGAACAAATCCACAGAACCACCCAAACGCGGCAGGCCCTCGGCCTTTGACGCAAGCCTGGGCCATAGCGTACCCGGCAAATACAGTTTTCCAGCTCCCATCTGGGAACTTCTAAAAATACCTTTGGTGAAATACCTGCTCAATTTCCTGGCCTTAGACGAGCGGTTCCGGCGGAAAATTTTCGAGATGGTGCTTAAAAAAATGGAAAAGCAGGCACAAAAGGCAAGCCCAAAAACAAAGCCCGAGAAGGCCCCTGAGCCATCGGACAACGTACCCCTGTAGTCACAAAATGCTTTCCCCGCCTTTCCTCATAATCAAAATTATCAGACGTGAACCCGAAAAGCCGCTGATAGCTTGAAACCGTTCTGCAGGACGTTCAGTTTTTTATAAAATCTAATGAAAAATCAGCCTTGTTTGTGTTTTCTCATATTCAGCGCCGGTTGAAAACAACCAATTTTTCACCCTTGTGATAAGTCATTGGTCAACAATATAATACAGGGGTAAAATAACTGCAAAGGGAACACCATGGAAAAAAGATGCACCCTGTGCAAAAAATCGTATGTTGGGGCGCGGGCAATATGCCTAGAATGCTTTGCTCAAGAAAAATACAAAGCACCCGATCATTATCCAGACCCACATAGAGCGTTAACAGCTTACAATCGAACAGGCAGGCCTAAAGGCACAACGGAATACGAAACCGCCAAAGTGGATGACGATCATCATATGACGCCACTGGCTCACCAGTTCATCAAGGAAAATAAGCGGTTAATAGAAGATATGGCCCGGAAACGTTTTGAAATCCAGTGGAAAATGTTTTAAGGTTAGCTTGCTTCCACCACCCAATCGTTTGCCAGGATATCCGTCTGACTGGCCAACCACGGTACAACATTGCCTTGGGCTGTTTTCATAGCCAAATACGCGCCGTATGGAACCTTATCACCAAACACTGAGCGAGCTGCTTCAGTTTGGGCGGCATACTCATTAGCAGGGACGTGATAAATAAACATCCCTTTTCCATTCCAGCCTGAACGAGCTACCTTTCGGCCTTCCTGGAGAGCCACCAAGGCATGCCCAAAACTTAAAGCCGTAGATGGCTGGTAAGCATTATCAGCCTGCTCTTTAGGACTCCAGCTAATATAACCGTCGAATCCCTCGACATTAGGCTTGCCACCATCAGTATATTCAACCCGATAGCCTGGATCGTCTCCGTTTTCATCAGCAGGTAACTGCCATCCCCGAAAATCGTTATATTCTTTGCGTGTCATTGGGGTTAATTTGACGGCCTTAGTGCCGTAATACAGTTCTGACATTCGTTTTTCTCCTTGTTTACTTATCGCTTCTACCTTGAGGATAGGCTATTGACCTGGCATCATAACCACATTCAGAACATTCCCATCCTGTATCCAGATCCTCAGCACACTCTGGACATTTATTAGCCTCATTAACGATTCTCACCCTGTAAAACGGGTCATCTATAGGGTATTTAAGCCTTTCGTACCATTGCTGAGACATCATTCCTCACGTTCCAATAACAAGTGTTTTCTGAACAGCTCTCTCCGGGGAAAACGACCCCTGATTTTACTGGCTTTCCGGCTCGCTTTTTGCAGGGGTTTTTGGAACATCAGTTTTTGGCCTCGGTGGAAGATGAGTCCAACATATAGGCTTGCGATCCACTTGCTCGCAAGGCACATGAGCCACCCACCACGCTTCCGGCTTGCCAAAATAATATTTGCCATATATAGCAATCACCACATCCAGTAATTCCGGATCCTCTTCGTCCTGGGTGCACAAGAGGATTGTTGTCGCCTTGGGTGCTGTTTCCATAGGCAGCCAAGGATCACCAAAGGCCATCAGATATCCACCCCATCAATCATGGCCGCCACAGCATACATAAGCTGCCGCTGGAGATTAGCAGCAACAACATCAATCGATTCATCCTCGGCCTGGACGAGTAAACGGTAATCCTGCTTGCCAAGTATTCTAAGAATTTCGTCAGGCACCACAATTGCAGCGTATGGCGCTCGTTTCGAGTTTATCCCAACAACGTTATCGCTCATTCAATAACTTCTCCGCCAAAATGGCCGACCTTGACCGCCGTGTTTCCCAGGCTTTATGCGCGGCATTCACTTTATCCTGGCTCTTTTGGGCCTTCTTTTTCTTTTCGCGCTCCTCTTCCCTGGTAGGCATTGGGCCCGATTCGCGTAGAGCGTTAGGATTCTCATCCTGAAGCTTAAACAGTGAAAGCACATAACCAATGGCCTCCTTCTTGAGAGGATGCTGGATTTTGTCATGCAGCTTCTGCACTGCTTTTCTCAAGTCATCATACACGGAAAGCCACCTCAAATTCATTTTCCAGCTCTGTCTCTATAGTTTCAACAGGATTTAGAGCGGGTTTCTCTGTACCATCCAACCAAAGTGTCACTATACCCATCTGTTTATGCATATATAGAAGCATATGCTTGGACTGGTCTAACTCCTCGTGCCCTACAATATCCTTAATCAGGTTGTAGGCTTGCTTAAGATGGGTCTGAGCCTTTTTGATTTTACTGGCATCTGCCTTCTTGCGTCTCTTGACCGTGTTCATTTTGGCCCGATTCATGACTTTTCGATTCCTCACGCACAACTTGTTTGCCAATTTTATAGACAAAATAGGCCAAAACAATGACAGCCAAGCAAATGGCAAATGTCGGATTGATAAGCATCAGGACGGAGACGCCAAACAGGTACTTATCCGACATTGAAAGCTCTTTAATGGCCTTAATCAAGAGGTTCAACACTCGCCTTTTCTCCTTTGATTAGTAGGGAACCACCCAGAATAACCGCAGTAATGACCAAGGACAGCGCATTTGGAATGGCAATCCATGAGGACATCAGAATTTTCAGGCCAATAAAGGCAAGTACGATAGGCACCCCAACCTTGCCCAGGTATTCAAAGCGATCCAGGGCATTGGCCAACACGAAGTACAGCGAACGCAGGCCCAGAATGGCAAACAGATTGGAGGAATATACCACCAAAGGGTTCTGGGTCACGGCAAACGTAGCCGGGATGGAATCCAGCGCAAACAGAACGTCCGATAATTCGATGGCCACCACTACCATCCAGAAGCCGGGCAAGTATCGCTGCGCCCAATGAATGAGCTTGCTGTTAGTCACATCCGGCTCATCATCCTGGTTACACAGCTTAACGGCGGTAAAAATCAAGAACAGGCCGAAAAAGTTTAATACCCAATGCCATTGAGCCAGAATGGCAGCGCCGGAAAAAATCAAAATACCCCGGAGAATAAAGGCTCCAATGATTCCCCAGGACAAATATTTCCCTTGCTGCAACTGGGGCGTTTTGAAGTAGGAGAAAATCAGGCTGAACACCAGCAGGTTATCCATACTGAGGCTTTTTTCAATGAGATAGCCCGTCATAAACTGGCTGGCCACATCGCTACCATAGGCCAGGTAAAGATAGCCAGCAAAAGCCAGGGCCGCGCTCACCCAGAAGGCCGTCCATATCAGATTCAAGCTCACTCTCCTACGCTTGAGAAGGGGCCAGCACACGCCAGCCCCTTACCCGACTCCACTCGACCAGATTTAGTCGTCCAAAGCGGCGATCAAAACATCCGCCAAGGCCATACTTTCCATTTCATCCATCGTTTTGGTATCCACGATGTCGAATTTAGCACCCTCGGACTGGAGGTTATCATCTAACTCCTGCAAAAATGCCCGAGCAGCTACATCTTTTCCTACCTGAATAAAGGAAATGCCGATTTCGCCATCTTCATCAAGCTTATTGGCGGCCTTAATGATGGTATCGCGTACTGCTTGCTTATCGTTTGGCTGACCGTCCGTGATAACCAGAATCACACGGGGCTTAGCGCCATCCGCTTTTTTGGCAAAGTATTCATCCAGGGCATAACCCAGAACCAGGGCAGTATTGGTGCCCCCGTTTGGTTCATTCTCGGTAAATACCTGATGAACCTTGTCAGGGGTGACGTTTTCATACACTTGATATGTATTATTGAACGGAACTACCGTGATTCCGTCATTGTCAAACTCGGCTGCCTTACGAGCCAAGGCTTCAGTGGCCTCTTGAGCGTATTTCCACCGGCTAACCCCACCAGGGCAATCCTGCTCTCCCATTGAACCGCTTTTATCAATTAACAAAAGTACGTCATACTTGGCCAAATCGGCTTGGGTAGTCATTATTTCACTTCCTCATCACTAAACATTAGTCGAGTTGGCCCTGGAAAGATTCGACCTCCCGACCTCTCATTGCTGAAAGTCCAGCAACAAGCGCTCTTACCTCTGAGCTACAGGGCCACTGGGGGCAGGAGCCGGACTCGAACCGGCGACACTCGGCTTATGAGACCGAGACTCTACCAACTGAGCTATCCTGCTATTTATCTTTCGCGGTTGACCCATTCATGGGCTGATACCATTGTATCGGCTTTTGGCTCAGTCTGGACTATTTTTAAATTAAATGGATGAGTGCTATGATCAGCTCGGCAAAGAATCACAGGGCTTTTCTCAAACTAAAAACCCCACCGGGCAACTGGTGGGGTTTTTGGCTATCCGGGGATTTTCACTATCTAATCAAGGTCTTACCGAAGATAACGAGCTTTGGGGGCTTTATTTCCGGCTGTTGCTCCGGCTCAGGCATCTTAGCTTCCAGTGCAGGAGGAGCCTTGTACTGTTCATAAATAAGCACAGCAGCATTACTGGCATTTATAGCAATATCGGCTTTCGCAAGTGCTTCGTCCTTGGCCGCAATTACTGCATCCTTACCGCTCATTTCACCTTCCAGACGGTTTACTCTATTTAGGGCTGTCTCCAGTTTTAGCCTAATTTCTTCTAGTAGCTTATCTTTTTCAGCCAAAGCAAGCTTTAATTCCTCTATACGAGTGTCTTTATCGCCTATTATAAGCAGGAATTGATCATCAGTGAAAGTCACTGTTGCTTCACTGTTTCGTTGTGAAGGTGGAGACTGTTCTTGCAGTAAACGATCATTATCATTCCGTGAACCTTCACTGAATAGCTGTGAAGCAGTGTGTAAACTTAGTTGTGATCGGCCCTGATCTACCTGTGCAGCCTCCAGGTATTCTTTAATGAATTTCACAGGTACATAATACCAAACCTTGCCAGCTCTACCGACTTCTTTTTCCCACTTCTCACGCTCAATCAGAGTATATACTGTCCTGGGTGTCACCTTAAGCTCATTGGCTATTTCGGCCACTCTGAGCCTCTTATGATCCACCATGTGATCTTGGTATGTAGCACTCTGATCCATAAATTCACCTCTTCACAAGTATTGCAATGAACCTTCTGTGTCTTTACACTGTTCATCAGTGAAGGCTTCATATGTCATCAATAGATGCTTCTGTGAACCTGCACTGCACTACAATAACACGATACTGAAATCAGCCACAGAGAGTCAGAAATAAAAAAGCCCAGCGCATTAGAGTGCGAAGGGCATTAGAAAGGAGTAAATGCTTGCGCTTTTATGCGTAAACATCTAAGATTTTTTTATCGCGTATATGGATCCATTATAGCTTGGGCATAAATCCTTGCCAAGCGGTAATTTTCGACATGCGCGATAGGGGGCATGAACGTATAGTCGGGAATAGAGAGTTATTATGCCGCCGTAAGCTATTGTTTTAAATAGTTTTCACCGCGTAGAACGGTCAGAATTTCCAAGGCGTCTAGAACGCTAGCTTTGTATTGCTGGCGAAAAATGGATGGCCTAGGGTTGGTTTTGGCATGCTTTTACCACTGCGAATCAGCTTAGCCTTTCGAGGTTGATGTTTTGATGCGCTCTATTTGAAGCGCTTTTGAAACCAGACAGCCTCGGAAACTGTTTAAGTTGCTCATTTTTCAGATGATAGAGAGGCCAAAAGACAAGTGTTACAAGGGTTTACAGAAAGACGAACTAAGGGTAGGATCAGCCTACCGCACAGGTTATCAGGAAAGAAAAAACCCGCCAATTTCAGAGAGAGGCGGGTATTTAAAGTTTAAATTTTTGGCGGCCAGTCTCGCGAGCGGCTGCCGAGAGTGAGGGTGAAACCCCCTCAAGAAAGGAGATTCCAAGAATTTATGGTAACTCAACCGAAAAAGGCCCGTCAATGGGGTCCTCGTTTTGCTGCCGAGGTTCAAGAGCGAACAGCGGCGATAATCGCTCAGCGCCAAGCCACGAGCGCCGATGCACCCACCCAACGCGCGAGCACATGCGCGCCGGAAAGGAATCTAAGAAAACCCAATGACCCCAATCTTCGTGGATCTAGCGAAGATTGGAAGGTTGAAAGATTGGATGGATCAGTTTCTCCCCCTACCCAAGCCGATACTTCACTGATTTCATATAAGCCTCAAAAACCCGAAATTCCCGAAAAGTTCCCGCTGGCCTGCTTTCAGAACCCATCCAACAACCCGGAGGTGGCGCTCTTGCTGGAACGGTACGGAGATTTGCGGCAGGTCATCCTGCAAAGCCCAATATTCAAAACCCCTTGCGCCAAGGTGGAAGAAGGCGGATGGGGCACAGGGGTCGGCGGACTAATTACCCTGGCCAAGCAATACGGCCTGGAGCGTGTCCTGTGGGCCGTCAGGGAAACGAAAAACTATCGCGGGGCTAGAGAGCCAGGGAAGTATTTCAACCACATTCTGCGGAAAGGCTTGGAGGTTGGGCGATGACCCAAGATGAACCCAAGTTTGACCCAAGCCCAACCGAAGAACTCCTGCCCGCTGAGCGCTATGAACCTGATCTGCTCACAGATATCGTTAAAGCTATCCCTCCAATGCCGCCCGAACACGGCACCAAAGTAATAAAGCATATCGATTGGCTTATTAACCAAGCCAGGGCACTCGATAAGCGAAAGATAGAGCAGCTGGCACCGCTGTCAAACAAATGGCTTGAAATCTGCAAGCTGATGAACTTCTACCCTGAAAATAGCCCAGAGCATATGAAAATAGACATTACAGGCAATGAGAACATCCTGAAAGTCTTTAACGAAAAGGCAGAGGCCAAAATCCAAGAACTAGAAGCCAAGGTGCAGTTGTTGAAGACTGCATTAAAACCGGCTGCTGAGAAATGGCGCTATTCAGGCTTTACAAAGGCCGGGGTTAACCCTACAACAGAATACTTTGACATTCGCGTTACCAGAGAGGAGCTTGCGGCCATGCATACGGCTTACCATGACACCTAACCTCATCCCTAGCCAATCCAGGCTGAATCGCTTATACTCAGGTCACGGATGAAAGCCTCTGCGTCATCCCCGCCTATTACCTCCCTTCTGAAGCACAGAACTGTAAGGGAGGTTTTTGGCTTTGGACTGTTCTGTGCGATATTATGCCAGGGATATTCTTCACCTCATCCTCAACCAGGCCAGCCCTTAAAACTCTGCATTAACTAGCCCAATTGGGCTAAAACATGCGAAAAATAAACATTCCTGCGTTTCAAAGTGCTATAATAAATTTGAGCTTACAAAAGAGTGATAGTTTTCAAATATCAGCCATACGCGGTGCTGAAGGGAAGCTATCTGCCTCAGACAATAAGCTCAAATCACACAAAACCCGCCGACCTGGAAAGCTAGCGGGCTTGTGTCTTGTATTAGCAAGAAACTTAGGAGATCAAGCGTATGGTAAAAACCTAAAAATCGATTAAATCAATTCATTTCTGTTTCCTTTTCTGTTGGCATGACGGCATAGATTCTTTTGCCATTTTCATCCAATTTAAAGGGATAGAATAAGCCGTCCTGGGAGCCACCTCTTCCAGATAGACGGGTTCGTTTAAAAATAAGATTAAGCTTTTGCTGCTCTACCCAAGCCTTAAAGGCTCGCTGGTACCAGCGGCTATACTTCAGACCTACATCATTGTAACTGAAGGGTATGAACTCGTCTATGTAACGTAGCGCGATTTTAAAAGCCTCCTCAAGTACAGTATTTTTCTTTTTACCTTTGTGCTTATACTGCTTAACCACTGAAATTAAACTCCTATACCAAACAAAACAACCAATATCCGCAGTAGACCTCATTACCTACTGATTCGCGGTTTAAATTTGGAGCCAGACCACACAATGGCCCAAACCATTCTATCTTTTCTTACTTGCAGGCGGCCTATTAGTCGCCTGCTTACTCATTCTTGAAAGTGGGCAAATACCGCCTGTAAAGCTTGTCGTGATGTTGTAATGCCCAAATGAGTCACACCAACAAAGAAATCACAATCACCAGATAACTCTCTACGCTTATTTGGCTTATGATTGCTAAATCGAACCAGGAAGCCACGCTTTCTTGATCCAGGTTTTATGACTGTTATGTATTTAGAATAGGTTTGCCGCGCCTCATACAGGGTCAATTTAAACCCCTGTCGAAGCAGTATTTCGCAGAACTCAACCCATTTTTGCTTGCTAAAGCCAGCATTAACCGTTCTTTGAACTCTAGCTTCCAGTAATAAGGGTGTAATTACTGAGTTTGTTTGCTTTTTATGTGGGTTCATTTACCATTTCTCCAAATAAAATCTGATATTGAGATGGTTGGGCAGGCGGCTAATAAGCCGCCTGTCTTGGAGTGTAACTTTGGAGCTTTGCCAGGGCTGATTCTAAAGTCCTGACATAACCGCCTTTAACTAGTCCTCTCAAGGAACGGATATTGCAAATATCCTTAACCTGGTCATCAGTAAGATATTTTTGCTTTTGTAGGGTCAGGATCTCATCCGACAAGCCTTTAGCCCGTTTGCGCTGTTCTAGCTCATTGACCGGCTGCTCATTTTTAACCTGTGGCCGCTGGTTGGCTCCAGAATCGACGTTTTTCTGTTTTGGATGGTTTGATACCTGACCATCCATTTCTGGGTCGTCCCCGGTCGCTGCGCCAGCAAACTTTAAATAAAAATACTTGTTCGCTCCGGTCGCTGCTTTATACGCTGCCTTATCGCCCTGCTTGTCCTCGCCCTGTCCAAGCACCTCAGACTCTATCTGGTCGCCGGTTTCCGTATCCACTACTGTGTATTTGATTCTCTGCAACACTTGGATGCGGACACAACCTTTGTCATCAGTGTATTGCAGCGTTTTGAAATCGACTAGCGATGGGAAAGCAACCAAACCGCGCTCATTCATCAGTTCTTTAATCTTCAAAACGTCCTGCTCGGTGGCGTAGTCGTATTTATGAAACGTGTTTGTGCCGTTTTTTTTGATAGTTTTGGCCTCTTGCTGAAGCGACAGAATCTTTTGAAATAGGCTTAATGGCTTATTCATCACTAGCTTTCCTTCTTCATTTCAATCATTCTCAGCGTGTATGGGCTATCTTCGACCATTGCCCACTTACGGGCGCGGACATAGCCGAAGCCGTTATCTGCATATACCTTGTTTAACTCGCTCTCTTCCATTGCGCCTAGCAACTGCTCGTCCAGTCGTGCAATTTCACGCTCGATCCGCTGCTTCCAGACCATCATGTTGTAACGTTGGGCAGCCAAGGATTCAGCCTCAGAGATGATTTCCACATCAGGCGCTGGCGGCGGCGGTGGTGCTTGCTGAGCTGAGACTGAAGAAGTCAGCAGCTTTAACTTGGGCGTCTTTACGGTATCGGCATAGACGAAGCCGTCCCCATCGCACTGGACACAATCGAACCGGGTGACGATTGCGCCGGTGCCATTGCATCTTTGGCACTTTACAAGCTTTCTTTTGGCGTTATTTTGCATTTTTCAAATTCTCCTTAGTTGAAAAATATGGCTGTACCGAAGTAGAGAAAGAAGCCCACAATGAGGGTTTGAATCAGCAGACTAATCATATGGCCGCCACCTCCAGACTGCTTTTCAGCTTTAGGTCAAAAACACATTCATCACCATCACAGACGTGGCAGATTGGGTGTCGCTGTGAATACACCTCATCAAATACATCTTCCACGTCTGACGTATCCCTGCCGTGCCTACAATCCGGGTTTGGGCAATCCACTAAAATCTCATCGTAAAACAGCCCCTTGATTGACGCGTGCTTCATTTCCTCCAGGGCTTCGGCAGAGCCTTTTGCCGCTTTCATAGCCAGCTCGGCCATGTGCAATTCAAAATTAAGATAACCATCGTCATTCCGTTTGCTGGCTTCCGTTTTCAGGAGAGCCAAAGCATTGAACAGCATTACTTTTTCTTCTTGAGGGGTCATTTAGTAGCCCTCCCCATACTGCTCAAAGCAACCAAAGGGCACTTCATCCTCGTACTCGGACAGCGGATACCCCATATAATTGGGCTCTTCCTGGGTGACGATAGCCGATGCTACTGGGGAAATAGTTGGAACAGTGTTAAACAGGCTGTAAAATGGCGACTCAAGGCGGCGCTTGTTCTCTTCGATGGCCCATTGCTTTTTAATATCGCGGATCTGTTTTTTGACAGCATAGGGCGTGACAAACTGAGCAGCGGGTGCTAGCATAATTTTCTGTCCTTATATCTTTTTGCATAACTGGATTTTGGACTTGAAGCATCGGGTGATTCAGACCCGGTGCTTCTTTGTTTTGGTATGTGAATATATTACACTAGCAGAACATCCAAAACAATACGCTAGCGAAACATTTAACAAAATTTAATACACTAGCGCAATATTACATTCGCGTGTTAGACTTTCCCTCATGAGAGTTTATAGTTTAAAAGCCCTAGCACGGCATGAAAACGTAACACACGAGCATCTACGCCTTGTGATTAGGAAATTCAAATCAGGCCAAGTCGATCATTGGCGTGATTACCGCTTTTTTGGCATTGAAGGCAAATGCTGGTTCGCCTATCCCAAGGATAAAAAGTTAGAGTTTATTGACGTAGAAGAATCGGCAGATTAATTCTCCAATCTGTCAACCTTTCAATCTTCTGTAAATTGGCCATGCAAATACTAGCAAAAGCACTGTTAGCACTAAAAAGAATAGATTTACTCCCGCAAATCCTTCAAAAAGGACCAAACTGATAAAATTCACGACCTCAGAAAGGTTGGCAGCCACAAAGACAATACCTACAAACAATAGAAATAATATAAGCATTCCAACCAGCACACGCTTCATCATTCGCAAGACACTCCATTCACAACATACTGACAAAATACCGGCTGATGTGGTGTCGGCACGGACTGGAAAGCAGGCTGTGAAAAAGGAAGATTGTTTGGCTGATAACTAGGGGATGATGAATACTGCACTTGGCTAAACCCACTCGAAAAAGCTGGAAGTGATGTATTTGGAATGGGGTTAGGCGGATAATATACCTGCGGCGGTCTATTTGCATTCTGAGCCATCCACCATTTCCAAATCGGATGAGCCACCGTTTCAGTAATGACTGAATCAGACGTCAACCAATTATTCCCACGCATATCATAAACGGCAGTAATAAAACCCTGGTTATTCCGGCTCACGGAACATGGATTGCAGACTCGGCCATCCGCAAATTTTACGAGCTCAGCTCCGGCCCCTCCAGCCAAACCCACCGTCAACAAACAAGCCAAAGCAAATCGTTTCATGAAACTATCCCATCTTTATTACGATGAGCATAGTAATTTAAAGGCTGAGCTTAGGCAACATGTCGATCCCACCGACACCTTGTCACAACGTGTCGAAATTCTACTAGTAAATCGACCTATCCAACTACTAACAAGCAACAGCCACACGATTACGCGGCTTATGCGCTTTACGGGCATGGTATAAATCCCAACCGCGCTGGATGTTCAACCAGAGTTCCGGCGAAGTCCCAAAAGCATCCGCCAAGCAAAGCGCCGTTTCAGGGGTAATGGCCCGCTTGTTTTTAATGATTTGATTTAACCTGGTGGTTGTCCAACCCAAATGTTCGGCAAATTCCACCTGAGAAAGCTCACTTTCATCCAGGTAGAATTTCAATATTTCACCCGGAGAGCTTGGTTGTCTGTCTTTGGGGAGCATAACGACCCTCCTTACTTTTTGTGATAGTCAATTATCTGGACTTCGTAGGCATTCCCGTTTTCAAACTGAAACATAATGCGCCACTGGTCATTGATTCGGATGGAATAAAACTCTTTCAGTTTTCCCTCCAGGCGTTCAAATCGCATACTGGGAGGAAAATAAAAGTCTTCCAAACAAGTGGCGTTCTCAACAATATCCAGTAAAATCACCGCTTTTTTGACCAATTCACCAGGAAACTTTTTAGCCAGCTTACGCGGGATAGGATCATGGTTATAAATAAGCTCAGTTAGCTCGTTTCCAAATGTCTCGATCATATTACCATATTACCATAACGCGGTAATTTTACAACCCTTCCGTCAACTACCGATCAATCGGCGCTTTCCCACTGTGCTGATACCCAAACAGGTGGGTCATTTCAGCCCAGTATTCCGTAAGCGGGACAGCGCCACCCAAACAGCAGCAAGCGCCTAGCAGAAAACCTACCCAGTCCCTGGTGGTTGTTTCCGGCTCCTCGTTATCCAGAGCATTCAAGGCTTCTTGGCCATACCGCTCCAGGTCGTCCAACAAGTCTTTTTTGTGGGCATTCCGGGCAGCCCTGCCTTCCAGCAATAGCTGCTCAATGAACTGGCGCTTTTCGGTCAGTATATGATACTTAGACATTCTCAGCCCTTTTAACAAGGAACTTACCCACTTCTCTCATTTGCTTGATTTTATCTTCATACCCTGCCGGCATTCTGGCCTCAAAAGCTGCTATAAACTTCTCTATGAAATCCATATAACCCGTGGCAGTCGCATGAATATTGTCATACTCTTCCATAAACTCGTTATGAAGCCGAATGGCAGTAAATTCATCATAGACCTGCGAAAAGACATCTTTTATCAGGTCAGACCAAGGCTTTCTCATTGGATTCATACCGCAATCCCCTTATCCCAGTCCTCTTGGACTTTAGCCAGGGTAGCATCAAAATCGACTTTATCCAGAGTATCACCCTGCTCCAAAGCTCTTTGCACCAGCAATACCCGATCCTGCTTTGCAAACTCAGGGAATTCATTGACCCACCGCGTATTATACCCAAGCAGCAAATTGAAATAATAGCCTCGCCATTTGGCAATTTCCGGATCACCACGCCAATCCCTATCAGCCAGGCCGGCAGCCAGGCCCAACTTAAAAGCCTCATGCTGGGCTATTACAGACGGTAATTTACTCATTGGCGCATTTCCCTTCCATGCCTACTTTTCCGATTGCCTCGATTGCCTTCAATAGCCGGGCAAGCTCACGCACCCTATCTTCCACATAGGCGATGTCTTTGTAAGAGCCAAACAACAATGGCTCCCTTCCGAAAGAACGTATCAGGGCATTTATGGCTGGCATAATGTCCCACGCATGAGCACAATCAAACCCAATCCACCATATACTGTCCGCCCCAAGCTCAACTGATATCCCAACTTGAGGCCGTTCCGTTGAATACCCATAACCCACATAAGTGATACCACCGTGAGTTTCAGCATTGATCTTTTCTTGATCCACCCCAAAAAGGGGTGAATCCTCGCCAATCCCCACATAACCATTTAATGTCCCAGGGATAATGCCCCGGTGAATCAAACAGGGAAAGCCAGTGATTTCATCCAGCCATTGCTTTTTATCCGGCTCATTTTGCCAAGGGCCATCACCCCATTGAGACTTAGGCAAAACACGCTCGTCTACAGGAAATTGAAATTCGAAATCCTGATCGGACCATTGCCACTGTTTTGTTTCAAGCTGAATCACCCGAGTTCTTCCTTCTTTCTACGCGTATACGGCCTTCTGGATGACTTTCCACCCTTTTGCCCGGCCAAGGAGGCTTCAAATGAATCCCATTGATGAGCAGTTCCCTTAGCGTGAGCAGCCTTTCCACCTCTACTGGCAATCTCACGCGTCTGCTCCCGTGACAAACTCGCAAAGCCGCGCTTGCTTTTCTCATCCGGCATTAATTCCCCATCTCCATCATTTCCTCTTCTTCATCAAGAATCCTTGGCTCAACATACCGCTTTGCAACGGAGACACCCTTTACAGGGGTTTTCTCAAATTTATACCTCGGACTGGCCAAAATCTTTCGTTGGTTCTCAACCACAAACGGATAGAACACATAACTGGCTGTACCTTTTTGCCCTGGTAGGCGTTCTCGCGAAACCATCACATCATTTTGTTCGCACCATTCACGAAACTTTTTTCTTAAGCCAGGATCGGTATCAACCTTAACATCGGCATAAGTAAATGGGACAAAGGTCTTTTTCATAACACAGGCCAAGGAAATAGCCCTTTCAAAGCGATTCAAAGGTTTTATTTCTCTTTTCGATCTAGGCTTCAACAATTCCACCACATTAGAACCGCCTTGCCCCCCCCTGATGGGCTTTTCCCTCTTCCTCAACCAAAGAAAACCGCTTGTATAAACTCACTAATTCGTCCACATCTGAAAATAATATTGGCATTTAAATTTCCTCATCACTGTCACTAATCCGCTTTTCCTCATCCGCCAAGCACTCCGCGCAAACATCATGGCCATGCAATGACACATAAGGCCCTGGACGCTGACGGCAGAACTCACACACATTACTCATGCGGTTATTCCCTATTTAATTTCGCGGTTGGAACTCATCATATCACGTCGCCGGATCTCCTCCAAATGGAGGATATTTTTCGATTGGCGGGTAAGGATCATGAAAACGAGGCACTTTGTATATACGATTAAAACCGCGTTTAACCCTCCAGCCTGGACTAGGGATAAGGTTAGGTTCCGGCCAGCAATGGCAGAATTTCAGGCTTAGTTGTGGAGCTGCTGCATGGCAAGAATTTCCCATTGCGGGAAATGGGTGCGGCCTACGGATTACCGGGTATGGTCCGAGCCTCCAGCCTATAAATTTCAGCATTTGTATGTCTTCAAGTGCAAAGGCAAATGCCGCAGAGTGATCCGTTATTGGTGCGGTGAATTCTCGGATGGCAGTCTCACTGAGCTGATACCAGTCAGCCCGGAGGAATTCCGCAAGCACTGGAAAAAGCGGCTTAAAAAAGAAAAACCTCGTCCCAAGGCCCAAATTACGAGTGAGTACAGCCAGCGCATCAAATCAGGCAACATTGATGCCCAGGTCCGATACCAAAACAGAATAAAACGCGCCTTAAAACAAGGATTCTAGCCCCTATTGCGTGAGTTCAATGCGGCCTTCGGGCCGTTTTTTCTTTAATCAAAAAGGACAGACAGCTATGCCCAATACCTTTACCGACGACCCTCTCATATATACTGGACGAGAATTATTGGAAAATCAGGGCTTTATACACAACAAAATCAGTGAAACAGACTATTTGAAGCATAAAATTGAGCAATTATCAGCAAATCTAGAAGAAGTGAACCAGCTTCGAGATTTCCTATGCAAGTCCGACCCATCCTTGGACCTATCCAACGGCACGATTAATACGGCCATCAAAGAGATTGGCAATGCCAAAGCCTCCATCCTGATTCTGCAAACTGAATTGGCGATTTTAAAAAACTCCCAAAAAGCGTAAATCCCCATCTTCCCAACCACTACACACCTCAATAACTACCATTTCTTAACCGACACGCCAGCCCTCAAAAGCTGGCGTTTTATTTTCCAAGGAGATATGAGTGAGCGACATTACCATCAAGCTTTCAAAAGCATCCGCTGCCATAGATGCCCAATGGATGGCCAAGGCTCCCGATAACATCATCGGATATGGCGATACCGTCGCGGATGCCCTTCACCAGTTAGCATTCCAACTGGAGTATCGGGACATTGAGCCCGATCCACCCAAAATTACTTTAGAGCAAGAGCTTATCAAGAAAGTCACCCGATACGAAGAGCTCAAAGCCTATGTCCGCGAAAAAGACGCTATCAAAAAACTCATCAAACCATCGTTTGAGGGTGAGCCCCTGGTGGAAGTCGGTGGCTTTGATGTTACTGGGCACTGGGTAGACAGAGATGCTTACGATGTACCGCCGTGCCGTTACTGGATGTGGTACATCAAACCCAACTTGAAACGGCTGAGTTTAAGTCAGTAATTCGCACAGACTCTATAAGTCTGTGCAAGGGAGCCAGAATGGATCTCCGATCTCACTTCGACGGCTGGAAAGCCGCAATGCTAGCGGGTGAAATTAGCGATACCCACTTCAGTACTCTGACCGTCAAGGATTATATGAGACGCATCGAGCTTTTGCTTTCAGAGTATGGCGACCTGACCTTTGACAATTTCAAAGCCGCAATGCGGGCTATCCCTCCCACGCAACTTGGCAAACAAGCCAAGCTATATAAGGCGGTTGTTTGTTTTGCCAAATACCTTCATGCGGAGAATCTGCCCATTGACCAACGATTGGTTGTGATCAATGGCTCAACCCCAATAGAACTGGCCCCTTTCAAACCCAAGAAAAACAAGGCGCCGAAGCAAACGATCGTCACTGCCGGCAATCTCAAGAAACTACTCAAAGGCTGCCAGAACGACTTTGAGCGATTAGTCGTTGTATTTCTCAGCACTACTGGACTCAGAGCCAGTGAAGCTTGCAGTGTCACTATCGGAGACTGTGACTTAACCGAGTGCAGAGTCAACAATATCAAAGGCAAGGGCGGCAAAACACGGCGCGTTTCCTTGATGCCTTCCACTATCAAAGCGATTAAAACTTACCTATCTTCAAGGCCATCCTACAATCCGCTCCAAACACTGTTTGTAAGGCCAGATGGTAAAGTATTCAACCGCTATGATTTAAGCCGTCTTCTCAATGCCATCGGCAAGCGCGCAGGGGTTAAATCACCGCCTCATAGTTTGCGCCGCGCTTATGTCACCATCTCCCACGCAAACGGTGCGCCGCTTGACCATTTAAAACACAGTTGTGGACATAGCAGCATCAACACCACGATTGGTTATTGCAAAGCTCAAGAAACTGAAGTGCTCGACTTTATGAAGAATATGGAAATTATACCGGATGAGATTCAATAGCCAAGTTGCTTTCCACCCTAAAATATACCGGTCTATAGACCAGTCTAAAACCGCCCGCAAAGCCAAGATTTTATTTATTTCTCAGCCCAAAGCCGCTAACTAACCTTATCCAAGAAAGGAAGCCAGCACAATGGAAGCATTATTAACAGGTGCAGCAGTATTCGGCGCAATCGTTTTGAGCAAAATCCTTGAGCCTGCCCTTTATCGCTTCACACAACGCAATGAGGCGCTTGACCATTTCACCCAGAATCGCTGGGACTACGTTAAGCATACCGATATTGGCCACTTTCGTCGCGATATTGAGCATGCCTTTGAGCGTGTACAGCTCCAACTCAATAAATTGAACGATTTTACAGGTGTAGAGCCAGAAAACAAATTAGAAGGGTCTGCAACCCTTATGGCAAAACCTTCTCCTGCACCACGCAGCATCTAATCTATGAAGATTGTCTTCATTTTCCCCCGCGAAAAACCATATGACAGCCAATCTGTCCGTAAGCTGCCCAGCGGAGGCACAGAAAAGGCCGTCATATTCCTGGGGGAAGCCTTTCAAAGGCTTGGGCATGAAGTCGAGTGGATAACCACGCAACAGCAGCTTATCGAAGCTGAAGGCACTACGCCGGATATGGTCATCACACAAGAGGCCGAGCTGCTTCAACTCTTCCCAAAAAGCAAGCGTGTCTGGTGGACTCATCACTTTAGCGATCAGCCCGTCATCCAACGCGGCGCAGCCTATGGCCGGGCCTTTTCTGATAAGGTCGTGACGCTCTCGCAATGCCAGCAGGACGATTTCAAAGCTAATTTGCGCATGGACAGCGTCAAGATTGGGCACGGCATTTGGTTGGAGGAGATTAAGCAGTATAGACTTGCGGCACGCCTTGATTCACCATCAAGGGATATTCGCGATCCCTACCGCTTAATTTATGCCAGCACGCCCTTCCGTGGCCTAGAGCGCATTCCTGAACTTTTTCGTGAGATCAGAAAAATGGAGCCCAGGGCCACCATCGCCATTTGCTCAAGCATGGGCACCTATGGCCAGCATGAGCAAGATGCCCAATATCAGAAGCTTTTTGATGAACTGGCCACGATTGACGGCGTAGAACTGATGGGAGCGCTCAACCAGGCGCAGCTTTATGAGCAGTATGCAATGGCAAGCATATTCTTTTATCCCTGCACCTGGCCAGAGACCTATTGCCTAGCAATGGATGAGGCCATAGCGCATGGCTGCAAACCGTTAACAAGCAACCTTGGCGCTCTCAGAGAGCGTGGAGCTTGCAAAGTTTATGATTCTGAATGGGTTACGGCCTGTGAAATTATCTTTGGCAAGCATGGCGAAACCGAAATGCCTTATCCCTACTGGAAGAATGAGTTCGAGCCCAAGGACTGGCTGGACGTGGCCAAACAATGGGAAGCGCAGGTGCTCTCTTGATCACCCTCTCAATGATTGTCAAAAATGAGGAGGCCACGCTGGCCCACTGCCTCAAAAGCATAAAGGACTGGGTAGATGAAATCGCTATTGTGGATACTGGCAGCACTGACAATACTGTTGCTATTGCCAGAGACCTGGGCGCGACCGTTAGCCATTTTGATTGGATTGACGATTTCTCCGCCGCAAGAAATCACGCTCTTGCATTGGTTAAAACGCCTTGGACGCTGTGGCTTGACGCCGACGACCTGGTGCTCAACCCGGAAGTCATAGCCCAATCCTGTGAGGCTGCCCGCAAGCGCCGGGTGAACTCCATCTGGTCTACCTATCTCCAGGACGCCACTTGCCAGCAGCGCCGCTTGCAAATCTTCAAAACCAAAGACTACAGTTGGCAAGGCTTTGTGCACGAAAACCCCATCCCCAAGAAGCCAACGCTGGCCCAGCACGATTTTTCGGAGCTCCGAGTTTTACACCGAAAACCCAGGGAACGAGCCCCTGAAGCCGCTCAAAAGTATCTAGACATTCTGTTGGCCAAAGACCCTGGCAATTACCTGGGCCTTGCTGAAAGCTATAAATTGCTGGGTGATAAGGTCAATGCCGAAATGTACTACACCAAGGCCGCTTTTCATCCCCAGGTCAATGACGCCACCCGCTATGTAGCACTATTCAAGGCCGCTCAGTTCTGCATGTCCATCGCTGTAGATGAACGGAGCCCGGAGCTGCTCAAGCAAGCCTCGCAAATGGTCGAGATTGCCCACCGGCTGCAACCCCATCGAGCCGAGGCCATCGTGCTGGCCGGACAACTAGCCGAGGCGCTCAACCTACCTGATGTGGCCAAAGAATTCTATCAGGATGCGCTCAAACTGCCCAAACCTACCAACGAGATTGGTGTCTTTTTCCACGATTATTATGGGCCGCTCCCGAAACAACTGCTGAGCGAGCTCGGACAGTGAGGACTAAACCGTGAGTGAAAGCGAAATAAAACGCCTGCAACCGGCTCAAATCCCAGAAAAAGAAAACATGATAAAGCTGGTGGAAGGACTCTTGGACGATATCAAGGCAGATCGGCTTCTGGCCTTTTCATTTGTCGGCATTGGGCCAGGTGATGACTACTTTGAATATGCCATTACACCCAAAGGCACAAGGACAACCATGATTGGAGCATTGGGCTTAATTCAAAACCGGATGGCTCACAGAGTCCTGCTTGAACACGATGACTTTTCCCGAAGCTCTTTGTAGTGAGGCACTATGGCCCCAAAGCGGAAAGATCTTCCGGAAGACCCCAGGGACTATTACGTTCACAACCCTTGCTCGTTGGCTGAACTGGCCAAACTCTACAAAGGCCAGAAGGGATGCAGCTTACCTAACCTGAAACTGCGTTGCTCCAGGGAGAAATGGGTCAAGCAGCTTGAGAACTTCGATGCCGAGGTTAAAGAGCGAGCTGATGAAATCATCATCCAGGCCAAGGCGCAGGAAATCGCCAACAACACTATTATCGCTGGTGAAGCCGCAACCACGATGCTGTTGAAGGTAAGAGATGCCGCTAGCAATATGAAGGCCTTTAAAAACGAAAAAGAAGTCCCCAATCGCTACTGCCTGGAAGTTTTTAAGGTTTATGTGAAATGCATGGCCGAAGCAGAGATTAAAGCCAACGCTGCTGGTGGCACAAGTGGCGATGAATGCGGCTTTATTGGCTTGCCGGGTATAGATGCAGACGCCTTATGAGGAGTTCTGGTCAGCTCAGAAACGCTTTCTTGAGTGTGACTCTGACGTCACGCTAGATGTATGCGTCTACCAGGGCGGCGTGGGCAGCGGCAAGACCTGGATCGGCAGCCTGCTCGGCACAATCCTTTGCTGGAAGTACCCTGGCATCCTCGGGTTGGTGTTCGCCAAAACCTACCCAATGGTGCGCGACACCACGATGCGAACCTACTTTGAGCACTTCAGGGCCTTCAAATATCGAAAAAACAGAGAATACCTGTTCAACAAGGCCGAGAGCCAGCTTACCTTCCCTAAATGGGGCAGCTCCGAGATTATGTTCCGGCATCTGCAAGACCCGGAGAAGATTAAATCCCTCACCGCAGGCTTCGTAGAAGTCGAGGAATGCTCTCAAATCACTGAGGCAGACTTCGACATGACCCTGACAAGGCTCAGGCAGTCCGGCATCAAGCGAAAGCGCTGGTTTGGGCATACAAACCCACACTCTGCCAAGGGTTGGATTTATGACCGTTTTGAGGCCCCAGAAGCCCGCCAAAATAAAAAAGTGATAGTAGACCCTATCACGATGGAAGAACTCTCAAAAGAGAGCCTTCCAGGGATGGATGGGAAGACCTGGATCTATGACCCGGATGGCAATTTGTTGGAAGTGATGCATTTCCGACGCGTGATTGCCCCAACTACCGACAACAAAGCGCTCAGCATCTCCTACATTCAATCCCTACGCCAAAACCTGGACCCAGAGATGTACAAAATCTTTGTGCTCGGCCAGGATGGCGACTATACGGCGGGCCTTGTGAATAGCACTTTCAGCGAACTGAACATACGCGATACTCAATACAAACGCGATTTAACCGTCTATATCACCTGTGACTTTAACGTTGACCCGATGTGCTGGGCACTCTGCCATCGCTACAACGGCGAATACCACTTCTTTGATGAAATCGTCATCGAGCACACCAGCATTGACCAGTGCGTCGATGAGTTTGTAAGGCGTTACCCAGACCATAGCGCAGGCATCATTATCACGGGCGATGCCAGCGGCAACAACCGGGCCGTAACAGCCAAGAACGAGGCCGGAACCTCCTCAGTTAATGACAAGAAGGGTACAGCATACACCGAGATGCTGAACCGCTTCACTTATCACGATTATCCCAGCCGGGTCCGCGTCGATATCCATAGCCAGAACCCTCCAGTGGTAAACCGCGTGACTGCCTGGAACGCAATGGTCTGCAATACGGATGGTGTGCGCCGCGTGTTCGTTAATCCGCGCTGCAAGTGGATTATCTGGAATATGCAAAACCTCAAATACAAAGAGGGCACAGGCATCATTGAGGAGCCCAGCCACGATGAACTAAAGAAAGACCCTAAAAAGAAGTTCACCAAGCATATTTTCGACGCCGTATCCTACATTGTCGAGAAATACGACCCCATTGTTCTCGTCAGTACCAAGCCAAAAGCCCCTGTAGTTGTCCCCAATGCATTGAGAAAGGCCATGAAACGATGAATGTAAGAGCAAAATTCAGATGTATGGAAATTGTGAATAGGATTGGCCATAAGTCGTATAAGTTTAGCGCGGTCTGTGCAGACGAAGTACCTGAAAATCAAAGATATCATCAGTACACGCCCTCTGGGACATTAGAAATCACCGTTACCAACCCGAAAGTGGATTTTCAATTAGGCGGCTTCTACTACCTGGATTTTGTAGACGCTAATCCAGTTTCGGCTTCGGACGCGCCATAAGCGATGGCACCACAAATTACCTGCCCTGACTGCCAGGGCTTAATTCAAGGTGTCAATCATCCGCCTTCCATACTAACAGCCTTCAATTGCCAGTGTGGCTATCACGAAACCTGGGTTGACGGCGAAAAGAGAGGTCAGCCGGCCAGTGAGTAGCCAGCACACCACCAGCCTACATACGCCGGTCACGTTAAGCGAGGACGAGCAAAAGAAGCTCGTCTCCTATGTTTTGGACTGCGACAAGAAAGGCCGCACTGCCCGCGCCAAGTATGAGGCTGACTGGAAAGACTGCTGGAAAGCCTATCATTGCGTCTCTGATCCCATCGTAGACGAGGAGATGGAATGGCAGTCCAATCTCTGCTTGCCCTGGGCCTATGACGCCGTGGAAAGCTGGTACGCCTATATGCATTCCAGCCTGATGCCCAAGGACGATGAGATTTTCACCATTAGCGGCATAACCCGGGATGATGATCCGGGCGCTGAGGTGATGGAGCAGTATCTGGAATACCGATTCACCAAGAATAAATTCCCCGAGCGCCTGGGCAAATCCCTCAAACAGCTTGCCATCTGGAACCATACCTGCATCAAGACCTATTGGCGCAAGGATCAAAAGGTCAGCTATGCCTACGAGCCTTCCAATACGCTTGACCCGCTCACCGGGCAGATTGTCCAAGGCTATCAGTTGAATGCCAACACCAGCACCGACTACAACAACGTTTGCGTGGACGTGGTGGATATGGACAACTTCAGCTTTTACCCGATATATGGCGATTTCGAGAAAACCACCCGCGTCCATACCACCTATCGCTATTATGAAGACCTCATGATGGCCGCAGAAAGCAAGGAAGCGCCTTATTTTAACCTGGAAAAAATTAAGCTCGATGACGAGAAAAAGCCCTATGCGCCGGATGGGACGCCTGTTGCAGAATACCAGGGCAGCGACTGGAGCCTGAACGATACGGAAAAAGACCGGCAAAGCTCTGGCCTGCGTATCCGGGAAGCCTGGATTTACCGTTGCCGAATCGGGGACAAGGTTTACCGGAACTACATTGCGACCATTGTGAATGACAAATGGCTCATCCGATTTGAGCCCAACACGATGCCAGAGGGTAAATCGCCTTTCCTATGGCTTGCGTTTAATCCGGATGGCGACTGCCTGTATGGCTATGGCTTGCTTAGCAAGGGCCTGCCCATTCTGAGAGCAGCCAACCGCAAGTTCAATATGCGGCAAGACGAGCTGAACCTGAAACTTTATGGCTCGTATAAATATTGGGATGACCAGGTTTTCAACCCGTATGCGGTCGTTTCACAACCAGGCGCGATGATTGAAATGGCCAGCGCTGAAAGTTGCGCTTCTAACCTGGTTCCTTTGAATCCTCACCTGGAAACCATTGAGCTGTCCTACGAAGAAGTGGCCTCACTTTTGGTCGAATTTGAGGAAGTGACTGTCCCCAAAGTGGTGAAAGGGATGCTGGAAGCCAGGGATGCCACGGCCACCGAAATCACTGCCACGGATAACAAGGCCAGTGGCAAAATGAACGTGCAAGCGTTTCATATCAATGACCGCCTCTTCCAGCCCTTCATTGAACAGGATTATCTGCTGACCTAC
>Ga0157374_10000361_pt1 | contig 42139 bp, 40 predicted proteins | sample M25metaG_FD_115308 | JGI IMG/M metagenome (GOLD analysis project Ga0157374, IMG submission 115308) | Miscanthus rhizosphere microbial communities from Kellogg Biological Station, Michigan, USA - M2-5 metaG | ecosystem: Host-associated > Plants > Roots > Rhizosphere > Soil | place: USA: Michigan...
AACACCAGAACTAGGCTTTAAATATGAATACTGATCCCACTATTTGACGTTTCAAGCCACTTTTAGCCGAACGTCTATTTTTATGCCTGGTTCGCGTGAATTATTCGGGTTAGCGTCGTCGAGGTAGAAATGGAATGAGCAGCGATGAGCTGGGTAGGTCTAGTAGTTCCCGGGGCTCAAAGCTTCCGAAATGGTCCAGCCCTCGCTCCAGCATGCTTGAAAGTTAAATCCGCCAGTTAAACCGTCAATATTCAATATCTCACCACCAAAATACAGGTTGGCCATCCGCTTGCTTTGCATGGTGGCAAAGTCAATCTCCTTTAAAAGGACGCCGCCACAGCTCACAAACTCCTCCTTGGACGGGCTTTTACCGGAAATAGGGAGCTGTAACCGCTTTAGATGTTCAATCAGGGTATTCAAGGTTTTCTTTCCGGTGGTTTCACAGCGTTCATCTAGATTAGCGCCAGAGTGGGCTAAAAGTGAATGCCACATCCGGCTTGGAATGGGTTCAAAGCTGGTATTTTGCAGTTTTTTCTTGCTTTCCGTCTCATAAAATAACTGGCGCAACTGTTGCCGAAGCTCTTCTTCGGTGAGATGGGGTAATAAATCAAGCTGTAGTTTCGCTTGATACTGTGTCTCTGCAAGCTCTCTGGCTCCCCAGGCGGATAGGCGATAAATTATTGGCCCGGATAGTCCCGCATGAGTGATCAATAAGGCGCCTTCCGCTTGCTGGATTATATTTTTTCCTGTTGGGCCTTGGGTGGTAAGCTTACCTACCACAGATGTCAAAGAGATGCCTTGTAGTCCCTGAATAACGGGTGAAGTCACGGTAAAAGGGAATAAGGACGGGACGGGCTTGAGGACTGTATGACCCAGAGATTCGGCGAGTTTCCACCCAGGTGGGCTGAAGCCGGTACTGAGAACGCAAACGTCAAACATGTCTTGGCGCCCTTTGACTGTAATTTCAAATTTTCCGTTTTGAGGCTGGATGGACTCGACACGACTTTGTGTTCGGATATCGATCCGATATTTTTCAGTAATGTCCAGAAAAAGATCAATGACATCCTGGGAGCGGTTGCTCTTGGGAAATACGCGGTTATCGGATTCCACTTTCAACGATAGGCCGTGGTTTTCAAACCAACGCATCGTATCGGTGGGTTGAAATCTGGAAAACAGCGAGCGTAATTCTTTTGAGCCCCTGGGATAGAACTCGCTGAGGCGGATGGGGTCAAAGCAGGCATGCGTAAGATTGCAGCGCCCGCCGCCGGAGATAAATACTTTTTGTAAGGGCTGATGCGCGGCTTCAAAAATCGTGATTTTGGCGTGTGGATTCTTCTCGGCGGTATTGACGGCGGCAAAGAAGCCTGCCGCGCCACCGCCAACCACTGCGATTCGTTGCTCTGAAGGTGTGGAGGCTGGCATTGTTGGCATCCTCTCAGTATAATCAAAAAGCCCTTTGTTCGTATGTTTTTCTCACTACTGTTCCTAAATGGAGATGAGCCTGATGTCGGAATCCCAAGCCACTGTGTTGCCAAAACCGCCAATTCGTCTATCTGAACTTGCGGCCTGTACGCCAGGAGCAGCATTGCATGGTAATGGCGAATTATTGGTTAAGGATCTGGCCCACCCTAAGATGGTGACCGGTCCAGATCAGTTGGTTTTGATTTTAGATCCTTCGGCATTGGCCCTGCTTCCCAACTGTCATTTCCCCGTAAAGGGCGCGATTGTCGCCCAGGGGATTGAAGTACCTGAAGGGCTTTTGGAAGGCTATATCTCTGTGGAGCGGCCCCGTTTTGCCCTGGCGACGCTCCTTTCCGTATTTGAAAAGCCTCTGCATGCCGTCAAGGGCATCCATCCAACGGCAGTCATTGAGGTTGGCGCTCAAATTCACCCGACTGCTTCTGTTGGTGCCTATGTTTATATTGGCGAGAATGCCAAAATTGGCGCTAATACGGTCCTGATGCCTCATGTGACCGTGGGTGCTGAGGCGATGCTGGGGGAGGCTTGTGTCTTGCACTCCGGCGTTCGGCTGGGTGAACGGGTGATGCTGGGGAATCGAGTGAGTATTCAGCATAATGCCAGTATTGGCGCGGATGGCTTCAGTTATGTGACTCCTGAACCTGGGAGTGTAGAATCAGCCCAGGCTAGCGGTGGCAAAGTGACTGGGCAGAACAGTCAGATTTTTAAAATCAACTCCATTGGCACGGTGATTCTGGAAGATGACGTGGAGGTGGGCGCATGCGCCACCATTGATCGTTCCAACTTGGGAGCCACCGTGGTTAAGAAGGGCACAAAAATTGATAACCTGGTGATGATTGCCCATAATAACGTGGTGGGTGAAAACTGTCTGATTGTTTCCCAGGTAGGGGTGGCAGGCAGTTGTGAGATTGGCAACCGGGTGGTAATTGCAGGTCAAGCTGGTTTGGCGGACCACTTAAAAGTGGGCGATGATGCGATTATTATGGCTCAATCTGGTGTGATGAGAGACGTTGAGGCAAAGTCGGTTGTAATGGGCTATCCGGCCATGCCTAAGCGGGAGGCATTCCAGAGTTACATGTATATCAACAAGCTTCGGGGTATGGCCCAGGATATTAAAACATTGAAAAAACGCCTTTCCGAACTGGAATCTGAACTCAAAAGACCGGTGGAGGTCTAATCTTGATGGTCACTTCTTCGATCAATCCTCCCATCCATATTGCAGGTATAGGCGTGATTACCGGAAAATCGGTAGAAGTGCAGATCCTGCCGGCCGAGCCGGGACATGGGATCGTATTCTATATTGATGGGAAGTCCCCTATTCGCGCTGATTTGGCTTCCGTTGCCCACCTGGATCGGGGCGTGACTCTGGCGAACCGCGAAGGTAAAACCTTATCTATCGTGGAACATTTTCTCTGTGCGGCTTCATTGGCCGGTTTAAGCGATCTGAAGGTTTCCGTTTCCGGTGCACCGGAAATGCCAATCCTGGATGGGAGCGCCCAGGATTGGTTGAAGCTGTTTGCCCGGCATTTTGAGTTTCAGCGTCCTGCTCCGTCTTTGGCGCTGAAGGGCGCAGTTTTTTATCGTCATAATCCGGATATCGTGCTTTATGCGGTTCCGGATACCCATTTCAAGATTAGTTACAGTGTGGACTTCTCACATCCTGATTTAAGTTGCCGGTGGATTCGCTGGGACAGTCAGCAGGATAATCCGGCCTTAATTTCTACCGCTTGCACATTTGGCTATATGAATGAGTTACCCGCACTGCAATCGCGTGGGCTGGCCTTGGGCGCCAATCTGGAAAACTCCCTGGGCTTGACTGAGGATGGCGGATACAGTCGTGCATTGCGTCATGAGGATGAACCCATTTATCATAAGGCGCTTGATTTAATCGGTGATCTTAGCTTATCCGGTATCAACCCTTTATCTTTAAAAGCGCACGTGTTTGCCATTAATGCCGGACATAGCAGTCATGTGCCATTTGCGAAGCATCTGTTAAAAGCGCTTAAGCCTGTGACTGAGGATCGGGCTTAATTTCCATTTGCCTTTTGCTTTGTTTATAATACCGCCCATAGACTCAACAGGAGTGCCACGATCGCGATGGAAAGTACCACCATGACTGAAAAACCTGCTCAAGCCGGGAATAGTAGTGAAGAGAGCGGGGTTCAGCTCCCCCCCATCGGTATTCGTGAAATCATGGATCTCATTCCCCACCGTTATCCCTTTATTCTGGTTGATCGCATAACTGAACATATCAAGGAAAAACGGATTAAGGGCTATAAAAATGTGTCTATGAATGAACCGTTCTTTCAAGGCCACTTTCCAGGAGATCCGATTATGCCGGGCGTTTTGCAGTTGGAAGCTATGGCTCAACTGGGCGCCGTGTTGATGATGAGTTCGGACGTGGCGCAAGGGAAATTAATGGTCTTTGCGGGTATGGATAATGTCCGCTTCCGGAGAATGGTCATCCCTGGCGATCGTCTGGACATGGAGTGTGAATTGGTGCGTTTCCGCATGCCGATTGGTAAATCTCACTGTAAAGCTTATGTAAACGGTGAATTGGCCGTTGAGGCCGACATGATTTTTTCCGTAGTGACTCGTCCCTAGACGATTTTGACCTCTTCAACCCTAACCCTGAAAAGTAAGAAGGAACCGATTGATGAGTATCCATCCGACCGCCATTATTGATCCCACCGCGGTACTGGGAAATGGAGTAGAAGTTGGGCCTTTCAGCTATATTGGACCCAATTGCAAAGTTGGGGATGGAACAATCATTTATGCGCATGCCGTCCTGCAAGAAAATGTCATTCTGGGTGAACGATGTGAAGTGTCGCCGGGTGCGGTATTGGGTGGCAAGCCCCAGGATCTCAAGTTCAAAGGTGAGGAAACCTATATCCGTATCGGAAATGGGACGATTATTCGCGAATGCGTCACGGTGAACCGTTCCAGCGGGGCAGGGCAGGAAACCTTGATTGGTGATCGTTGTCTGCTGATGGCCTATGCTCATGTGGCCCACAACTGTATCGTGGGCAATGAAGTCATTTTGGCGAATAACGTGCAACTGGGCGGTCATGTGGAAGTAGGCGATTTTGCGTTCCTGGGTGGGACCTGCGCATTTCATCAATTTGTGAAAATCGGCAGGTTGGCGATTGTCAGCGGATTTAGCGCCGCGCGGCAGGATATTCCGCCCTTTGCGATGGCGGATAGCCGTCCGGCGATTATAGCAGGCATTAATAAAGTGGGCTTAAAACGTCGGGGCTTTGACTTGGCGGCGAGAACCCGGCTGAAAAAGGCTTATCATCTTTTATTCTTCTCTGGGTTGAACTTTAATCAAGCCATTGAGACAATCCAGTCCAGCATTGAAATGGATCCGGCAGTGACGGAATTGGTGGATTTCGTGAAAAATTCCAGCCGAGGCATCTATCGCCCCAACCGTGTGGGTCGGGCCACAATGGATGATGAAAATGAACAAAGCGATATGGCGCCATTCTCCTCGGATACCATGTTGGAGAGCCGGTAAACAAATCAGCAGCATAGAGTCAAACAGTGGAAAGGTAAGAAACATGAGCGGTGATTTAAGAGCAGTCATTATGGCAGCAGGCAAAGGCACCCGGCTCAAAAGTGAACTACCTAAAGTGCTGCATCCACTGTTTGGAAAACCTCTGCTTTTGCGTGTTTTAGATACTTTAAGTCAGTTGGATGCATCAGAAGCCTGCGTGATTGTAGGACATGGACGTGACCAGGTTCTGGCGGCTTTGGATGATTACCAAGCTTCTCAAGATGCACAGACTTCTATTACGACGGTGGTTCAGGAACCGCAGTTAGGCACAGGACATGCCATGTTGAAAGTCCGTCAAAAGCGCTCCGAGTGGGCTGCTTATTCTGGAGATGTTTTGGTTCTTTCCGGGGATGTGCCATTGTTACAAGCAGATTCCTTGGCTCGATTGCTGAAAACCCATCGGGAGAGCAAAAACGATTTGACGTTGCTGGCCGCAACGCTGGAAAATCCTTTCGGGTATGGCCGAGTGTTGACGGATGGTCCTGCGGTCACCTGCATTGTGGAGCAGAAAGACGCAACCGAAGAGGAAAAGTCGGTAAAACTCGTCAATACGGGTATTTATTGCCTGAGTTGGTCTAAAATTTCACCGCTGCTGGATCAACTTTCCAATCAGAACGCCCAAGGCGAGTTTTATCTGACGGACGTCATTGCGCTAGCGGTTAAAGCAGGCTACCGGGTGGGCATGGCCCATCTGGATGATCCCGATGAGATGTTGGGTGTGAATTCCCGTGCGGATTTGGCGCTTTGCCATGAGGTATTGAACCGTCGGAGCTTGAATCGGTTAATGGCGGAAGGTGTCACTATCCTTCATCCGCCCAGTACCTTTATTGCGCCGGAGGTTTCCATTGGCTCGGATTCGACGGTATTGCCGGGTTGTTACCTTCAAGGCGATGTGAGCATTGGGAAGCGATGCATCATTGGCCCTCATACCACCATGAGCGGCTCTGTCCTCATTGAGGATGACGTAAAAGTGCTGCAGTCGTCGGTGCGGGATGCCAAAATTGGCAGCTTCACCAGTATTGGTCCCTTCGCTCAACTTCGGGATGGCGTGGACATCAGCCATCATGTCAACATCGGAAATTTCGTGGAAGTCAAGAAAACCCGGATTGATCACCATACCAATGCTGCACACCTGACTTATCTGGGCGATGCCAGCTTAGGGACGGACGTTAATATTGGCGCCGGAACCATTACGGCGAATTACGATCCCATTCGGGATATCAAAGAGCAGACCATCATTGAGGATGGCGCTAAAGTGGGCAGTAACTCGGTGCTGGTTGCTCCCGTTACCGTTGGACAAAACGCCAGTGTAGCAGCAGGTTCCGTGATTACCAAGGATGTAGAGCCCTGGGATTTGGCGATTGCACGTGGCCGTCAAACTGCCATTCCAGGCTGGGTTAAGCGTACCAAGGGTCTGGTTGAACCGGTATAAATCCTTACCCCAGGTTTAAAAACTTTAATTCCGGTTGAGAACCAACTTGATGAAAGCTTATATTCTTAATCAGTGAGTTTGTGCGCTAATTGGCGTTAGTTCTAGATGAAACCCAGTATTAGCCTATACTTTAGTCACATTAAATTGCTGGCTGACACAGTGGCTGAGCCATTGAAAACCAGGGTTGCTCATAAATTGGAGACCGAATTCATCCAATATGGAGAAGATGATCAAGTCTTCCAAGGCAATGCTGGGACTTGCCTGGATTTCGGACAGTGAATTTTCGATGGAAGGTTCATTCATAGTTCTGGATTCTTATTTTTATGACATTAACTAACTGGGATTTGTTTTTTCAGGCCAAGACCGAGAAGTTTACTGCTTTATGCCTGACTGATTCCTGGACTTTTATTAAGCTGGAAATAAAGAAGCAGAGAGAGCTTGCATGTACCGTTTTAAATCCCTTTGAATCACTCTGCTCGATAGCGACTATACTAATAAAAAGCCCCCTTGGGCCGAATTGATCACAAGTGGAGCGGCAGCTTGCAAACTTTACAAAAATTCAAGGATAGAGGATTGGGGAAGGCTTGGATTCCTTGCTGCGCTTTGCTCTTTTGGATTTTCTTACTGAGCTGTCTTTGGGGCTGTCAATCATCCTCAAATCATCAGGTCAGCATACAACTTTCCACCTGGGGTAGTGCTCAGGAAATCGGTGTATTAAGGACGCTTTTGCGGGATTTTGAGCGCACTCATCCTCAAATCAGGGTCAATTTGGTGCATATTCCCGATAACTACTATCAAAAGCTGCATCTGCTGGTTGCGAGTGACCTGACACCCGATGTCATGCTGACCAATAGCATCAGTTTTCCCATTTATGCTTCACAAGGCGTGTTCATGGATTTACGTCCTCTCCTTGCGAAGTCACCATCTGGTGAGGGTAGCCTATCCGAACGGCAATTCTATCCGGCTTCTCTCCGGGCATTTACCTGGAAAGCCTCAAATGGTCGGGAATTATTAGGGGCTTTACCGCGAGATATCTCTGACGTGGCGGTTTTTTATAACCGGAATTTATTCCAGAAGGCCGGCTTACCGGAGCCCACTGCTCAATGGAATTGGGATCAGTTTCTGGAAGACGCCAAAAAACTGACGGTGGATACCAATAATGATGGGGATCCGGATCAGTTCGGGGTTTCCTTTTACAGTAAGCCTCCTTTATTCTGGTTGCCTTTTGTCTGGAGTGCCGGAGGGGAGCTCTTTAGTCCCGATCTGCGGCGAGTGATCCTGGATAGTCCAGAGGCTTTGCAGGGCTTGCGGTTCTATGCCAACTTGCGGAACCAGTGGCATGTCGCTCCTAAAAAGGTGGAAAGCGGTGGCGTTACGATGAGCCAGCTTTTCCTGCAACAAAAAATCGCCATGATGGTGAATGGTCGTTGGAGTGTGCCTGTTTTGCGGGAACAGGCCAAGTTTCGTTGGGATGTAGCCCCGCTGCCGATTGGTCCAAGCGGCCAATCCCGGGTAGGGATTGATGCGTCCGGCTATGCGATCTCAGCCAAGACGGCTCATCCTCGGGAATCTATGGCCCTGCTGCGTTTTCTGCTCAGTCGAAATGCTATTGCGGCGGTCACTCAAAGCGGATTGATTGTTCCTGCCCGGCGCGATGTGGCGGAATCGAACCTTTACCTGGCGCCGGGGCAAGCGCCTGCCCATGGTCGGGTCTTTTTGGATGCAATTACGGATGGGGTGCCGACGCATACGCCGCCACGCTGGAATGAGCTGATTGAAGAGTTGGGTTTGGCGTTGGAGCCGGTATGGGACGGTCAACAGGATGCCGCCGTTGCGGTAAAGTCCGTAAAACCTAAATTGCAGCACATGCTGGAGATTGGCCCATGAAGGAGTTTTCCGCTAGCGAAACGCGTTGGGCCTGGATATTTTTAGCGCCTTGCCTGTTGGGTTTACTAATTTTCACTTATTTACCGGGCTTGGCATCGTTAGGCTTAAGTTTTTCCTACTGGAATTTCTTGGGAGTTCCTCATTGGGTTGGGCTGGAAAATTATGCTGCCGTACTGAACGACCCGCTGTTCTGGAAATCCTTTGGCACCACCTGCTGGTTTGTCCTGGTTTCCGGCATACTGGAGTTAGTGCTCGCTTTAATGCTGGCCGTTTGGCTTAACCGAGCGATTCGGGGGCAATCATTCTTCCGGGCCGCTTATTTTTTGCCCTTTATTACGCCCATGGTGAGCGTTTCCCTGGTTTGGGGCTGGCTCTATGATCCTTCCTACGGTCTGATTAACTGGGCTTTACAGCAGGCTCACCTTTTAGGGCGGCCTATCCCCTGGCTATACGATCCAAAAACCGCCTTATGGGCCGTGGTGATTCTCCGGGTCTGGAAAGATATCGGGTATAACATGGTTATTTTTTTAGCGGGGCTACAGGCGGTTTCGCCGAGTTTGTACGAATCTGCCTACCTGGACGGTGCGACTAGCTGGCGGGTATTTTGGCGGATTACGTTACCCATGATTACGCCAACCCTGTTCTTCGTGGGGATCATGACCTTGATTAACGGTTTCCAGACGTTTGATTCCGTCTATTTGCTGACCCAAGGCGGTCCGGAACACAGTACGGAGCTGTTGGTGTACTGGATGTTCAAAAATGCCTTTGAATTTTACAAGATCGGGCCGGCTTCGGCCATTGCCTATATCTTGTTCATGGTGATCCTGGTGTTGACCTTCGTACAATGGCAGCTTCGCAAGCGTTGGGTGCTGTATGAGGATGAAACCTGATGGCTACTGGCTCTAAAATTCAGCTCGAGCAATTCAAACAGGGCATGCTCTGGCTGCTGATGCTCTTGGGTGCGTTGCTGATGGGCCTGCCGTTTTGGGTGATGGTGGTCACCTCCCTGGTCAAGCCGGACGAGGTCTTCCAAATGCCGCCCCGATTGTGGCCGGATGGCTGGCATTGGGAAAATTATCAGCGCTTGTTTCAGTTGGCCCCGATGGGCGTCTACTTTTTGAACAGTGTCCTGGTTTCGGTGGTGACCACGGTTGGGCATGTGCTGTGTTCGGCCATGGCGGGGTATGCGTTTTCCCGCATGCACTTCCCTCACAAGAATAAAATTTTCTTTGTGTTCTTAATCACCTTGATGGTGCCGCCTCAGGTGAATATAGTCCCGCTATTCTTCCTGATGAAAACCTTTCACTGGCTGGACACCTATGCGGCGCTCATTGTGCCTGGTCTATTCGGTGCTTTTGGGGTGTTTATGCTGCGACAGTGGTTTAACGGGCTTCCCAAGGAGCTGGAGGATGCGGCCCGAATCGATGGTTGTAATCCGTGGCAGGTATTCTGGCGGGTGGCGCTACCACTAGCGACCCCGGCTTTGGCGGCGTTGGCTATTTTTGTATTTTTGGGCGCTTGGAATAGCTTTATGTGGCCACTGATTGTGACCAATTCCGATAACATGCGCACCTTGCCCGTCGGAATTGCCACCTTAAAAGGAAGCTTCCGGGACACAACGGACTGGACTATCCTGATGGCGGCTGCCACGTTGTCCATCCTGCCGGTGATTGGGGTTTTCCTGCTGGGTCAAAAACAATTCATGCAGGGCATTATGGCTGGCGGGTCTAAAGAATAGCGTGAGAATCAAATAAATAAGGCGACGCTTTCCAACGCTTTGAGGGATTCATAGGAGAGTCCCGCTTCGGACAACTCTTCCGGATCAATATTGAAGAGCTGGATTAAACGCAGCGCATCGGGGCTAAGCATGGCTTCATCCAAGGCTTCTCGAATACGAATCAGCGCATCACTCCGGCTCCAGCACTCACCGGCCTGAAACAGGCAAGGCACTGGCATAGATTTCAGTCTTATCTTTTGATTTTTACGCATAACAACTCTGTCGCTGACCTTCCGTAGCGGTTCTCTACCCACAAATACTATAGTTTCCAGCTTAGAAAACCTGGGAATGGATCTCAAGGGGCAAAACTTACTACACTCTATCCAAGCAGAGCCGGGAAAAGTGATGCGAGGAGCGGATCAAGAGGGGGCGATTTAATTTTTACGTTTTGAACTTTTCTGTACTTTCTTCAAGTATTATAAATAACATACCCTTACATTCCGCCAATTGCCCGGCAGTAGAGGACAGCGGGACAGGCACTCGCTTAACAATGGAAGAGATGCAACTCGGGTAAGGAGATGAGACATGCCAAAGGCGATCAATTGGCCTCAACAGTTCAGAGAGGAAGTGATTGCGGAAGACAACGAGCAGATTTGCTGTGCGTTTCGTTTGGGAAACCTCTACTATGAAAATCGGTACTGGGTGCCGGATGAGGTCGTGGATATCCGGGTCAATCATCGTCGGATTAGGAAGGGCCAAGTTTTAGGTGACTTGCGCCAGTGCGCAATCCAGGAACTGACCGATGAGGATTTAAGACATCAGAAGAAAGATTTACGAACCAAGGACGCCATTATCCGCTTTCTCTCTGAGACATATAATCAATCGGTGGATGGGAATACTTTAGTCACCATCGTGACCTATAAGAATTTTCCGATTGTGCCGGAAGAGATGGACGTGCAAGACGACTCCCACATGGAGTAAAGATTCCATCGCGTAATGAACTGACGTACAGTTTAGGTCTACAGCTTATAGGGATCCTGCTTGAGGATCCCTTTTCGCTTTTGTATTCTCTGTGCTGTTTTCTACCGAGGCAATAACGAGTAAGCCGTTTGTGGCATCAAGTTTGCCTGGGCCAGGGCATAGGCTCCAGCTTGTTGAAGGATTTGCAGTCGAGCCAGATTCGCGGTTTCTTGCGCGACGTCTGTGTTTCTGATACTGGATTGGGCTGCAGAGACATTGGTAGAGGCTGTGGAGAGATAGCTTAGTTGGTCGTTGAGCCTGTTTTCCAGTCCTCCGACAGTTGCCAGGTTAGAATTGAGCGTGGCAATGGCCGTATCTGTTTGGCTAAGTAAAGTGCTTGCCGTTGCAGTGGTGGTAAGCGTAGTCTGAGATATGTTTAAGCCGGTATTGGACTGATTGTCGGCGAACGCAGTTTTGATATCCAGCGTGTCGCCGCTGTTTGGTCCCACTTGAATATTGAAGGCGCTACCGGAAAGTGAGCCGTTCAGCAGCACGTTGGTGCCAACCTTTGTACTGGTAGCTATATTGTTGATTGAAGCAAGTTCAGCGGTAAGCTGGGACTGGTAATTTGCGAAGTCAGTGCTGGAATTGCTGGTGTTGCTGGCCCCTACGGCTATCTCCCGGATGTTTTGCAGGTGGGTCATGATATTTTGCAGGGCGCCATCCGCGATGCCTAATGTGGAAAGGCCTTGCTGCACATTGGTTGTGGCAACCGAATAGCCCTGGATCTGGCTATCCATCGTGTTGGAAATTGCTAAATCCGCCGCCCCATCCGCTGCCGAGTTGATGCGATAGCCTGTGGCTAGGCGTTTCATGCTTTTTTGTAACTCTGCACTCGTACTGTTGAGTATATTTTCAATTGCAAGTGAGGTTGTACTCACTGAAAAGCTCAGTGTCATGATTAGATCCCTCTTTTCCCTGACGTATCCTTACGTTGTGGATATACTGACCCCAATAAGCTGTTTTCCTATAGCGTAAACCTCCTGACCAGGAGCATGGCACTATCAACCTCTCTCTGACAGCTTTTTGCTGCTGACTCATTCGCCTGTCTTACAGCTTCTGCCTTATCGGAAATGCCAGGGTTGGCCATTTCGGGTGGATGGGGCATATGGCTCAGGATTAACGTTGCGTTGAAGGGAAGCTGGTCAACCCTGACACCGGAAGGTAAATGGCCCTGCATGGTTGTGTCTCCTTACATGATGGTGGATTACAACGCTACCTGGCTTGATTCCTTGCAAAACCAAATGGCAGCGATGATTCGGTTGAATCAGGATGGGAAACACGGATTTTACGGAGCCGGCCATTCTCAGGCGCGGAACAAACATGTTCAACGTTAAAAGAGCCGGAAACCCATTCCCTGTTCAACCGTGAGATAAAGCTTCGGTTTCCCGGGTTCATACTTAGCCGCACATCTCCACTTGCCCAATGCAAATGGTTTCCACAACTCGTTTAAGTTAAGCGATACCCTGATGGTCCTGAAGCGTTTTTTTAGAACCATATTTGATATCGGAAAAATATCTCTTGTCTAAAGTGGTTATGTGTAAAATCGTTACACTCATTCATAAACAAAATAAAAACGTCCCATTTCCGTACTTGGGAATGGGACGTTCTTGAAGTAATGGTCTGTGTGCTATAGCTGTTTAGGCAAATATCGGGCAACGAGCGCTACGGCGACACGGCAAGTGGGCAGCGAGACATGAGAGTCTGCGACATTTTCCATAATGACGCGCAATTTTTGAGGCGACACGCCAAGCGGTAAAGGTGGGCCTCCTAGGCTATTAATCTGTCGAATGGCGTCATCGCTTAATAGCGAGGTGCTTTTAGGCATAGTATACTCCTTCGTTTAAAGGGAAAGTATTCCGGATGACAAAACGGTAGTGTTAAAAGATAGGCATTAGTTCCTTGTTTTTGGTGGGGCCTTGATATGACGTAAGGATTGGCTAGGTTCAGTCGGAGTGAATCAGATAAGTTCGGAATAGGTCAGAGGTAACTCTGCATAAAGGGGTTGGTTAGTTTTCCACGTTCGGTTTACAAGCACACGCTGCAGGTTAAAGCCGATCGGTAAAAATCTTGCCAGGAATGCGGGAATGGAAATCAGAAATTTAAACTGGTGCAATCCTCTACTGTTTTTGGAGCAGGCTCAGGATCATTTTGGGGAGATCGTTGGTTTGGCTTAACACCATTGTGGATGCCTGGGTCAGGATTTGGTTCTGGGTCATGCTTGCGGTTTCGGAGGCGATATCGACGTCTCGAATCCTCGAATTGGAAGCGGAAAAGTTGACGATGGCATCGTTCAGGTTACTGTCCACGCTGCTCAGCTTATTTTGAAAAGAGCCGATATTGGCGCGTTGGGAATTTACCGCCTGAAGCGCGTTATCTACATCCTTGAGGAAGGAGTTCGCCAACGCGCTGGTACTCAAATCAATCGTGGCAATAGATGCGAAAGTTTGTCCGCTTGTCCCAACCAGGTTTAGTCCTGTGGAGCTGGCATCCGTCAGTACAGAGCTGATGTCTACCGTATTCGTCAAGGCGTTGGAGTTTGGGCCAACCTGGAGGACCGCGTTGGTTGCGGAGCCGTCCAGCAAATTCACGCCATTGATATTGGAGGAAAGCGCAATCCGGTCATTATCACTGAGCAGCGACTGAATCTCATTCGTCATGGCGGCACGCATATTACTATTATTGGTATCGTTGCCCGCTTGTACGACCAGTTCCCGGATACGTTGCAAGTTATCCCCAATCACCGAAAGGGATCCTTCCGCCGTCTGCAACAATCCAATCCCGTCCTGGGTATTGCGATCCGCTTGCTGCATCCGGCTGACCTGACTGATCAAATTTTGCGATATGGTCAAGCCTGCGGCGTCATCGGACGCATGGTTAATCCGGTAACCCGAGGCCAGCCTTTCCATGTTGGTTTGCAAGGCGCTCTGGTTAATGGACAGTTTTCTTTGCGCGATTAAAGATGTCACATTGGTATTAATGCCGATAGACATCGCGTTGTTCTCCTTAACATTGTCCTGCCCGCCGATCCGTGGCGGTTGGTTTCAATCGGTGATTCGGTTCAATCGGTTCTGTTTTTTCATTCGGCCGCAAGCAAAAGAAACTTGATAGCTGAGTACCCTCTTTTCCTCTTAAAGGAGGAGCATATAGGCTCAACCGAGGATGGTGTAAGGGATACACCACCCGCTTTGGACTGAAAGTCCTTGCCAAATAGGCATTTGTGGTAAAGTAGAGGTAGGATATGTTTGGCCTGTAAATGAGAAAGCGAGGGTTGCCCAGTGAAAATAGCGGTTATTGGTTCGGGATATGTCGGAACGGTGACTGGCACTTGCTTGGCGGAAATGGGGCATCATGTCATCTGTGCCGATGTGAAAGAAGGCCGGATGAAAAACTTGCAAGAGGGCAAAGTTCACTTTTATGAGGAAGTCCTGGAGCCTATGATTCGAAGAAATCGGGAAGAAGGTCGCCTGGAGTTTACTTCTGATATCGTTGCCGCCGTTCGCGCTTCGGAAGTGATCTTTCTCTGTATTGGCACCCCGCTCCTTCCTTCTGGAAAGCCGGACTTCAACAGCTTGTCTGCCGCAGTGAAAAGTATTGCTTCCGGTATGGATGGCTATCGCCTTATCATCGAAAAAAGCACCATGCCCATTAAAACCGGCGAATGGCTGGAATCTCTTTTGCGTGAACAAGTCCCGGCAGGCATTGAGTACGATATTGCCGCCGTTCCCCAGTTCCTGCGGGAAGGACATGCGGTTAAGGACTTCATGCACCCCGATCGCATCGTGATCGGTTCGGAAAGCAAGCGCGCCATTGATACCATTGTGGATATTTACCGTCCGCTCAACGCGCCCATATTAATTACGGATATTAACAGCGCCGAACTGATTAAGCATGCAACGAACGCGTTCCTGGCGACCAAGATTTCCTTCGTGAACTCCATTGCCCAGATTTGTGAGAAAACCGGCGCTGACATTACCGTGGTTTCTCGCGGCTTGGGTCTGGATCGTCGGATTGGTCCCGAGTATCTGAACGCAGGGGTTGGATATGGCGGGATATTCTTTCCCAAAGACATTAATTCGCTGGTCAATATCGCGGAAGATTACCACATTAACCTGGATTTGCTGAAACAGGTGGATATCATTAACCGTTATCAGCGGATCAGCTTTATTGAAAAGATTGACGAGGCGCTCGGGAAAAACCTGACTGGAAAGACTGTGGCGGTTTGGGGCTTGGCGTACCGTCCTCACACCGATGACTTGCGGGATACGCCGGCGTTGAATATCATTCGCGGTTTGGAAAAACGGGGCGCGCAGATTCGGGCGTATGATCCGCTGGCGATGGAGCAGTGCCGGGAACACCTGCCGGATATCACCTATTGTAAAAACGCTTATGAGGCGGCTAAAGGGGCTGACGCCATCGCTATTCTTACTGAATGGGATGAGTTTGCCTATGTCAATTTCCCCAAATTGCGCCAGGAAAGTACCTGCCGTTTAATTGTGGATGGACGCAACCTATTCCCGCTGGAGCGGATGAAAAAACTAGGCTATACTTACGTCAGTATAGGTCGCCGTGTTGTGACACCTGAGAAGGTGACGGTCAAAGTTTAAGAAGACTATAAGCTGTTTCACGGCGTCCTTCTGTAAAGAAGTTCTAACCAGCCTGGTTTCAAATGAATGAGATAGAGTCCGCTAAACCGGCATAACATAAAGCGCCAAGGCTGGTGTTTATGATTGATGTCTGAATATAGTGATCACTTCAGTTTACACCTCTACACTTTTAAATTCCTCACACTTTAAAAAGGAAGATCAGCTTCAGTTTTATGGCGAATCTGCAAGATAAATTCCTGCAAAGCAGCGGATCCATTCCCAAGCGGTCCGCAGAGGATTGGCCGGGCAGCGCTTTTTATGAGCCAAATGCCGTTCGCGCGATCCAGCAAAAAGTGGACTTGCTGGCTGCTCACATGCAAAAGCAGTCGAAGGAACATGAGGCTGCGATGCATAACACGCATCAGGTGTTTGAGTTTTTGCTGCAAGACTTGGAAAATTTTGTGGAATGCTTTGACGTGGCTTTTAAGGCCCGCGCGACGGAAGGCAGCGCGTTAAGCGCCCCTCGGATTCAATATCAGGCGGATCCGGATCGCTCAGTGGGTATCCTCAGGATTTTATGGCATGCGATGAGCTTTACCACCCGAGGTAATACGAAACCGCTGGCCTTGAATCGTCCCGGTCGTCCGCCCTTGTTTACCGGACGGATTATTGCCCTGAACGGGGATTTTCTGGATAGTCGCAGCAATTTGCAGACGGCTGATTTTCCCGCGCTTCTGCAGCATGAAGTGGCTTCCCTCTATGTCCCTGCGGACCCTGCTGCGCCTGCCGTAATGAACATCAAGCATCTGGCCGGAGAAGAGGTGTATTTCCATCAAGCGGATGCCCCTCGGCGATTCTTGCTGAAAGTGGTGGAAATAATCTGTGGCGGTGGATTCTTTCACGAATAACGTCAACTCCAGTAAAACTAGGGCTCTCTAGTACTGGTTGAGCCACTTATTATGTTGGTGGATTGGGGTTTTCCAAAGTCCGTTCTATCATTTGCACGATGGAGGGGATAAGACGTTGTTGTAAATCGGCAGGGCTGTCCAGCAGCAATTGAATGGCCGAACTTAACGTTTCGTGGACATCGTACCAGCGTCGCTGATCTTTTTCATAACCGGGCTCGGATGGCGGAGCCAGAGAAATCTTTAAGTCTTCCACCTTCAAACTGGTTTCATCTTCCATCTGGTGTTCCACGATGATTTTGATGATATTCAGGGCAATTTGAGCCTGATGCTGATCGGAGGCAACCCGTAACTGCTCGATGGCGCTCTTGAGCGCAGGGTCTCTGTCGTACCAGCGTTTTTCCGGGTTGGAGGGAGAATCTGGGTTGTGCATGCTCATGTTGCCGATCATTGACTCAAGATAATGGAGTCATTATAACGGTTGTTACGGTTGACAAGCACCCTCCATTCAACCCATAATGATTCTCACCTTGGCATTGTAGCTCAGATGGCTAGAGCACGCGGTTCATACCCGCGGTGTCGCTGGTTCGATTCCAGCCAATGCCATTTTTTCTTTTCTGGGAGACTTTAATGAGTTGCTCCTTGATAGCTTAGTTTAGCTATTGTTGGAGTTGGGTAACTTGCGAACGGAAGTGAGCGGGACATGGCTTCTACCCCATCCTCTTTACCGCCAAATATGCAGATTTGCGTACTGGTCTTTATGAAGTCCCTAGCCACTCCACTGGTTTTGTATGCGGACAATCCGGCCGCCCTTTACGATGAAATCAAGCAAATCGTGCGCGCCGCTAATCCTCAAACGCCCAAGTTAATAGAAAAACAAGGGGTTGGACCGCTTAAAAAGGTGGCCTTTCTGGATACCGAGGTCTCTGGGGTCGCTGTTCAATTGGAACCTATTCGGTAGAGGAGTTATACAGTTTGTAGAATGGCTGATCCAGTTTTACTGTATGTAATTAAGCGTGTTCCAATAGCTTTTTCTTGAGCAACTCAACATGCTCGCGGATTTCCTGGGCCTCTTCATCGTCGATGTCCTTCTCCAGGTAGACTTCAAACATGCGAATGGCATTCTGGTAGTTGCCGGATTTTTGATAGGCATACCCTAAATTGTTGTAGGCATTGGCATAGCCGGGGTCAATTTCAATGGCGTGTTGATAGTGCTGGATGGCGGTCTCCATCTCCTCTTTGCAATAGTGAGCCAGACCCAGTTGATTGTACGCTTTGGCATAGGTGGGATCAATCTCAATCGCGCGCTGGCTGTAATGAATCGTGCCATCCCAATCTCCTTTTTTGGCCAGAGAGATGGAGATATCATAGTTGGCTTCTAAATTATGAGGATCCAGCTCCAACACGCTCTTGAAGGAGGAGATGGCTTCATCCAGCATTCTGGATTGATCCTGGAGTTTTCCCATAAATAGAAAGGCGTTGACGTTGTTGGGATCGTAGGTTACGGCTTTCTGGTAGCAGTCTAGGGCGTCTTCGGTGCTTTCCAATGCCTCGTAAGCCAAGCCTAGCGTATAATAGCAGTCAGAATCCTCCGGGTGATAAGACAGGGCGGTTTTCAGCCGGATGATGGTCTCTCCGTAATCCTCCTCATCATAGGCCAGCAGTGCTACGTTGTAGAGAGCGTCCAAATCATCAGGACGCAGTTTTATGACTTGCTCAAAGCAGGTCCTGGCAGTTTCAGTTTCTTTTTTCTGTAGCGAGAAAAAGCCCAGATTGTAAAACGCGTCGGCAAATTCCGAATCCAGTTCGGTTGCTTTGCGTAGATGCTTAATGGCTTTGTCCTGTTTGCCCAGCTTGTGGAGATCCAGGGCCTTGTTGTAATACCATTCCGGCGTACGTTTGGTAAACAGGGTACGACACACAATAACTGCCACTACCAGGAGTGCCAGCCCAACGCCTGCAGAAATTGCAATCAAGCCAAGTTGATGGGGATTGAACATAAAACTTTTTGTCAGAGGATGCGGTTAGGGAGTCGTAATATTTGAAGCGACGTCACCCTCTAGCACTATATTAGAGAAGTCCAAACTGAAACGACACACCTGTGCGGTGGATTTTCCTTCCGGAAAAGTGAGTTCAACTCCTCCGCTTGCAGTAACTCCGTTATTTTTTGCGTTCCAGGTCATTGTTGGTGCAATCAGTTGTCCACCTTTTCCGCCTTGCCCCACTTGTTGACTGGATTTAGCTACCACTCCCCCGGTTAGAGTTACAGTATTGTTTTTGTTGAGATATTGCCCTGCCGGGGCTGTAAACTGAAGCACCGGCTGCCCTTTTGCGTCATAAAACTCACCTTTGACGTCCGTGAGTTGGGCTGTGGTATGGGTTTTGTTGTAAATAGCCTTCAGGGCTTCAATCTTCCACTTCTTTATAGCCCCTTCCGTTACGGTAAAGGAAACATTCTGCCCGACCATGGAAGATTCTTCAGCATTCTTTGTTTGATGAGTCTCAGGTGGCGGAGCGACTTTCTGACCAGCGTTCCAAATGGCCCAACCGCCACCAAACAATAAGAGCAGCAGGGCAATAATAACCAGATTACGGTAAGCTTGCATGTTGATTTAAATTCTCAGGAATTTAACGAGGGGTTATGCGTGTTGAGGTACAGGGGCAACAACGGCATCATACCAGAATTTTTTGCTCCGATCGCCAATTTCATCGATGTGGATGTGCTTTACCTCGGTATATTCTTCCAGGGCGCTCTCACCCAACTCACGACCCAGGCCGGATTGTTTGTAGCCGCCAAAGGGTGCTTTCTCGTTGATGAGGTGGTACTCATTAATCCAGACGGTACCAGCGCGCAATTGCCGGGCAATGCGCATGGCCTTCTCGGCGTCCTGGCTCCAGACTGCGCCGGCTAACCCATATTTGGAGTCGTTTGCCAGTTTTACCGCTTCTTCTTCGGTTCTAAAGCGCAGTACGGATACCACCGGCCCAAAGATTTCCTCTTGAGCAATGGCCATATCGTTGGTTACATCCACAAAAATAGTAGGCTCCACAAAGTAGCCGGGTTTTAAGTCCGACGATTGAGCGGATTGTCCGCCAATCAGGCAGCGGGCGCCTTCTTTTTTGCCAATTTCAATATGCTGTAGCACCCGCTCTTGTTGCTTTTTGGAAACCAACGGGCCTAAATCGGTCCCTTTATCGGCGGGGTTGCCGAGGCGGATGCTTTTTGCGCGTTCCGTAAAACGCTGAATGAATTCATCATAAATGCCGTCCTGTAAAAAGAGACGTGTTCCGGCGGTACAGCATTGGCCGCTGTGGAAAAACGCGGCGTAAAGGGCGCCATCCACCGCCTGAGATAAATCAGCGTCATCCATCACGATATTGGCTGATTTTCCGCCTAGTTCCAAGGTGACGCGCTTCAGATCGTGAGCGGCTTCGCCCATAAGCTTTTTCCCGATTTCGGTAGAGCCGGTGAAGGCAATCTTATCGACGCCTGGATGAGTAGCCAAGGCGGCACCAGCCTCTTCTCCATAGCCGGTTACAATATTGACCACCCCTGCCGGGAGATCGCTGTCTGCGAGGATTTTAGCCAGTTCCAACGCCATGCCGGGCGTTTCTTCGGCGGGCTTCAGCACCACGGTATTTCCGGCGGCCAATGCAGGGCCTAACTTCCAAATGGCCATTTGTAAGGGGAAATTCCAGGGAATGATCTGTCCGCAGACACCAATGGGTTCACGCGCAATCAGATTTTGGCTCACACCGGGCTTGGAAAGCGATTCGATGGGCTTTACGAAAGACTGGGTCGCCAATTTGGAAAAATAGCCCATGTTTTTAGCGCTTAGCCATACTTCACCTTTGGCCTTGCGATAAGTGGAGCCGGATTCGGCAATCATTAATTCCAGCAGTTGAGGCGAAGCGGCATCCATTTTTTCTGCGATATCTTTTAGAATCCGACTGCGATCTTCGCCAGCCATGCGCGGCCAAGGGCCTTCATCAAAGGCTTTACGCGCTGCGGCGACCGCTTTGTCGATATCCGCCTTTTTTCCGCGTGGGACGCGCGCTACAGGCTCGCCGGTAAAGGGATTTACACTTTCAAACGTTTCTCCAGCCGCTGCCGGAACAAATTGGCCATTGATAAACAGCTCATACTCTCTTACGGTGGACACGGTGCAAATCTCCCTCAATCATCATGCGTCTCTGTCAGATACAGACTAACAAACACAATGCCATGCCACAAGCGCCAACGCATCGGGGATGAGATGAACTGTTCACTCTATATATGTGGACATTGGTCGTTTTGAGTTTGGTTTTGTGGAGTGCATTCTATTTTATAGTTAGGCTGCTGATGATGAAGATGTTTGACTGATTTTTATTGTTCCGATTGCAGATTCATCTGCTGTAGTTCTCTATATCGAAAGCAATCCACGAGGTGGTCGTTAATCAGCCCTGCTGCTTGTAGATGGGAATAACAAATCGTCGAGCCCACAAACTTGAAGCCTCGCTTTTTTAAATCCTTGCTTAACGCATCCGAGACAGCAGAGGTTGCCGGGATTTCCTGCATGTTGCCCCAGGCATTGCAAATGGGTGAGCCATTCACAAAACGCCAGATATAGGTATTAAAACTGCCAAATTCTTCCTGAATCGTCAGAAAATGTTTGGCATTCGAGATCGCCGCGCTAAGTTTGGCCCGATTTCGGATGAGGCCAGGGTTCTGCATCATGGTTTCCAGATGGCTCTCGTCAAACTTGCTGACCAAATTCGGATCGAACTCGGCAAAGGCCGCTCGGTAATGTTCGCGTTTCTTCAGGACAGTATCCCAGCTTAATCCGGCCTGGGCTGCTTCCAGCATCAGAAATTCAAAATGCTTGCGATCGTCATGCACAGGCACGCCCCACTCTTCATCATGGTACTGGAGGGCCAGTTCGTTTTTCGGCCAGGAGCAACGCTGTCGCATTGGGTCCGACATTAGGAAAGCAGATCTTTCATGCGGCGAACGGCAGGGCCAAAACCGGAAAATATGGCCTCTGATACCAGGCTGTGCCCGATATTCAATTCCCAAAGGCCCGGTAAAGCCAGGATGGGTTGTACATTGTCGTAATTCAATCCGTGTCCCGCGTTGACTTCGATTCCCAGGCTGATGGCTTTTTCGGCGGACTTCATCAGTAAATCCAGTTTGCTCGCCTGCTCTGGGGAACCAAACGCCTCGCAGTAAGGGCCGGTATGAAATTCGATAATGGCGGCTCCCGTCGTTTTGCTGGCTTCCACTTGGGCTAAGTCCGCGTCAATGAAAAGACTGACCTTGATTCCTGCGCTTTGCAAGCGGTCGGTATTTTTTTGGATGGCTGCCAAGTGCGTGATGACATCCAGGCCGCCTTCCGTGGTTAACTCTTGGCGTCTTTCGGGGACCAAAGTAACCATATAGGGTTTTAAATCCAGCGCAATGGCTACCATTTCCTCGGTATTGGCCATTTCCATATTGAGCCTCGTGGCAATGCGCTTTTTTAAAGCGTACATATCCGCATCTTTGATGTGACGGCGATCTTCCCGGAGATGGGCGGTGATGCCATCGGCCCCATGTGCTTCCGCGACTAGGGCTGCTTGGATTGGATCAGGAACGATGCCGCCTCTGGCATTGCGAAGGGTTGCGACATGATCGATATTGACACCCAGTAAAGCCATAATTTTATCCTATTTATTAAAATTTTAATATAAATTTAAAAGGTTGAATGAAGTGAAGCATTATTTCTTTTCAACTATACTCCGAACCTTAAAGGCTTGAGTATCACTTACTTTGGCGAAAGTGAATTTCAGCCGTAAGAGTAATTGATTGTTTATTTAAATTGCCTCATCAGAAGATTTTTGTTACCATCCCCAGCATAGTTTCAGTCGTTATATTTGTTAGGTAAAAGCGTTCCAGAAATCAGAAAATACACTTCTGAGCGTGGCTGCGTATGAGTTATCAGTATGCTTACATATTTATTTAAACGCCAGCAGGCATCTGCCAAATTGGCGTTATGTCTTATAACCTTATTAGCTTTTACTGGCACCAGTGCTTTCGCTAACATCGTAAATCCAGATTCAAAAGCTTCTCAGACCCCTTCAGCGCCTGCTGTTAAAGAAACCAAAGTTATTCTGGATCAGGCATCCCACATTGCTTTTGATAGTGCTTCGGTTGTGCAGAAACAACAGACCCAGTCCCTCAATAAAAGCACAGCCGAATTATTAAAGAACTATATGGCCTCCGTTGTTTATGTGCCAAAAGCGGCATTGCCGAGTGATGCGGATGCACTGGATGAGCCTTGGCTGGCCACTACTGCGGGGACGACGGACGGTATGGTCGTGCCCAGCATGGACGACGATCCGGTAGATAATAAAATTGACCATAAATTGATGCAAATGGAAGCTACGGTCAGCGCGCCGCTGCATCCCTTCCTCAACAACCTGAAGTTGCTGAATCCGATACAAAATGCCTTGGTCAGCTCCCCGTTCGGTTTCCGTTGGGGCCGTCCACACCAGGGGATCGATCTGGCTGCGCCGTTAGGAACACCCATTTTTGCCGCAGAAAAAGGCAAAGTGATCTACAGCAATTGGAAACAAGGTTATGGCAACTTTGTGGTGGTGGATCATGGTCACGGTTATGAAACCCACTATGCGCATTGCTCCAAAATGATGGTGCATGTTGGTCAGGTTGTTCATAAAGGACAACTCATCGCCAAGGTGGGCAGTACCGGGAACTCTACCGGACCTCACTTGCACTTTGAAGTCATTGCCAACGGCATTCACCGCAATCCCATCAAGTTTCTGAATCATAGCCTGACGGTTGTCAGTAACCACTAGATTACCTCATGCTGATTGTCGCAGAACTTGTGACGGAAGGCGGACTATAAATCTAATATAAGGAAGGGGAAGTCATCGGCTCAGAAGTGTCTGAAGCTGTAGTCTGTCTGATTGCCTTATAATGGCAGTATGAAAGACTATTATAAGATCCTGCAGATTGACCCGGATGCCAGCCTGGAAGTGATGAATAACGCTTACCGAACTCTGGTGAAGCAGTATCATCCCGATTTGTACCATACGCAACGCAAGACCGTGATGGACGAGAAAATGCGGGAAATTAACGAAGCGTATCAGGTACTCAGCAATGCAACGACTCGCGCCGAGTATGATCGAAAACGGCAATCCTATAGTGCAAATTCGGTAGCGCGCCCTGCTCAAAGTCTGGGGCAAACCCTGAAGCGCATGCTGTTTTGGGGGGCAGGGACTTATATCTTCATGCGATTTTTATTGGTTCCTTTTTTGAGTAACCCGCTCGCCAAAATTTTACTGCTGGTGGTCTGCCTGTTTATCCTGGTTCAGATCTACCGTAAACGAAAAACTGTCCCTTAAGCTTTCCCGAATGAGTACCTCTTTGAACAAGTCGCCACAGTCACTGCAAAACATTTTGGTTATTCCCTTGCGCTACATTGGGGATACGATTCTGACGGTTCCCTTGATCCGGAATTTGCGCCGACTTTATCCCGATGCGCGGATTGATTTGCTGGCCAGCGCCGTAACTGCTCCACTGATGGAGCCTTGTCCCTATCTGAATCGGGTGATTGTTGAGCCAAAATCCAGCCTGGAACGATTGAATTTGCTAAAGCGGAATGGCTATGACGCTGTATTTCTTCTCAGAAAATCCGTGACGATGGCCGGGTTGTGTCAGCTAGCGGGGATTCCGGTACGGGTGGGGTACGATAAGCAACGTTTCCCTTGGGGATACAAACGTTGGGGCTGGTTTTTAACCCATCAGGCTCGCTACCCCAGTCTTAAAACGAATATGCCGCAAGCGGTCAGTCATCTCGGTTTACTGACTGCTTATGGGCAAGACGCTCAGGATGCCTTTTTAGAACTGTGGACTACGCTTGATGATGAACAACACCTGGATACGATACTGAAGGAGCATGGCGTCAGCACAACCGAGCCTTTGGTTCAGCGTGCGGTACTCCATGCGGCTAGCGCCTCTCATGGCAAGCAGATTGAGCTAAGTAAATTTATTCCCAGCTTAAAAGCTCTGCATGCGGCTGGATACCAAATTTTTACGACCGGAACAGCGGTCGATTATGAGGGTTATGAAGCGTTGAGCCGGGATGCCGGTGTGCCGGTCGTCAATCTGGCTGGAAAAACCAATCTACGGGAGACGTTTGCCTTGTATCGGCGCATTCAGCTTTTGCTGACCGTGGATTCCAGTCCCATCCATATGGGGGCTGCCGCTAATGTGCCTCAGATTGTGGGGGTATTTGGCCCGACCAATGAGCGTCAATGGGGACCGCATAGTGACCAGGCTCAGTTTCACCCGGTTTTGATGGATCTATCCTGTCGTCCTTGCTACGCCAAGGTTTGCGAACACAATAATTGCCGGACTTTATTAACCGCAGAGCAGATTGCCAAGGCGGTTACAGAGGGAATGTCCGCCCAATAAGAACCGGCGTGGATATAACATCGGGCCTATCTAAAATTAGTTGCCGGCCACGACTTTGCTCATATCGAACAGTGGAATGTAGAGCGCCAAGGCGACACCGAGCAGAATTCCACCCAGGACAATAATCATAATCGGTTCAATCATGGTGGTGAGGGTATCTACGGCGCGATCCACCTCGACGTCCAGGTAATCGGCGGATTTGTTCAACATTTCTTCCATGCGGCCCGTTTCTTCGGCGATCGCAATCATTTTAACCACCATAACCGGGAAGGTTCCCGTATTTTCCAGGGGTTTGGCTAACGTCCCCCCGTTCAACAGGCTTTCTCTGGCCTTATCGAAGGCGACGCGCAACACATAGTTATCCACCGTGGCTGCGGAAGTCATCAGCGCCTCAATCAGGGAAATCCCGGAACCTACGGTACTGGCCAAGGTTCGGACAAAGCGGCTGACGTACACTTTGCGGAACAGATCGCCTACTAAAGGAATGGTTAACAGCCACTGATCGACCAGGGGCTTCCCATCACCGGAACGAAAAATGTTGAACCAGAATACAAAGGTTCCCGTACCCAAGGTGATCAACCACCAGAAATTCATGCAGAAATCACTACAGGCAATCAGGATTTTGGTCGGTAGGGGTAATTCGGCGCCGAAGCCGGAAAACAGCATGCGGAACTGTGGGACTACGACCACCATAATGACGACGATGACCGCAATAATGACCAAAACGGTAAAGGCGGGATAAACCATAGCCCCCTGAATTTTTGCTTGCAAGGCCATGTTTTTTTCCATGAGCTGGGCGAGCCGCAAGCACACCATTTCCATTTCACCGCTAATCTCGCCGGAGCGAATTAAGTTTAGGTACAGGCTGGAAAATTGTTTGGGGAACTTGGCCAATGCGGCGCTAAAGGAGTCCCCTGCCAACACGTCGGCCCGTACTTTTTTCAGAATTTCCCGAAGCGCCTGGTTTTCAGCCTGCTGCTCCAGCAGGTATAACCCTTCAATTAAAGGAATACCAGCATTCAGCAGGGTGGATAACTGCTGCGTCATAATGCAGATATCTTTCATGCCTGCTTTGGGAGAGAGCAAGTCGCCGAGCAGGGGCACTCTTTTCAAAGCGTCCTGCAGGTTCAGGCTTTGTTCATCTTGGGCGATGTGGGTGGGAATGTGGCCTTGATTTCTCAGGATGTCCTTGGCTTCCCGAAGATTGAGCGCCTCAATCTTGCCGTCCATCGATTTGTTGGTTGCCGGATCAATCGCGGTATAAACAAATACAGGCATACCGTTAAGCCTCCAAATCCAAGCCGAGTACCCGGGTGACTTCCTCAACCGTGGTCATCCCCGCGAAAATCTTGCGCTTGCCGTCCATTCCCAAGGTCAGCATGCCTGCTTTAACCGAGGCATCCTGAATGCTGTAGGTGGAAGCGTTTTGCTCGATTAATTCACCGATTTCCCGGTTGATATTCATAATTTCATACAGACCGATACGACCCTCATAACCGCTGTTGTGGCAACGTTCGCAGCCGGTTCCCTTGTGCAGGGTTACCGGTTGGCTTTTATCCTTGACGCCTAAAATATGCAACTCTTCTTCGGTGGCCTGATAGGCGACCTTGCACTTGACGCAGATGCGTCGAACCAGGCGCTGCGCTAGGATACCGATAACGGCCGAGCTGATCATGTAGGCCGGCGCTCCCATTTCCAGCAAGCGGGTGATGGTTTTGGCCGTACTGTTGGTGTGCAGGGTGCTGAATACCAGGTGACCGGTTAAGGCGGCGTGAATCGCCGCTTCCATCGTTTCCTCGTCCCGGATTTCACCCACCATGACCACATCCGGGTCCTGACGTAAAATTGCCCGCAGGCAGAGTGCAAACGTCAGGCCCGATTTATGGGAAACTTGGGTCTGATTGACCCCGGATAAAGGGTATTCAATCGGGTCTTCAATAGTGGTGATGTTCATTTCCGGCGTGTTAATCTCGCGTAGGCAGGAATATAAGGTGGTGGTTTTGCCGGAGCCGGTTGGCCCGGTGACCAGGATAATCCCGTTCGGCGCCTTGATCATTTTGTTGATGCGGGCACCTTCATCCGCCGTGAAGCCCAGCTTTTCCAGGCCGCCGGATGTGGCATTGGGCTTCAGCAAACGAATACAGACTTTTTCCCCAAACTGGACGGCAATGGTATTGACCCGCATGTCCACTTCCATACTGCCCGCTTTGATTCTCATGCGCCCGTCCTGAGGGCGTCGCCGCTCCGCGATATCCATACCGCTGGCAACTTTGATCCGGGAAACGACTGAACCTGCCATTTTCTTAGGGATTGATTTGACTTCGCGCAAAATCCCATGAATCCGAAAACGGATGAGCAGGCGCTCTTTTTGGGGCTCTACATGGACATCCGAAGCGTCATTCTCAATCGCTTCCAGCAGAATGGAGTTCACCAGCTGCACGACCGGCGCTGCATCCGCCTCCATTTCGGCTTCCAGGCCAGCCGCGACGCCGTCATTGCTAAAATCGGCACTGTCCCCTCGGGAAATATCCTCTTCCATCTTGGCCAATACTTCATCGGAAGAAGTCCGGGTGCTATAAAACTTATCCAGCAGCGTAACCAGTTCCTTATGGGTGGAAACCCGAGGAATCGGACGATAGCCGGTGAGCAGGGAAATCTCGTCCAGGACATGTAGGTTGTCCGGACGGGCCATGATCACTTCCATCCGTTTGGATTGGTGATCCACCCTGAGCGGTACAACCATATGCCGCTTGATGAAGTCGCTGGGGATTAGCTTCATGACGTCTGGGTGCAGCTCAAGCCCGCTGGTATCCACATATTGCAGTCCATGTAGACGAGCCAGGGCTTTGCCCAGCTTTACTTCATCAATAAAACCCAGCTTGATGAGGACGACGCCCAAGGGAGAGCCTGTTGCTTTCCCTTCCGAAAGCGCCTGTTCCAATTGAGCCTTGGTAATATACCCTTCCTCAATCAATACGTCCCCAATGCGTTTTGGCGCAGCCTTCTTAACGGGAGGCAAGCCTCCCGCTGGCGTTCCGGCCTGCGGCGTCAACTCAATCACGGAAGCCGGTCCGGTGGCAGGTAATGGACCAGTCGGCTCGGGCATTGTATTGTCCGTTGGGGTAAGCGAGGAAGTCAAGGGAAAAACTCCATCCAGTGGCTGTTTTGGTCGGTATGAGCAGTAGGGTCAATCATCCCCTGACGTATTTATCGACATTCCCGATTAATTCTTGAATTTAAAAAATCGAATTTTAAAAATTCTTACAAAGCCGGTTATCATGGAGCGATGAGTCAAACCATTGCCGAGCTGTATCAGCAAATTAAAGATCAACTGAGCCCCATTGCGGCGTCTCAGGTCCAAGTGAATGCCGAAGCTGACTGGATACTTCGAGAGTTATTCCAGATGCAGCCCAGCCAAATTTTTACTCAAGGCGATCGTATGGTTACGGATGGGGAACGGCTTAAGATCCACTGTTTTATGGAACAACGGGTAGATAAACGGATACCAATCCAGTATTTGACCCATGAGGCTTGGTTTTATGGGCATCGCTTTTATGTGAATCCCCAGGTGCTGATTCCTCGGCCTGAAACCGAGTTGCTCGTAGAAGAAACCCTGCGGCGATTAAAACCGCTCAAGCCCGATACCCAGGTACTGGATCTTGGAGTGGGTTCGGGGGCCATCGCTATTTCCCTTTCCCTGGCGCTGGGAAAAGAAGCGCAGGTGATGGGGACGGACATTTCTCCTGCGGCATTAAAAGTGTGCGCTATCAATCAAAAATTGCTGGGCTCGACGGTGGACTTTTTAAGGCCGGGAGATCTGTTTGAGTCTGTGGGTTCAGGTCAACGTTTTAACGCTATTGTGTCCAATCCACCCTACGTTAACCCTGCTCTGAAGGATAGCCTGAAGCCGGAGGTGCTATGGCATGAGCCGCATAGTGCGCTTTTCCCGCCTAGCGAAGACCCTTACTTTTACTATCAACGCATTGCCCAGGAAAGCCCGAATTTTTTAAAACCCGAAGGCGTTGTTCTGGTGGAAACGGGGGAGGGAATGACTCCCACGGTTTCTCAGATTTTTTTAGCGCATGGCTTTGCTCATGTGGAAACGATACGGGATTATGCCAACATTGATCGCATTGTGGTGGCGCTGTATTGTTGATTTCATAAGCGTAGTCTCGGCAAGCCTTATTATTGAGCGTTAAAAATTCCTGCCTGCAAATAGCGAAGAAGGGTGACTCACTGTCGTTTTAAGGTAAGGGTTTCTCGTGCTCAACATTAGCCCTGCAATTCTTAAAAGAATCTAAAGGAACGCGGAAACAGACCGTTTTTCAGATAAATTGTTGGTTAGCGTCATCATATTCGCAATCAAAGAGGTTTACATTATGGCTAATGGCAAAAAGAAAGTCGTCGGGATAGATTTAGGAACCACAAACTCCGTTGTGGCCGTTATGGAAGGTGGCAAACCCACCGTTATCGCCAACGTGGAAGGCAACCGGACAACCCCGTCTATTGTCGGGTTTTCTAAAACCGGTGAACGTTTGGTTGGTCTGTTAGCCAAACGCCAAGCGGTACTCAATCCGGATCGTACCGTGGCTTCCAACAAACGTCATATGGGTACGGATCAAAAATGGTCCATCGATGGAAAAGACTGGAGTTCCCAGGAAATTTCCGCGCAAATTCTGCGTAAACTGGTAGACGACGCCTCCAAATACCTGGGCGAAAAAGTCGAGCAGGCCGTTATTACCGTTCCGGCTTACTTCAACGATAGTCAACGTCACGCCACCAAAGACGCCGGGCGTATCGCCGGTCTGGAAGTGCTGCGGATTATCAACGAGCCTACCGCAGCCGCACTGGCTTACGGTCTGGAAAAGAAAGAAGACGAAAAAATCCTGGTCTTCGACTTGGGTGGCGGTACGTTCGACGTTTCCGTACTCGAAGTGGGCGACGGTGTCTTTGAAGTTAAATCAACCAGCGGTGATACCCGCCTGGGTGGTGATGATTTCGACGAGAAAATCATGGACTGGATGGTCGAAGAGTTCCGTAAGCAGGAAGGCGTGGATCTGCGCAACGATAAGCAGGCCATGCAACGCTTAAAAGAAGGCGCTGAAAAAGCTAAGTGTGAACTGTCCACCCTGATGGAGTCCCATATCAGCTTGCCGTTCATTACGGCGGATGCCAATGGTCCGAAGCACTTGGAACTGACCTTGACTCGCGCCAACTTCAACGCGATTACCAAATCCCTGGTGGATCGTTGCCGTGGTCCTGTGGAACAAGCATTGAAAGACGCCAAACTGAGCCCCTCCGAAATTGACGAAGTGGTCTTGGTGGGTGGTTCAACCCGTATCCCTGCCGTACAAGAACTGGTGAAGTCTTTGACCGGTGGCAAAGAGCCTCACCAAGGCGTCAACCCGGATGAAGTGGTTGCTATCGGCGCCGCAATTCAAGCTGGCGTTTTGGCCGGTGAAGTAAAAGATATCGTGCTGCTGGATGTCACCCCGCTATCCCTGGGTATTGAAACCCTGGGCGGCGTAATGACCAAGCTGGTTGAACGCAACACCACCATCCCGGTCCGTCGCAGCGAAGTGTTCTCCACCGCCGATGACAATCAGGGCAGCGTGGATGTACACATCCTGCAAGGGGAGCGCCCGATGGCCCGTGACAACAAGTCTCTGGGTAACTTCCGTCTGGAAGGCATCATGCCCGCTCCTCGCGGTGTCCCGAAAATCGAAGTGACCTTTGATATTGACGCCAACGGTATTCTGAACGTCAGCGCCAAGGATCAGGCCACCGGTAAAGAGCAGAAGATCACCATTACCAATACCTCCAATCTGAACGAGTCCGAGATTGAGAAAATGGTGAAAGAAGCCGAAGCGCACCGCGCCGAGGACGAAAAAACCAAGCAGCAGATCGATCAGAAAAACCAAGCGGACAGCCTGTGCCATAGCGCAGAAAAAATGCTGAAAGATCTGGGCGATAAAATTCCGGAAAGCGAAAAAGCGCAGATTCAGAAGCAAATCGACGATCTGCGGGCTGCAATCCAAGCCAACGACGCCGATCAAATCAAACAGCTCCACGATACGCTGCAACAGACGGTTTATAGCCTTTCCACCAAGGCTTATGAACAAGCCGGAGCCGCAGCGGGTTCTGAAGCTGGCGAAGGACCTAGCGCCGGTGGGCCTGAAGAGGACATCATCGATGCCGAATTCCGTCCTTCGGATGAAGGCGTAGGCGCTCACTAGGCTAGCGGTCATTGGCCGGACAAAAATAATACAAACTATTGCGAAAGACCTGCTTCGGCGGGTCTTTTGCTATATCATATCTCTCGCCAAAGAGTGCTTTCTGCCAAAGAACAGTCATGCGACTCTGGGGCGATGGCCTGTTCTTCCCCGGCAGGCAGTTACTGACGCATTAAGGTTCAGAAACGATGGCGAATATCACCGAAGACGAGTCCAATCATCTTTTGGTCTCCCCTGAGATACCGGATTCACAGAGCGACGATCAGCAATCCTCCGGCGTTGCAGTACTGGAACCGGAAGAGCAACGTGTTGAGCCGCTTGAGCAGAGCGGCTCTGTCGAGAATATTTCTGAGCCAGTTATCTTGCCCACGCCAAAACAGCACTCCGCTTTGCCGCAACCCCCACAGAAATTACTGAGTCGATTTGAGGACTTCATGGTTCCGGCTCTGGTTCTTTTCCTGTTGGGCTGCGCTTTGGCGTTCGCATTGCCAAATCTGGCTTTTGCGTATTGGCAAATCGGGGTTCCGTTGCTGGTCATACTCCTGGGTATTGTGATTTATGGCGTGAACAAGCCGGACAGCCGTTGGGTGATTCGCCTGGATGCCTGGGTCATGGTCCTTATTCTGGGCGCCATGTATTATCACTACCGGCAATTTATCCCTGGACCAAGTGATATTTCCAAGTTAGCTCCGCGTGCGCAAGTGAAAGTCATTGGGACTGTAACCGGCACGCTCCCGAATAACCGTCTTGTTTTGGCGGTAAGCAAGGCTGGTAGAGACCCGGTCACTGGGCAGGTCATCCTTTACCTGCCGAAAAATCATGAGAATCAGCTCATTGAGGTGGGTACCCGCTTGTTGGTGAATGGTGAACTCAGTATTCCTTATACGAGCAACTTACCGGGTGTGTTTAATTATCAGGAATACCTCAGAAGTCAGCATATCACTGCCTTACTAAAGTACCCCAGTCGTATGATCGCGTATGAGACATCCAATCAGCTTCAATTTCTGATGCAACGCTGGGCGGATGCTTTGAAGCAACGGGTGTCCGATACGTTTACCCACGCGCTGCCCTCTCCGCAGGCGGAAGTGCTGGGCGGCATCGTCTTGGGCGATAAGGCTATCCCCGTGGATGCCGCTACGAAGCAGGCGTTTATCCAAACCGGACTGATCCATGTTTTGGCCGCTTCCGGGATGAACGTGGGTATTATTGCCATGGCGGTGCTTTGGCTGTTGAGGCGGATTAGGGCTCCTCGATCTATTCAATTTGGCGTTTCCATGCTGGCGGTGGCGTTTTATAGTCTGTTGACCGGACTGCCGCCGTCGATTCAAAGAGCTGCCGCCATGCTTGAATTGGCCTTATTCCTAAAAATGCTGAATAAGGAGCTGTCCCCGCTCTTTTTGCTTTGCGTGGCCAGTACCTTATTGGTATTAATCTCTCCGGACAATATTGCTAGCGTAGGCTTTCAATTCTCGGTGCTAACCACCTTTGGGCTGTTAAGCATGGTGCCGCCTCTGCAGGATTTTCTGGGATACTACATCACTCGCTGGCTTGCGGGGCTTATTTTGGTGCCATTGGTGGCGCAGTTGTGGATTTGGCCGCTCTCAGTGGCTTATTTCAATCAGTTCCCCATTCATTCGGTGCCCTTAAATATTGCGGCGCTGGGTCTGGTTGCGCCACTGACGATTATTGGTTTTGTGGCCGGTCTGGCCAGCATGGTGTTCACGCCGCTGGGTGCCTTACTATGCGGACTGGCCCGCCCTTGCCTCGATGGATTGCTTTGGCTGGTGCATGGCGGCAATAGCCTGACCTGGGCGCAGTGGAGTTTGCCTTCTCCTGAACCTTGGATGATTGCAGGGCTTTATCTCTGCCTGTTTGTTTTCCTGGCCCTGATTTATCGATTCAAGAAATGGTCTATCGAGCGCAAAGCGCTGCTTGGGCTACTTTTCATTGCGTTATTGCTGGGAGGGCTTTGCCTGGAAAACAGTCAGGCGCAGCATGAAAGCCGATTGGAATGGCTGCCGATTTCTGAGACAAAGCAGGCGGTTCTGCTTCAGCCTGCTCATCAGCAAGGTTTGCTTTTGATTGCGCCCCAGCACCTCCGGTATTATGAAGCGCGCACGTTGGGAGATTATCTCAAGCATCGGCATATTGACCGTTTAAGTGCGGTATTGCTCCTCCCGCCAACTGAAGCTCAGTCGGGACGTTTCGGGAGTTTAAAACAGGCGTTTCGGCAGACGGCTATCGATTCATTGATTGTTTCCGAGGAGTTCCCGATGGGTACTCTCCCTAATGTAAAGCAACAAGTGGCTTTTCCGACTACCGGGGCCCAGCTCCAGTTGGGAAATCTTCATCTTGAAGGCTTGCTGAATCAGTTGGCTATCTTTAGTGGGAAGTACTGCTTGCTTGGTTTAAAACAGGTGCCAGAAGCTGCTCCAGAAAGTGTGGCTCCTGTAGCAAATATTGATTTGGCTTTTCTGGATCGTTGTGCCGTTCAGGCCAGCTTTGGGGATGATGGCACCAAACTCAATAGCCAGCCTTCTTTAACGCCGGGCCAGTATCACCAATGGGTGCAGGAAGGGCCTCGTTTGACCTTGTTTTAAATCTTGATGCGTGGAGAAAGCCACGAAAGATAAACGACTGTTGCAGAAGCCACTGGGATAACTGGTTTTCAGGATCGGTTTAGGGTATCCTGAAGCCCATCCCCCAACGTTAAAAGGAGATTTTTTGATGGAACGCACATTTATTGCTTTAAAGCCGGACGCCGTTCAACGGGGTTATATCGGCGATATTATCAGCCGTTTTGAGCGAAAAGGCTTCAAGCTGGTTGGCATGAAGCTCATGTTGGTGACTCGTGCAATGGCGGAAGAACACTACGGCGAACATAAAGGCAAGCCTTTCTTCAATGGCCTGGTGGACTTTATCACTTCCTCTCCCATCGTGGCCATGGCTTGGGAAGGGAATAACGTGGTGGAAACCGCCCGCAAAATGATGGGTGCCACCAATCCCAAGGATTCCGCTCCCGGTACCATTCGCGGTGACTTTGCCGTGGATATGGGCCGTAATATTATCCACGGTTCCGATAGCGTTGCCAGCGCTGAGCGCGAGTTGAAAATCTTCTTTGGCCCCGCTGAACTGGTGTCCAGTTGGAATCGCGCCAACGAAGCCTGGGTTTACGAAAACCCGAAAACCCCGGCGACCGTTTAATCCTCAAAATTGCCGGAAAGTTCTCCATTCAAATATCAGAACTGATACAACAACGGCCACAAGTGATTCGCTTGTGGCCGTTGTACTGATATTAAAATGGATTAACCGCCTTGATGGACCCTGGCTAGTGCTTTCGAGATGTCAACGGCTTTGGGATTTAAGCTTAATGCCTGTCGATAATGCTTTTCGGCTTGTTCACGGTCCCCGGACAGTTCATACGCTAAACCCAGGTTGTACTGGATATCCGCCGAAGCGGGATGTAGTTGTTCGGCCTGTTGCAGGAAATTGAGCGCTTGGCTGGTTTGCCCCAGCTCCTCGTTCAAAGTCCCGAGCATATAAACCACCTGAGGCTGCTTGGGATTCTGCTGATATAAAGCCTCCAGAATCTGAATCGCCTCTTGTCGCTTGCCGTTGATGGTTAGCACCTGGGCATAACGGGTGGCATACTTATCCGGAGAAAGTTCGTTGGCCTTCTGGTAGTTGATTTGCGCCAAAGATGCCTGATCCAACTTTAACTGGACTTCGGCCATGGCTGCCAAAAGATCCGCATTATGGGGATCCAGCATTAAGGCCTGCTGAATTTGCTTTTGGGCCAACTCAAACTGATTCGCCTTATAGGCCCCCAGTGCATCACTCAATAAGCGGTCAATACGCGGATGGTTGAAAGAATCTGCCTGAAACAGCGTGTTATAGCCCCCGTTTTTTGAGGGATTGCCGACTTCAAACTCCGGAATCGGTTGGCTTTTTGGTTTAATCAGGACGGGATGGCCGTGATTATCCACGGTCATGGCGGCAATGGGTTTTGCTCCGCCTGTATAATTCGGTAAGGTATTAATGACCGGACTTTGCGGAGGCTCGCTGATGTCATAGACTCGGCTGCCTGAGTTTCCCTGCATCGGCTGAAAACTATCGCGATTTTCCACTGAGCCAGTGTCTTCGGATGGAACTGAGTCCGTTCCTCCACCTTTTATGATTGTAGGCAGCGCTTGTGCCATCTGGTTTCCTGGAGCATTGGATGTGGATTCTTCCACATCAATCCGGGTAGAGCCGCTGTTGGGTAATCGTTTATTGGTCGTTGATTGGCTGGCTGGATGGTTATCATCCTGGATAATACCGCCATTAGCGCCGATTGTTTGTAAATTGGAATAGTCCACGGCAGGTTGCGCGGATTTTTTATGAGTCGTATTTTTTGACGGGATTCGTGCCAGCATCACATGAGAAGTCGTGCTGTGATGCATCTCGGCTAATTCTTCTCCGCCTAACACCTGGATTGGGCTTGTACCCAGTCCTGGCCCTGTTAATACGATTTCCTGAACGTTTTCCGCCGAGTTTCCTTTTGGAGGGCTGCTTTTTAGCTTAATCTCTTTGATTATGCCGTCGCTCAGCAAGTTGACATGACCTTCCGGGGTCAGCATGCTTTGGGCGAACCGGGCGTTATAGAGCCTGAGTACGACCGTGTTTCGGTCGATGATTTGCTTTCGATACTGAAAGGGTAAATCCGTTTGAAATTGAATGACTTGGGCTGTGCTGTTTGGTTTGGTATGGACTTCTATACTGGAAATTCCGGAAAAAATAGCCTGGGCTCTGGCTGGAGAGGCATATAACAGCCAGATTCCAATTGCCATAGGCACCAAAAACTTGTTGAAGCTGCGCTCCATTTGCGATGAGCAGACTCGTACCACGGACTTAGCCCTTTCCTCGCTTCACCACTTGGCTCACTTCCCTAATCTGATTCCCTAAAATTCATTTTATGCCTGATAGGCACAGTACGAGATTTTATCTCGTAAATATATTTTAACATTTAATAGTTGGGATACGATACTCCATACGGAGGAGATTCACACCGTCTGAAAGTCAGTAATCGTTCAATACGGCAGGCTTAACCAATCTTGCCGTAGGAGTGAAGCCCTAAGCCCATCAAATTCACACCGAAGTAAGTAATCAGCATTAAAATGAAACCGGTTACGGAAACCCAGGCCAATGTACGGAAGCTATGCTCCCCATTGACCCGCAGGTGGAGATACACACCATAGCCTAACAGGGTCACCAGGCTCATGGATTCCTTGGGATCCCAGCTCCAATAGTTTCCCCAGGCTTCGTTGGCCCAAATGCCGCCCAGGATAATACCCAAGGTTAGCATAGGGAAACCAAAAGCCACACAGCGATAGGTAATCTCATCGTAGAGATTGGCTTTATCCTGGATCAAAGCAATTTCCAGGTTTAGGGCATCTTGGCCTTCATTCATTGCGAAGGATGTTTCCTGTAGGGATTGTGGACCGGCGGCAAGGGCTGGGGTTAGGGATTTCTTCCCAGAGCCAGTCTTAGGTCCACCCAAGTAATCCTTCACCAGGAAAACCAGTGAACTGAGGAACGCCACTGTAAATAAGGCGTAGGACAGCAGAATAATGGGCACGTGAATACTGCGCCAGTAACTTTGTAGCGCGGGTTGCAAGGGATGAATTTCCGTGGGCAGGTTTAAATCGTAGAACAGGGAAATCAGGAGTAAGGCGACGACCGGAATCCCCAGAGAGCGAAGTTTAAACCAGCGATCCAAGGCCATGAAGACCAATTGCATGCCGATAGAGACTACCAACAGGGATTCATACATGTTGGAAAGCGCAAAATACTTGGCATGCTGGGAACGAACAATCAGGGAGACAATCAGGCACAGGCAGGAAAGCAACATGCTGCCCCATCCCCCTTCACGGAACAATGTTCTGGGCTTCAGGGCATGCAAAAGATAAAATACGCCGCTCACGGTAAGCATCATCAGGGCTGTATAAAACCAGTTGGTTTCGCTCATGGGTGGAACTCCGATTCAGTCGTGGCACATTCGACCGGTGAGGTCATACGGGGGACATCTCCTCAGCGTGGGTAGAGCCTTTCTGAAGAGCCGGCTTGTTGTTTTCAACACTTGTAACTGCGTCTGCCGGAATGGTTTGAACCTGTAATCCGGTCATTAGTTCATTTTGCAGGCTTTGCAATTCTTTCATAAAGCTCAGTCTGGCTTTGTTGGTTTTGTATTGCAACATCAGTCTGGTTTGAGGGTTTTCATCGCTATCAACGGCGGGAAGGATGGCGATCCACAAGCGCCGCTGGGAAAAGATGCACATAAAGGCGCCCAGGATGATGATACCGTATGCCAGGTACATCCAAGGGACTTCCGGGCCTTTTTTGATCTGTAATCCTGTAGCGAACTCCGGCTTTACATAGGTGAAGCGCATGCCGGAAAGCTCACCGGATTGCCCTTCCCGCAGACGTAGGTTTGGGGGCATTTTGCCGGGTTTGGCGCCCACAAATCCGTGGGCGTCTCTCAGGAAGATCACGATATAATTTCGGGTAACGTTGGGGTCCTGCTGTACAAAGAAGGGGAAAACCATCAGGGCTCGCCCGTTGCCTAGTTCAGTCAGGCTCACCGGGCGGTTCATGAACTGGGTGTTGGTATCCAGTTTGCGGAGTTTGCCGTTGACTTCCACGAAGAGCTTGCCGGTGGGGTTAAAGCTGGCCTGATAGAGAACCGTATCATTAACCGTTAAGGGATGATTCACCGAAATCACTTCCCGCTTGGTCGTGCGCCCACTTTTATCAATCACGGACAGATCCGCAAAGTACTGCTTGATCACCGGGTTTTGTCCCGGCTGAACGTTTTCCGCCGTGGTGCCTTCCGGGTAATATTCCATCCTGAAATCGTTCACTCGAATCTTCCAATCCGGAACGGAGCCCTGCCACAAAGAAGTATTTACGTTGGGGCGGAACATCTGGGAATCTTGAATGGCGAAGGTTTCGCCGGGGACAGCCAGCTTTTGTGCCTTAAAGCCGAAGAATGCGCCATAAACAGAAGCCACCAGCATCAGCAGAATGCCAAAGTGGGCGACTACGGGACCAAAACGGCTCCAGTTCGCTTTGCTGGCATAGAGTAGAATAGCGCCATCCCGGCGTTGTTTGGGAACGTTCGGTTTGTGGATGGTGTAGTGATGACGTTTTAGCAGACTGGTGACTTGCGCGGTGACAGTTCCAAGCGGCTCAGCCGTCTGGTAAAGCAATTTATGAGGGGAAGATTGAATATGTTCCGGGCCGCAGAAGGTTTTACGAGTCGCGGCCAGAAAGGCGGGTTTTAGCCATTGGAAACTGCCGCACAGGAGGTTCAGGAAGAACAGCACTTCCAGAGCGATAAACCAGTAGGATGAATAGACCGTGTACAGTCCCATCGCTTTGAAGATGCGGTAATTTGCGCCAGCGTTCCGCTTGATTTCCAGGGTATCCACGATACCTTCCTGGGGCAAAAGCACGCCGGCCAGGGTGGCCAAGGCTAACAGAGCGATGAGTACGATGGCCAGATGAATGGAACGGAAACAAGCCAGCATGGCCCATACCTTATCCGGAAAGGTTTGGTGTTTAGGGGAGACAGGCACTTGGCTGGGACGGGGGCGAAGGCTTGGAGTCACGGTCGAGGATTGGGACATGAGGTATTTTCACCCAGTTTGGGGGTTGGGTCTTTACGGTCTATTATCCGCCAAGCTGAAAGGTTCTACAACAAGTCTACAAATATAGCAGTTCTTCGGTGGGAGTGCTTGAAGTTGTGGTCTTCCTAAAACTTTACAAATCCTGAAACCTCAAAAAGGCAATTCCAATGAATTGATTGTTTTTATTAAATTAAGCAGATGAAATGGTTTGCAGCGAAAGTGCTGATAAGACTTGTTCACTGCGTCGGTGTAGAAGGTAGTAGAACGACTTGTCTGAATAGGAAGTGTGCGATGGAAATGAAGGTGAATCGGCCTTTGGCCTTTAATCCGGTTATGCAACTGGACCAGCAGCATTTAACCAGCCTGAGCGGTTACGTTAAAAGTCTGTTCAATCTGGATCTCCGGTTGACGCCCCATTCGTCTTATTCCTTGGGATGGTCGGTACGGAATATCCATTAAAGCAGGTGGGCTAAGCGAAAGCTTGAATGCCCAAACGAGTTTTGTCCTGGACTAACCTTGGCCTGAGTGCCGTTACAAGTCCCGGAGTACGGTTATATTCTCTCTCTGGTTTAAAATACGCTCTCTCTTCTCAACAACACCCCGCAACGGGTGTTTTTCTTTTTTCTTCTCCAGTGGGCTCTAACAGTTGTGCCTACTTCGTTGCCCCCATTCGGGGATCCTTATCTCTACGGCTCCTCTGTCGCCTAGAGCTAAAGACTGTGGTGACCCCAATGGGGAATCTGCCTCCTAATGCTCACTAGCGTTCGCAAAGGATTCAGACTTCGCCTTCGTCACGTACTTAGGTACGCTCCTCGTCTTCTCTCCTCGCGCCTCGTAGTCCCTAACTGTTAGAGCTCACTGGTTATCGGATGACTTTTAGACGTTATAAAGCGCAAGTGCTGGCCTGCCAATACCGTTTAATCTCGTCATAGGCGCCAATAATGGCTTTCATTTTCTCGGCGCTGCCGTTGGGAACATCCGGATGATGGGAGAGGGTGAGCTTGCGGAATTGTTTCTTCACTTCTTCGGGAGAAGCGCCAAAGGAAATCTGCAACATTTGATGAGCCTCCACAACGGCGTGGGTTGAGCCCGAACGTGTGCTATGACCATGAGATGAAGAACCCCAGGTGTGTCCGCCGGCCTGTTTCTGATTTTGTTTCTGTTTTGGGGCTTCGTCACCCATCATTTCACACCAATCGTCAAAGGTGAACTCATGAGCGCAGGCTTGCTCGTATTGGGCGCGGTGGATTTTTTCGTAGTTCTTCTTATAAGTTTCCACATCCTTACGGAACTGGGCGATCCAGACTTGTCGCTCCTCGCTGGAAGCCCGAATAAATGCGTCAATCCGTTTAAAGGAATCCAGCGTAAAGTAATGCCGCCAGTTCACGTCCCGCCCGGTCAGATCCAGTTCGTAATCCCGCAGACTTTCTAGCAACGCTTTATCGGCAGCGGGCATTTTAATGCGGAAGTACTCAAAAATGCGTAAACGGTACTGTTCCCGTTTTTCGGCGTTTTCTACCCGATGGGCGGCCTTATGGTTTTGATAGTCCTGGATTTCTCGTTTGATCTGCCGTTGAAGGGATGGCTGTAACTTCTGCAATAATCGTTCACCCTGGATGTCCTCAAACGTCACCCAATCAATGGTCTTGAAAAATTCCAGGAGTTTCTTTTGCCGAAATACAGTATTGCCACCCAGCAGGTAGGCTTCCAACTGACGCTTGCTGTCATCGGACAGATGCGCGTATATGGGCAATGGGTTTTCTGTAAAAAATGGGATCTGAGACATGACTACAGGATAACATTTTGGACTGGAAATCCACCACCCACAGGTTAGACACAGCCTTAAAACGGCTTACAATGAGACTACCCGTTGGAGCCTATTGATGTGTGTTAAAGTTAATCCGTTAGTTGCGTTTGTCCTGATTATAGGATTAATAGTGCCGTCCATAGGTTATGCCGGGTATAAGGGACCTCCAACGCCACCTAAATCCCAGCGGAGTGAGCCTGACTTTCGGTTTATTCAATACACGTTGCCAGCCGGTAGCGCTTTCCAGGTATTGTTGCAGACACCACTAAACACGGAGAGCAGTCAGCTCAACGATCCTGTGGAAGCGATCATGGATCATGATCTCTACTTGGGGAATGAACACATATTGCGGAAAAACACTCGCTTTAAAGGCTATATCGCGCAACTGGAGCCACCTATCCAAGGCAGCAACGCGATTTTGTATGTGTTGTTCAACGAAATTGATACGGATAATGGCGATCGTTTACCCATTGCGGCTCATATCCGTACAGGCCGTAAGGACCATAAATGGGGCGGCGAACTTACTAAAGGCTCAATTCCCCTGATGTCTACCCAGCGGGTTTATGAAATTGGGGAGTACAATCGTACCGTCTATGGTGGCCCTCGCGTGATGGGAGAACAGGTCAATATCCCCCCTGGCGAGCATTTGACGATTATTCTGGATCAGCCGCTGAACTTGTTAAAGCCGAAAACCGAGCCCTAGTCGGCTTTATACCCCAGAAATATTCAAGATTTCAGCCTGGCTCCACAGCTTAACTTGCTGTTTGGAATGAAATAATCGACATACTCCAGTCTTTAATCCAACTAATGAAATTAGTCAGTCAAGACCTGTTTAGGCTGCTCTGAAAAACCAGCTAGTGAACGGCTTCCGCTTCATCCTGATAGATATCGATGGTCTTGTTCAGGTTGGTCAGATTGACTAGGTTGTTCACGTAATTTTGTAAACCGAAGGCGCCAAACTTGCCACCAGCCTCTTCGCAGGTGCGCTTGCAAAACAGTATGACTCCCAGCCCGGAACTATCCATAAAGCTGACTTTGCTTAGATTCAGGACGACATCAGTTCGTCCTTCGGAAACCATGCTCGCTACGGCGGATTTAATCGCCTCGCAATTTCGAAAATCGACATTCTGGGCGTCAATATCAACAATAGTTTTAGAACCGCTATCCCGGCTGTTAATCTTGGTCTCAGAACTCATGGTGCCACTCCATTTAATCTCCACTTTAATGGTCGTCGATCACTCCATTTTGTGCAAGGGGTTCTCTAGGGAATTCAAACAGGATCCTTCATTTAAGAGATAGTCTGAGAAGTGAATAGACGTTTTTGAAAAAAGGGTTTTCACTGTTGGCGTCAGCCGGTTATAGGAGGATTGCCATGTTTACGAGAAAACCCTACAG
>Ga0157374_10000362_pt1 | contig 42087 bp, 59 predicted proteins | sample M25metaG_FD_115308 | JGI IMG/M metagenome (GOLD analysis project Ga0157374, IMG submission 115308) | Miscanthus rhizosphere microbial communities from Kellogg Biological Station, Michigan, USA - M2-5 metaG | ecosystem: Host-associated > Plants > Roots > Rhizosphere > Soil | place: USA: Michigan...
CGGGTCGTAGCCGCACACGCGACGGATGGCGTCACGAGCGATCCAGCGCGCCTGGCCCTCCTCGAGCCCGTAGTACTTCGTGAGCCACTGCGCGCCGAACGTGGAGGCCTGTTCGAGGTCGGCGTCCTTGTTCGCCTCCATGTACGCGTGCATCTGCTCGTTGACTTGCGCGCGCAGCATGCGGAGCTGCGCGTCCACCTGTGCCTCTCGCGCCTTGAGCGTGGCCGCGGTCGAGAGCGCCTGGATCAAGGCCCAGAGGATCAGGCCGCCAACGACGATGCCGACGACGATCAACGCAAGCAGCTCCATCCCCTCGTCGTAGCCACCAGCGAGCGCAAGTAAAGCGCTAGCCGCTACGCATAGTTGCGTGCAGACCACCTATTTGTTCTTGACGGTCTACGTATACGTGCGTAATGTTCTGGTGTCGGGAGGCGATGACGATGAGTGACTACGACACCTGGAAGGCCGCGGCACCCGAGGGCGACGAGCCGGATCTCTGCACCGTCGCCGGCTGCGGGCAGCGGGCGACGATCGACCTGACGAAGACGATCCACGCGTGCTCCGTCGAATGCGAGCAGGACCTGAAGGACGACCTCTGGTGTGCGGAGTGCCACGCGCTCACGGCCGAGGGCGAGGATCACGCGGACGACTGCATGCGCGGGTGGGAGGCGGCAGCACTCGATGAGGACGAGGCGCGCCGGACCGCGTGGGAGTGCCACATCAACAGCATGATCGACGCCGCGAGGGGCAAGTGAGCGCCGTCCGCACGAGCGTCGAGGACGCCACCTTCGCGGCGTGCTTCCGCGCGGGCGACGTCTACGCGCCGTCGAGCCGCCTCGGTCTGCGTGCTGAGGGCCGCGTGTTCATCGCGTCGTGGGCGGACGCTCGCGGCGTGGGGCTGAGCATCGCGGCGGCCATCGAGGAGCTGACGCAGAAGCTCGAGTCGCTGACGGAGATTCGGGCGCTCCACGCCTCGGACGGCGAGGTCATGACCAATGAGTAGGGACGACGTGGTCGCCCTCATCCGCGACGAGCACCACGCCGCGGAGATCCTCGTGCACATGCGCCGCAAGCAGTACCAGGCGGCGCGCGTGGCGTTCGTCGCCGACTGCCCGCGGTCGATGACGCGGCTGCTTGATGCGGCCATGCGGCTCATCGAGGCCCACGAGACCGAGAAGCGCACGCGCTGACGGCCTGCAACCAGCCCGCGAGGCCCTGCCCGTTCCTCCCCGTGCCGGGGTCTCGCGAGCTGCTTGGAGGCTTTCAACCATGACCGCTACGACGACGCAGCAGAACGGGACGACACGCCACGAGCCGACGACGAGCACAGCTCTCGCGCGGCACGAGGAGACCACCATCCAGCCCGCGAACTTCGCCGAGCTCCGCGCGCTCGCGAAGGATGCGGCGGCGTCGCGCTTCTACGGCGCGGCCTCCCCCGAGCAGGCGTTCCTGCTGATGATGACCGGGAAGGACCTCGGCCTTTCGTACACGCAGGCCCTCCGCGCTTTCCACGTCATCGAGGGGCGCCCCGCACTCTCCGCGGACGGAATGGTGGCCGTGTGCCTCTCGCATCCCGACGTGTGCGAGTACTTCCGCACCATCGAGGCGACGCCGCAGCGCGCTGTGGTCGCAACGAAGCGCGTCGGCTGCCCGGAGCGCACGCAGGCGTTCACCATCGAGGAGGCGAAGGACGCCGGGCTCGTGAAGGAGAAGAGCGGCTGGGCGAAGTGGCCGGCGCGCATGTGCCTCGCGCGCGCCCGCTCGTTCCTGGCGCGCGACGTCTACCCCGACCTCCTGATGGCCTCTACGACCCCGACGAGCTCCGCGACAGCGCCGAGGAGCCGAGGCGCGTGGCGTCCGTGCCGGTGGCGCCCTCGTCGTCGCCGGTGGCGGTCGACGTGACGACGGCGGCGCGGTCGTTCGAGGAGGCCATCGGCCGCGCGGCGACGCCGGCGGAGATGAAGGCGATCAGCCAGGCCATCGCGGACGCGAACCTCGGCGAGGTCGACGTGGCGCACCTCAAGGCCGTCTACCAGGCGCGCGTGGCCGAGCTGAAGAAGGCGGGTGCGAAGTGATGCGGCGGCTCACGGCCTCGCGGTTCGGCCTCTCTCTCCGCTGCACCTACTTCCTCCTCGACCACGTCGAGCACGACGAGTCGCCCCAGGGTCCGGCGGCGGCGGAGGGGACGGAGCTCCACGCGATGATCCAGGCGGCCATCGAGCGGGCGCCCGTGCCGGCGACGACGTCGCCCGCGGTGGCGGCGAAGTTCGCGGCGTGGGTCGCCTGGAGCAAGGCCGAGGAGCGCGTTGGCTGGCGCCCTGAGGTGGCCTACGCCTACCACGCGCAGAGCGACTCGGGGCGCGTACTCGAGCAGGCGCACCACCGCGACTACTCCGGCGCGCGCGACGGCGACGTGGCGATGCAGCTCGACGTGGTCTCGTTCGGCGAGGACACGGACGGCACCTACGCCGAGGTCATCGATTGGAAGAGCGGGCAGCGGTCGGAGGCGGCGATCCACCAGGTGAGCCTCGCCGCGCTGGCGGTGTCGCGTGCGCACGACGTCGACCGCGTCCGCGTGCGCGTCGTGTACGTCGCCGAGGACGGCGTGACGGTCGACGAGGCGTGGCTGTCGAGCTTCGACCTCGACATGGTCCGCGGGCAGCTTCTCCGCGTGCTCGGGCTGCCGGATCCGGAGCCGAAGCCGGGGCAGCACTGCGCGGCGTTCTACTGCCCCGCGCGCCACAAGTGCCCGGCGACGGTGCAGGCGCTCGCCGAGGTGGCGCAGGTGCCGGCGGTGGAGATGGCGCGCCTCGTCGCCAGCGCCATCAAGACGCCGGAGCAGGCCGGCGAGGTCCACGTGCGATTGCGCGTGGTGAAGGATGCCGTGAAGGCCATCGAGGAGCGCGTGCGCGCGGTCGTCGAAGAGCACGGCGCCGTGCCGACCCCGAACGGCAAGGTGCTCCGGCTGGTGACGACGACGCGGGAGACGTTCAGCAAGTCGCGCCTTCCGAAGGAGGACGCCGAGGGAATCATGCGCGAACTGCGCGAGCTCGGCGCGTTGGCGGAGTCGACGAGCTCGTACGTGAAGGAGTGCAGCAAATGAGTCTGACGTTGGAATCCCTGGCGGCCCGCGTGGCCGCTCTCGAGGCGCGGTTGGTGTCGGCGGAGAAGGTGCGCACCGCGCACGCGGAACTCCCGGAGGTCGACATCGACAGCGATCGCGGAAACCCGGTGGTCCGCAAAGACCCGCCCCGATGGAAGGGCGAGAGCTTCGTCGGCTCGCCCTACTCGGCGTGCTCGGCGGAGTACCTGCGCGCGCTCGCGGGCTTTCTCCAGTGGAAGGCGAAGAAGAACGACGAGGAGGGGAAGGAGAAGTACGCCGGGTACGACCGCCTCGACGCGGCGCGGGCGCTCGCGCATGCGGCGCGCATCGAGGCCGCGGCGAAGGAGGCCAAGCGGTACGGCACGACGGGCCACGGCGCGAGCGCGAAGCACGCGGTGACGCCGGAGCCCGACGGCGACGGAGAGGCGGACGTGTGGGCGCCCGGAGGGAACGATGATTCGATCCCGTTCTAGTCATCGCGTGTGCAGCAAGTGCGGCATGAGCAAGCCGCTCGACGACTACTACCGCCACCCGCGCGCCTCGCTAGGCCGCGACACGAAATGTAAGGAGTGCGCAAAGCGTATGGTGTCAGCGAACTACGGGGCCAAGCGTGCGCAGTACAGCGCGTACGAGCGCGAGCGCGCGCAGCAATCCGAGCGCCGCCAGGCCGCGCGCCAGCAGACGAAGCTCTATCGCGAACGTCACCCGGAAAGGGCGCGCGCGCACAGGATGGTAGCGTACTACAAGCACACCGGCGCGCTCGTTCCTCGGCCGTGTGACGGCTGCGGGGCCGTCGATGGCCTCCAGGCGCACCATCACGACTACACAAGGCCGCTCGACGTGACGTGGCTGTGCTTCAAGTGCCACCGGGAGCGCGGACACGGCCAGGTGGTGACGCCATGAGCGCCCTCTCCGGAGCACGCGCCGCCCGCCTAGAGCGCGCGCGGAAGATCGCCGAACTGAATCGGCAGGGGCTCACCGACGCGGCGATTGCCGCCGCGTTGGGGTGCTCGATCGATGTCGTGACGAGGACGTTGGATGCGCCCGTGCGGGAGGTGCTGCGATGACCTCCCCCACCGTGAACCCCGCGCACATCGACTGCAACGCGCAGCTGTTCCGGGCGCACCGGACGCTGGCCGACGCGATCAAGCGCGCGGAGGCGGCGGAGGCGGAGCTTGCGAAGACGCGCGAGCATCTGGGCGACGTGCTCCGCGAGCGCGCGAAGATGGCAGAGCGACTCGCCGCCCGCCCCGCCGCAAATGGCGCAACGTCCGACGGTCGCCGTCGGGTGACGTGGAACAGGCGGCCCGGCGACACGATCGCGCACCTGTACGTCGAGAAGGTCACCGTCTGCGCCGTCCCTGTCGCCGACGTGGAGAAGGCCGCCGCGGTGCTGGAGACCGTCATCAACGGCATCGTAGCGATCGAGCGGGCGCGCCTGACAGGGACGGGGGACGACGTGCGCGATGCGTTCATCGGCGCCGCGACGGACGCGGCTCGTGCGATGAACGGAGAAGCCGCCCGCCCCGCCGCGGAGTCGGTGGCGGTGCCGCCGGAGGTGCGCGTGGTGTCCAACAGCTTCGGCGCGTTCAGCGTCATGGTCGGCGACACGACGTTCCACACCTCCGAGTATCGGACGAGCGCGGACTCGATCGCGCAGATCGTCAGGCGCGCGTTCGATGCCGCCGCCCACTGGCCGCGCGCCGTGTCGTCGGAGGAGGTCGAGCGGCTGAGGGCGGAGCGGGACGACCTCATCGAGCGTCACGGTCAGCTCGTCGAGGCGGCGCTCGATCACCAGGCCGCGCGTGAGGAAGCGGAGTCTCTCTGCAACGCGCTCATGTCCGCCGGGATCGCGGAGTGCGAGCGGCTGCGTGGAGCCATCCTCGTCATCGCCGACGACGGCGCGGAGATGTCGCGCCTCTGGCGGCGGAAGTACGAAGAGGAGAAGGCGAACCACTGCGAGGCGGTGAGGCGCGAAGCCGCCGCCCGAGCCCAGGGCGCGGCGGAGGAGAGGGGAGCACTGCTCGGGACCGACCAGCCGTACACGGTGCTGGACTGCCTGACGCAGCTCGCTGACGCCGCGCAGCACCTGCTCAGCGATCACGACTGCGATGCGCACGGATGGGAGGGTGTGACCTACGTCATGCGCGCGGCGCGTGCCCACGCTGATCGCATCCGCGCCCGCGCCGCGGCTGCGGGGGCAGAGGGACAGACTTCGGGCACGACGCCCGCGGAACAGAAAGGACAGGACGATGGAGCCGGAAGAGAGATTTCTCGCGAGGAAAGGCTACGAGGCGTACGCCAAGCAGAAGAGCGGCATGCCGACGTTCGGAGCCCTGCCGCCGGAAATCGTGGCGGCATGGGAGGCCGCGGCGACGGAGATTCGCAACGAAGTGTTGTCCTGGGAGAGGGAGAGCGGGAGCAGCGAGTAGCTTCTCCCCCGCCGTGCGCGGCGTGCGGGGGCAGTGGGTGCGTCGACTGCGTGGGGCTCGCCCCGCCGCCAGCGTCCGACGAGGAGATCGTGGAGCGTGTGTACGCGCGCGCTGCGCCGAACGTGGCGAAGAGGCGGCTGACGGCGTCCTCGGCGACGGCGGGGGAGGACGAGGTCGAGGCGAGGGCGCTGGACTGGTTCGACGAGCATCTCGGCGCCGCGGAGTGGCGAGGGCCGCACATCCAGTCCTTCCTCTCCCTCGTCCGCTCCGAGCGCCGTCGCGCGTACGAGCGGGCGGCGAAGGAGGCCGAGACCTGGGGTCCGACGAACACCGGCTGCGACAAGACGATCGCCGCGCGCATCCGCGCTCTCGGCGGCGAGGAAGGAGGCTCGACGTGAGACGAGAGAAGCCCGAGCCGGCGATCTTCAAGCTTCGCTGGCGGTTCTACACCTTCGTCGGCTGCGAGGCGTGCGGCCGAACGATCTACGAGGACCACGTCCTGGTCGCGGACGAGAGTGACGAGGACGGTTGCTCTGTCGGCGCACACTTCTGTCGCGCGTGCGTGAAGACCGTCGCGCGGCTCGCACTCCGAGCGCCACCAAAGCAGAGGTCGCGCAACGCGGGCGGTCAGCGATGAGGAAGCCGAGGGCGCGCGAGCGCAAGCCGCCGCGGGTGGTGTGGTTCGTCGCAGACAACGCCGGGGTGCTCTCTGACGATGCCGGCTACTGCTTCACCGAGAGCGGAGCGCGCATGGCAGCCCGTACGCTGGACGCCGCCTCTCCAGGCGACGCCCCGCACACCGTCCACCGCTACGTGCTCGACGAGAGGAAGGGGAGAGGGGTGAAGAGGACATGAGCGACAAGCCGAAGCTGGAGAAAGTACGCGCGATCGACGTGGTGCCGTACCGGTGGGCGCTTTGGTGCACCGTCGGAGGGAGCAAGCCGTTCGCGAACGACATCGTCCACATGCGCTGGAGCGACGACGGACGCCGGATCCACTTCGGCCTCGACTCGCACAACTTCTACAGTGCCGCGCCGGACGACGAGCTGGAACTGGTGCCGGTCGAGCCCAGCGACTACGGCCGGGAGTCCGGCGCGAGGATGCACGCCGAGTTCCTCGCGGAGCGCCCCGTGGTGTGCGCGACGTGCGGGCACGCGCTGGCCAAGGAGACCGCCGATGCCGCCTTCTGACGCCGCCATCCGCGCGCTTTGCGACGCGGCGACGCCGGGGCCGTGGTACGCGGAACTCGGCGGGTACGTGTACCGAGACTCCGAGGACGACCGCGACGACGACGAGGAGGCCCTGGTCGACGCGGGGACGATGGCCGACGCCGCCTTCATCGCCGCCGCGCGCGAGGCGTTGCCGGCGTTGCTCGACCGCGTGGCCGCCGCCGAGCGCCACGCAGCCGACGCGACGGCGGCAGCGCAGGCAGCGAACAACATGGCGGCAGACGCCGAGGCGAAGCTCGCCGTCGCGGTGGCCGCCCTCGAGGCGGCCGCGACGGAGTTGCTTCACGCCGGGCAGGGTGAGCCCGGCTACGGCTACTTCTGCGGCGGCGACCCGCGCGAGTTCACGCCCGACCCGGAGTGCTCGACCGATGAGGAGCGCGCCGCCCACAAGCGCGACTGCGAGGCGTGGGAGCGCGGCGAGCAAACGCATTCGGTGCAGTTCGGCACGTCCGCCTTCACGGAAGGCACCACGCACGGTCACGTGCACCACGCCGGCTACGGGCTCGGCACGTACCAGTTCTCCGACGAGCGCATCATGGCCGCGTATGAGCGCGCCCGCGAAGCGCTCGCGGCGGTCGACGCCCTCGACGGCGGCGGCGGAGGGGGGTAGGCGGTGAGGGACGACGTCGTTGCGCTCTACGTCGACCCGCGCGGGCCGTACCCTCGGCTGGTCCGGGAGTGGTACGACGAGGCGCGCGACGCGCGGACGTACGCGGGGCCGTGGCCAGTAGTGTGTCACCCGCCGTGCGGGCCGTGGGGCACGCTGCGCTCCCTCTCGCGCGAGACGACTCGCGGCCTTGCGCCGCTGGCCATCGACCAGGTGCGCCGGTTCGGCGGCGTGCTGGAGCACCCCATCAGCTCGCGCCTGTTCGACGCGTGCGACTGCCCGCGCGAAGGCGAGTTCCCGGACCGGTGGGGAGGCTGGACGATCGTCGTCGACCAGTGCGCATGGGGCCACGTTGCGCGGAAGCGCTCGCGACTCTACGTCGTGAGCGGGCGCGCGCTCTGGCTCGACCTGCCCGCGTGGCGCCAGCCGACGCACTGGTGCAGCGGAGGAGGCAACGGGCGCGGCAAGACTCCGCCGGGGATCAAGGTGTGCAGCGCGCAGCAGCGGCGACGCACGCCCCCCGCCTTCGCCGAGTGGCTCGTCTCCCTCGCCGCGCAGGCCCGCAACCACCCCGCCCCCGCGGCCGATAGGCCCGCATGACGCCCGAGATGATGCAGACCGCGATGCGAGACGCGCTCGCGGAGGCGAGACATGATGGGGGAGAGGCGCTACGAAAGGTGACGAGGTACGTGATGGCTGTGTGGGATGAAGAGTGGAAATTGGAGTACGAGCCGCCCTTCGGCGACGGCGTTCGGAAGGGCGTCGGCCACACGGCCGTCGTCGATCCGTCTGGGCGCTGGATGCTTTCGGCATGCGGCTACGACATCGGCAGCGAGTGCGACGGCACGCCGGAAGAACGCCTCGCCCGCGCCCGCCTCGCCGCCGCGGCGCCGGACATGGCGCGAGCGCTTCAACGCCTAGCGAACTGGGTGAACCTCGACGCCCTCGGGACGTTCGAGGGCGACCCGCTGCGCAGCGAGAAGGAGGGTAAAGACGCCTTCATGGAGGCGGTCAGGGCCCTCGAGAAGGCCGGAGTCAGGCCGCCGCGTTCGCCCTAGCGCACGCTTCTACGAAACGGGGATAGAGCATCGCCCGCGACAGCGCGTACGTTAGCTCGTCCACGCGGATCGTCCCGTCGCGGTCGTGGTCGAAGCCGACGTTCGGCGCGTACGCCCAGCCGAGCTTCCCGTTCTTCACCACGAGCGGGTAGTTCGGCTCCGCAGCGTGCCCGATGAGGGTCGGAAGGAACACCGCGAGGTAGCACGCCGTCGCGTTGACGAGCTTCCCCATGTGCGGGCGCAGGTAGCGCGCGACGAACGGGAGCTGGTCGACCGCCGACAGCTTGCGGAACGCCGCGTCGCCCTGGAGGTAGCCGAGCCCGCGAAGGATGTGGGGCATGAACTGGATCAGACCCGAGGCGTCCCCGTTCGGGTTGTGGGCGTCCGGGCGGATGCCGCTCTCGTTCATCATCACGGCGAGAAGGTCAGCGGGCTTGCACTTCACCTCGTCGCAGACCGCCCCGAGCTTCGAGAAGAACGCGTCCGGAAGGTCACTCGTGTAGGGGTGGATGGAGCCGCGTTCGGGCTCCGCAGTGCCGGCGAAGGCGCCGAGCGGAGCGGGCGGCCTGAAGTCGTCAGGGGCCATAGCACGCCCTACCCGCCCCGACGCCCGCGAGGAAGAGGGCGACGCAGAGCGCCGCCACCTTCGCCACGAACACGGCGCTGGCTTTTAGTTCATCCACCGAGCACCTTCTTCTCGAGCTCGTCGGCGGCGACGTCGGCGGCGTCCATCTCGGCGCTGTCGAGCTTCGCCTGGTCCTTCGTGATGAGCCCCTCGGCGCCCTTCACGAGCACCACGAGCGCGTCCCATGCGACGGCGATGACGGGAGAGGAGACGCCCACCGCGGCGAGAGCATCCTTCACGGCGATCTCCGCGAGCTCGACGCCGTGCTGCTCGACCTGGTCCAGGATGCCGCTCACGGCGTCCCCCCGTCACACGAACGGCCCCACTGCTCCTTGACGACGCAGCGGCACGTGTCGGCAACGTGCTTCCTCTCGCCCGCCGACGCGTCGAGCGCGGACGCCCGCTGGATGCACGCCACCTGCGCGGCTTCGTACGAAGCGACGGTGGGCAGGTCACGCGATGCCGCGCAGGCGGCGACGAGCGCGGAGAGCATGACGCCCCCCGCGAGAATCTGTCTTGTGGTCATGAGTGCAGGTCCCTTCCGAGGTCCGGATCCGTGGCCCTGTCCTGCGGCGGCACCTTCGCCACCGCGGGCTTGAGGCCAGATTGCGTGAGGATGGCGCCGACGATCGCCATGGCGGCGGTCGAGTCCATCTTTCCCTTCCAGGTGAGGGCCCCGACCATCGCGATGGCAGCAATGGCCACGAGGGCCGGCCCGAGTTCGACCTTGATCGCGTTCATCAGAACCTCACGTGAGTAGCGGCCCATTCGATGAGCGCCCACATGCCGGGTGCAATGACACACACAGCACCGACCGCCTTCGCGTAAGCCTTGATTGCCTTCTTGTCGTCGACGAGCTCGGTGAGCTGCTTCGACTGGTGGGCCAGTTCCTTGTCCTGGCGGTCGAGCGACTTGTGGACGCCGCCGACCTCGCGCAGGAGGTCGCCTTTCATCGTGTCGCGTTCGTGCTCGAGCGCGGTGACGCGCGCGGCGATCTGGGTGATCTGGTTGCCGAGGCCGAGGATCAGCCCCTTCAGCTCGCCGTTCGTCGGCTCGTTCGGTGGTGCCATGCTTGCCATCTCCTGCGCCCTTCCCCGCGCGTCAGGTCAAACCAGGTTGTTGTAGAGGGTGCGGAAGTAGGAGTAGATCGCCTGCCGCGAAGTCAGGTCGCTGGAGTAGTCCGCGGCGTAGACAAGCGTCATGCCGACGGAGCACGCGACGTCACCGTTTCGCGTGGGGTCGCCGCCGATGTAGAAGCCGAAGTTGCCGACGCCGCACGCGTTCGCGACGGTCTTGTCGGGCGTCGACACGCCGGCCACGTAGAGGTTTGCCGCGTGAGGCGTGTTCTTGTTGGCGACGAGCATGAAGAAGCGCCACGCGCCGTCGTTGATCGTCACGGTGCCGTCCGACTCGCCGATGACGAGGTCGATGATGTCGTCCTTGCCCAGGTGGGTGCCGAAAGCGGACATGTTGATCGCCCCGTCGCTCAGCGACACGAGACCCTTTGTTCCGGCCGACGAGGTCTTGACCACCGTGGCGATGGTGATGGCTCCGCCCGACAGACCGGACGCCGCGGCAACGCCGTAGTGCGCGGTTCCCGGGAAGACGACGACCTTTTGACCCGCGAGGTCGGTGGCCGTGGTGATGCCCGCCGCCGACGCCGTGAGCGTGTTGGCCCCCTTCGCGTCCGTCCACCCCGAAGCGTTCGCCGCCGACGGGTCGAACTGACTCAGAAGGTTGGTCGTTGGCGGAGTGGGGCCGCCCGACGCGGGGTGAGATCCGAATCCAAGGCCGAGGCCGAGTCCTAGGTTCATGGCAGTAGCCCCAGCGCTTGCAGTGCCGCGCGGTAAGCTGCGGCTACGACGGCGCGCCCGTCGTTGTTCTCGTGGATGTCGTCGAAGTCGTAGATCGACTTGTAGCCACCGCTCCCGTTGTCGAGCGTCGCGTAGTGGTCGCCGATGCGGTAGTCGACGCCCGTAAGGTTTTGCGTACCCGTCCCCATGGTGTTGTTGTTGAACGGGACAATGAAGCCCGCGACGGAGGTGGCGTCGAAGAGCCCGTACGGGACCACCTTCGATACGAGGATCTTCGCGCTCGGCAGCGCGGCGCGAACGGTGTCGATGAGGTCCTGGACCTTGGTGGTGACCGTGGCCAGGCTGTCGAGGAGAAACTCGAAGTTGTTGATGCCCACCTCGATGATGACTGCCGACACATTCCCCTGGCTCGACCACGGCGATGCGAGAAACTTCGCCTTCTGCCCCTCCACGGTGTCACCGGGGACGGCAACAAGTCCGATGCCATGCCGTTGCGAGCGCTGGGCCGCGGTGTAGACGTCGTGCCCCACGGAGATGAGGTTTTGCCACGAGCCGACGTTCGGCCCGCGTGCGGCCTGGTACCAGAACGACGCCAGCGTGGAGTCGCCGAGGATCAGGAACTCGGGCGTCGTGTCCCTTGGCGCCTGCCACGAGAACCGAGCGATGAACGTCTGCGTCTGCGTGACGTCAGCCACGGTTGACGGCGCGTAGTACGCCGATACCACGGTTGGAGCTGCGAGCGCGCTTCCCGTCGTCGCGGCGGTCGTGTCCGGAGCGGTGACGCCGTTCACGGTGATTCGCACGCCCGCCTGACCGGTGCTCGGCCGGTACCACGCGCGCCACGTCACGTCGTCGCCGACGCGCCACTGAAGCGCCGCCGACGACAGCGGGAAATTCTCCTCCACCGTGAGGATCAGGACGCCGCGGACGGTCAGCATCCAGCGGCCCGACGCGGTCGTCGACGTGTTCGTCGCCTCGTAGTGGAGCGACATCGTGCCCTCGGCGCTCGACGCGGCGAACGCGTCGAAGCTCGGCGCAGTGTCGCTGCCGGCGATCGCGCGCCACGTGCCGGACACGTCGAGATCGCCACTATCGACGATGTTCGACGAGGACGCCGACGGAGCAGATCCCACCCACGAAAGCGACTGGAGATACTGCGTCGGGCACCCGATAAGGGCGCCCGCCAGTGCGACGGGGAGGATCTGCGTGAACGTCATCCCTTGGACTCCGCCGCGAGGAACGACTGCGGGAACGCGAGCATCTGCGCGGCGACGATCGGGGCGCCGAGCGAGAGTTGTGGCTCCGTGATCACCGCCTTGCACGCGTCGTAGTCGGCGTCCTCGAGCTCGAGGGTGCTGCCCACCTCGGCGACGGTGACCTTGCCCATCATGGTCATGACGCGCGCCAGCTTCGCCGGGCTGATGCCCATGCGCTGGTCGGCGAGCACCGTCTCGATGAACCACCGCTTGAAGGTGACCCACTCGAGCGGCGACCCGGTGGTGGGGTTGGTGAGTTGGATGTTGGCAGGAACGGTGATGGTCTTCATGGGTCTCCTGGTCACGACGTAGAGAGCGGGATGAACCACTCCGAGCCGTCCTCGAGAATGACTCCGAGTTTCCGGTCGGCAGCGGCGGGTGTTCCGGTGAGCCACCGGTTGAAGCCGAGTCGCATCTTCACGAGCGACCCACCGCTGTTTGCGGCCGAGTTCCAGACGGTGAAGATGCCGCTGTTCGCCGCGACATACACGCCGCTGGCCGGCCCCGCGGTCGCGCCCGTGCCGTTCGTGATGAACATGGTGTTGGACGCGCTGTTGAAGCTCGGTCCCGTGGAACCGATGCTGAAGTTGCACGCCGACGCCACGGAGACGATTCCGGTGCCCCCGTCGATCCGCATGCGCATGCTACCGCCGCCGTACAGGTCGACGAGGGCGGTCGATGGCGCGCAGACGACGCCAGCGATCGTCGTCGAGAGCACGACCTGGTTGCTCGAGTCGACGGTGAGCGCCTGCACGTCCGCAGAGTGCGCGGCGTTGTTGAAGTTGATGGTCGTGGCGTTCGGCAGACGCAGTGCTCCCGCAGCCGCCGGGTTGGTACCGATGGCGAACGCGGAGAGGGACGTGGAGGCGAGCGACGACGTGACCTTGAGGTTCGCGGTGGCGCTGCCGAGCGTGATGTTGTTGCTCGAGTCCCAGTTGAGGATCGTGTTGTCCGCGCTGTTGGCGAAGTTGCGCCCGACGAGCGTCCAAGCGTTCTTCACGCGGTAGTCGCCGGTGGCCGCGACGTGCCCGCTCAGATCCTTCTGCGTAAGGACGCCGGTGCCCAGGTCGATCGTCGCGGTCGCGAAGCTGGCAGTCGTGGTGCTGACCGAGAAGTAGCTCGTCGAGTTGACGCGAAGGTTGATCGTACCCGCGCTCTGCAGGTAGGTGTTCGCCGGCTCCGTCGCCCCGAGCGCTGAGCCGCCGACGTAGAGGTTGTTGCTCGCGTCAGAGGCGAGCATGACGACGTCTGCGCCGCCGACCGCGTTTCGGAACGCCGCCATGGTGGCCGCGTTGGAGAACCGCAGGTATCCAGCCGCAGCGGGTGTCGTTCCGAAGGTGAACGCGCCCGACGACGAGACGTTTAGCTTGCTCGACGCGTAGGTAAACTCCGCGGTGCCGCCGAACGCGCCCGCGTTGTTGTACTGCATCTGGGTGTCGGAGCCGCCGGGGGAGCCTCCACCCGACGGCGCGCTGCTGACCCACGTCGTCCCGTTGTAGGTAAGAACGTTCCCGGTGGTGCCGCCCGCGATGCCGCTCAGAAGCCCCGTGTTGTCGGTGAGAACGATGCGGTTGCCGCTGCCGCCAAGGCCCGTCACCGTGAGCCCGTTGCTCATCGTGACCATGCCCGAGCCGCCGTTCACGGTGATGCGGGCAGCCGCTCCGGCGTACACGTACGCGTTGAACGCGCTCTGTGCCGCGAGGAATCCGGCATTCACCGTTCCCAGGTAGACCTGGTCGCTGGCGTCGATCTGAAGGACGGTTACGTCGCCGCTCGCCGCCGCATTGCGCGAGGCTACGATTACCTTGTTGTTCGCCGTGCGAATGAGCCCGCTCGCTGCGGGGTTCGTGCTCCCGAACTGCACCGCCGCCGTCCCGCGCACGAGCACGACGCCACCGGAGCCCGTGAGCGAGTCGACGATCTGGTTGCCTGACGTGGAGGACGCGTCGAGGTCGTTGCCGTAGGTGACGCCTCCGCCGATGGCTGACCAGGACGCCGCCGTCGAGCTCGTGGCCACGAGCGCATATCCGGCAGACGGCGTGCCGCTCAGGACGATCGACCCCTGAAGCTTGCCGACGACGAGCGCGGTGATGGGTCCCGTGGCGTCGCCGCCGATAGTCGACCAAACGGTGTCGGTGGCGGCACCGTTGGTCACCATGACCTGGTTGGCGGTGCCGACGCTCGCCGCCGCGTCGAGCGTGCTGCTTGAGGAGTGCCACAGGCCCGAGCCCGTGGGCGCGGCCTGGATGGACATCGCACCGACGTTCCCCGCGTTGTCGACGGTGACCGCGCGGGTGCCCGAGCCAGCGAGGGAGGCGATCTTGACCAGCGTCGTCGAGGCGATGGGGCCCGTGACGTCGCCCGCGAGCGTCGCCGAAACGCTCGACACGGCGCCGGAGAGGTTGATCGCGACGTTCCCCTCTTTGTCGACGATGCCGATGGTGACGCCAGAGGCGACGGAGGCGCGCTGCACCTTGCCGTTGCTGTCGACGACGGCGTTCTCCACGGGGCCGGTGCCGAGCCACGGCAGCGCCTCTTTGTCGATCTTCGCGTCTCGTTGGATCTGGATCGACGTCCCCGCCGAGCCGCTACGAAGCGCTACGCCGTCGTAGACACCCGTCGCGCTTACCGCGAGAGCGGCTGTCGTGGCCGTTACGTACGACTTGCCGTCCTGAGACTTGGTGACCGCGTAGCCCTGGAGCACACCATTGCCCGACGCCGCGAGAAAGGCGCTGAAGATGATGCTGTAGGACTGCGCGGGGAAGGTCATGTTACGGCGACGTGCTGGAGCTCACCCAGACGCGGAGGATCCCCGACGTGCTGGCCGCCTTGACCTGGAGGAACTTGTCCGTGGTCCGCTTGATGCGGAACAGGTACGTCTGGCCCGCCGGCAAGATCGCCGCGTACGCGTCGTTGAACGCGAGCGCGCTGCCCGCGGAGATCGCCGACGTGTCGCTGAGCGAGCTGCCCGTCGCCGAGTCGAAGTAGAAGAACACGTTGACGCTGTCGGCCGCGAGCGCGAGCCACACGTAGTCGCACTCGTTCGAGACGTACTTGTCCGGCAGCGAGACGGCGGTGAGGTCGTACGCGCGCGCGGTGGAGTCCACCGTGAGCGCGAGGATGTTGCCTCGCCGCGGAGGGCAGCGGTCGAAGTACTGACGGTTGGCGTCGCTCATCGTGAATCCAATCTGTCGAGCCCACTCGGCTCGGCCATCTGAAGGTGAACGGGACGGGACGGAGAGCCCTTGTCCGGGGCGTTCTCCTTCTTGCCTTGGGTGGAGACGATCGACTGCTGGAGGCGCTTGAGCGTGCCCGGCTCGAGGGACGGATCCGTCGCCACGTCGAGCACGACACCCAGCTTTAGGCGCTGCTCGTGGGTGAGTGGCTTGGCGTTCGCCTCGCCGCGCGTGACCTCGATGAGCGCTTGCTGCTGCAGCTGCTCGTAGACCTTCGGCGACATGTTCTTGAGCGCGAACACCTCGTGCGTGTTCACTTTGCCGGCGGCGAGGTTCTTCAGGACTTGCTGCGGGTCGGTGACCGCGTCGTAGATGTGCATGAACCGCGTCATGTCCGAGACGGACGCGCGCGGCTGCTTCTCGTGGACGCCGATCGCCGGGCGGTTGACGCTCGGGGGGATCTGCGAGGCGAGGAACTGCATCTGCCGGCTGGCGGTGATCGTCATCGCGGCCGACACGTTCGGCGCGTTCGGGATCGTCATGCTCTGCATGTGGTCCGCGAACGCCTGGTGCGCGGCCTGGACGGCGGCGACGCGCTTGACCGCCTCGGCATAGCGGGTGGCAAGCGGCGTGGCGCTGTACTTCGCGCCCAGGCCCTTCGTCTTGCCGGCGAGCCCCTTGGCCGCGTCCGTGATGAGGAGGTCGGACTCGCGCGCCAGCCTCGCCGCCGCGGCGATGTCGGCGACCTTGTCGAGCGCCGCGGCGGCCATCGCGCTCCCGCGCCGCTGGATGGTCTGATGGAGGATTGCCCCTCCCAGTCCGCCGACGACGTGGCCTACGGCCGCGCCCGGAGCTCCCGCGACGAGCCCGCCGGCCGCGGCGCCCGCATGCCCTGCTGCACCACCCGCGAGGTAGCTCCGCAGCCCCACGGTACGGTTGCTCTTCATCCCTGTCGATGTGCGCTCCGCCGCGTCCGACGCGAGGTTGAGCCCCTGGTAGTCGTGCGCCAGCACACGCAACTTGGTCGCGACGCCTTCGTCGCCGGCATCCTTTGCCACCGCGTCGATCGCGTTTAGCGTCAGCTCGTTCATCTTCGCGCGGATGGTGCGCAGGCCCTCGACGCGCGGGGAGGCGTTGAGCGGCTGGCCCTCGCGGTAGACGATCTGCCCCAAGCCCGTCTGCTGCTCGATGACGTCCTGCACGGGGATCTTCATCTCGCGCAGCGCAGCCTGGCCGGCCTTGAAGTCCTCGGGCGTCGCGGCGTGCTTGAGCATCTGCTGGGCTCGCGCCGTCACGCCTAGCTTCTCGGCGAGGCTGTTCTGGTACGCCTCGAGTCCGTGAACGGTGGCCTCGTTGCCCGCCGTCTTCCGCGCCTCGCTGACGACCTTCTCGGTCTCGTCGAACAGCTCACCCCATGTCACCGATGCGGGCGACGACGCGCGCAGATCGCCGAGCTCCCTGCCGACCTGCTTCTGCGCCGCGGCGATCGGCCCCTGGATCTCCTCGGCCGTGGCGGCGGTCGGCACCTTGACGCGCCGCTTGAGGACGTCGCCGATGCCCTCCTTCCCGCCGGGGAGGTTGATGTCCCCCTCCTTGATAGGCCGAAACCGCGCCTCGGCCTCGCGGGCGATCTTGTACGATGGATCGAGGATGTTTGCCCGCTGGAGGTTCGCCTGCTTGCGCAGCGTGGGCTCGGCGTCGCCGAGGCCCTCCATGGCTGCGCGCTTGAGCGATGACGCGCCCGACTTGAGGAGCGACCCACCCGCGCCGAGCGCGCCGCCGAAGAGAGCGCCCACGGCGCCCTGCTTGGCACCGGCCATGAGGATCTTCTCTGCGGCCAACTGCTGATCGCCGAGGGCTTCTTCGCTGGCCTCTGTAGCCGCGCCGTACAGAGCCGCTCCGGTCCCGTACCGGGCCGCGCCGACGAGTCCCGTCGCCGCCGCCCTCCCGAGCACGCCTCGCGCCGCCAGCCCGGCGGTGTAGCGCCCCGCCGCGCCCGCCGCTATGTCTCCGGCGCCCGAGATGAGGGATGCGGGATTGCTCGCCGCGAACGCCTCGGCGGCCGTACCGCCCGCGCCCGCAGCGCCGCCGACAGCCGTCCCAGCCGCCATGCCCGCGAGCTCGCCGGCACCAAAGATGGTCGGGTGCGCTTCCTGGACCTTCTGGATGCCGCGCGCGACCGCCCCGCCGCTCTGCTTGTCGAAGAGCGTCTCGGCAAGCTCCTTCTCAGCGACGTTGCCGAGGCCCGCGGTGGCGCCCCTGATTCCGCCTTGCTGCCAGGCCTGGAGTGCGCCCGACTGCGGGCCGGCGACGATGGCCGCAGCGGCCGCCGGCACCACGCCGACGCCGCCCGCGCGCAGCTTGCCGTAGACGCCTGGCTGCTCTGGCTTGTTGGCCGCGACCTGCTCGGGCGTGGCGAGCGTGTAGCCGCCCGTCTCGGTCAGAGCCGCGGGAACCTGCTCCTTGGGGAGGCTTACTACCTCGCCGGAGGGGTTGACGACGTTGACGCGGTCGCTCACTCGGGCGGCCCCTCGTCGAACTTGGGAGCCGTCTCGCCCCCGCCTTCAGGTGCGTTGACGAACGACTTGATGGCGTCCTGGCGGCGCTTGATGATCTGCTCGCGAAGGAGCTTGAGCGCCGCGTCGCCCTCGGGGCCGGGCTTGGTGATCTTCCCCTGCGCGGCCTTGAGCATCTCGATCTCCTGGGGCGTCGTCCGCGCCCCCATCGAGTGCCCGTAGTGGATGGCCAGGTCGGTCGACGCCGTCTCGAGCTGCTGCATGTCGGCGCGCCGCGCCAGTGGCTCCGTGGCGGCCGTGGCGTAGCCGGCGAGCTTCCCGCCCATGTCGTGCTTCGCACGGATGGCCAGCGCCTTGTCGATGGTGCGCAGGGCGTCCTCGGAGTTCTGGTCCGCCTCTCGGATCTTCGCCGCCGCTGTCGTGTCGCCCGCGTTGAGCACGCGCCCGTCGAGCAGCCGCACCTGGCCCTTGGAGAGATCCTTTTGCCGCTCGGTCTGTGCCTTCGCGCCCTCAACCTGGAGCTGGCCCTCCGTCTTGGCCTGCTCCATCGTGACGTCGTGCTTGGTCGCCAGCTTGTTCTCGGTGACCTTCTTCGAGTACCAGTCGTAGGGAACGGTCGCGCCGGTCTCGGGATCCACGACCATCGGTCCGCCGCTCGTGGCGTGGACGTACTTGATCGCGTTCGACAGGTACTCGTCCCGCTTCACGGCCAGCGCCGTCTTCGTCTGCACCAGGTTCGCGTCGTTCTGGCTGATGCCGTTGCGCGCGGCCATCTGGTCCGCCTCGGCCATAAGGCGCTGCGTCTGCGCCGCGCCCCACATCTGCTCCGCGCCGCTCATGCCGTAGCGCTGCACGAGTTGGCTGAACTGCGAGTTCTTGGCGGCGATCGCGTTGCGCCGGTTCTCCATCGAAGCCTTCTGCGCCTCGATGTCGTCGTCGGTCTCCTTCTGGAGAGCCTGCATCGCCAGGTTGGGGATGCGCCCTCCCGAGTGACCCTGCGCGAAGCCGCCGAGGGCCACGGCGAGCAAGTCGAGCCCCTTCGACAGCGCCGACCTGTTCTCCCAGGAGCGGTTCGGGTTGATCTTCGTGTTCGCGAGCTGCTGGACCTGCTGGTTGACGTCCTGCTCGACCTTCTGCGCATCCTGCATGAACTTGGTGCGCGCAGCGGTGGCCTCGGCTTGCTGGCGCGCAGCGTCGTCGATGCGCACCTGCGCGGCCATCGCCTGGTTCAAATACTGGCGGCCCGTGATGTCGTGCGCCCGCTCGGCACCCTCGTTCTGCACACCGAACGCCGCGTCGGCGATCTTCGCCTGCGTGGGACCGATGTCCGCGACCTCGTGCGCCGGTGACGTGCGACCGGGAATGAGCTTTGGCCCAGGCGCCGCCTCCGGGGCGGGAGGAGGAACGGGAGGAGCGGCCGCGGGAGGCGGAGACGCGGCCGGCGGAGGCGGAGGCGGCCCCGCGGGAGGCAACGGCGGACCGCTCGCAAGCACCTGGTTCGCGTAGCTGGCGATCCCAGGCTCCGGGCTCATGTTCGGCTCCGGAGGCGGAGGGGCCGGCGGCGGCTGGTTCATCAGCGCCGCGTACTCGCCTGGGTCGGCCACGGGGCCGACGCCTTGCGACCCCAGCACCTGGTCGGCGTAGCTGGCGAGCGGATCGGCCATCAGCGGTACCCGCTCGCCTGGAGCCGCGCCGCTGCGGCGAGGCCGCTCGGCTGCTGCGCCGGCAGTTGGATCGCGCCCTCGGGGACGAAGTTGTTGAACGGCGCCGCGTTCTGCTGGCGCTGCTCGTACGCCGCCGCGGCGAGGCCGCCTGGGCGTGCTGCGCGGTACGCGTCGTAGGCCGCCTGGCGCGCCATGGCCTGCTTGGATCCGGGCGCGCCGACCGGCAGCGACGCCGCGCGCTGCTCGAGCTGCCGGAGGCGCTGCTCGTGGTCCGCCCCCGACGCGAGAGCGAGCGACAGACCGCCGGGGCCGTCGATCTTCTTGCCCTCGGGCGTGTTCTTCACGAGTTGGTGGCCGTACGGCCCGCGCTCCATGTCCTGCGCCATCACGCCGACGCGCTGGCCCGGGCCGGCGCCCGCGATGCTCGGGTCGCGGTACTGGTAAGCCTGCGGCGACATGGCGCCCATCTGCTGCTGGACAGCGGGACGCCCGTCGCCGATGTCCTTCTTGTTGCGGACGTCGGAAGCTAGCTTCAGTGCGACCGAGCCGGCCGTGATTCCGGCATCGACGTACTTGTTGTTCTGGTCCGTCTGGTTCTGCTCGCGCTGAACGGACAGCCCCTGCCCGCCCATGTAGGCGTTCTGGTTCTCGCTCTCGTTGTACTCCTGGCCCTGCATCTGCGTGGACGCTTCGCCCTGGCGCATCTGCTCGTAGCCGAGCCCCGTTGTCGCATTGATCTGGTGCTGCGTCTCCTCGAGCTGCGCCTGCTTGTAGGCCTGGTCCGCGCTGAGTCCCTCGCGCTGGAGGTCGGCCATGCGCTGCGACGTCGCGAGGCCGCCGTATCCCTGGATCGCGCCGAGCTGACCCTGCATCGCGCCGAGTTGCTCCGTCGCCCGCACGGTGCCCATCTGCCCGATGACGTTGCCGCTCGCGTTCGCCGCAGCGTTCGCCCCCGCCGCCTGCGCCGCCGCGAGTCCAGCGCCGCCGCCGCGCGCGCCAGCCATGATGCTCTGCTGCTGCGCATTGCTCATCGCGATCCCGCGGCGCATCTGCTGCTCGGCAACGCTCGGGCCGTTGCCGTTGATCATGTTCTGGTACTGGTTGATCGCGGTCCGGTACTGCCCGAGGCCGTAGTCCTGGTTGCCTCGCGAGCCCATCTCGAGGCCGCGGTCGGTGTTGTACTGGGCGTTGTTGATCTGCGCTGCCGGAGCGTTGCGCGCCGCCGCGGCGAGACCCTGAAGGCGGCTCTCGTCTGCCTCCGCCGCGCCCGGCTTGCCGAACAAGTACCCTGAGTACGGGTTCTCCAGGTTGCCCTGGAGTCGGCTGTCGATGCCGGGCCGGTTCAACTGGAGGCCGCCGGACACCCAATGATCGACCACCTGGCCCGTGGTCGGATCGAACCAACCTTGGCCTCCGGCCCCGGTGTAGCCCGGCGCCTGCGCGTAGGCGTTCAGCGTGTCCTGGGTGTAACCGGTGTTGGAATTGCCGCCCATGCCGGTGCCGCCGTTGGCGTTGCCGCTGTAGGCGTTGTTGTCGCCGCTGTTCGGCATCCCAGACGTCTGGTTCGGATCTGCCATGGCATCACCCCTTCTGCGCGGCCGGCAGCTTCGCCGACGTTCCTTCGGACTCGATCTCCAGTGCCAACCCCGCAAACAGACTGCCACGTCCAGTGCCGACCGTCGCGCCCGTAGGCGTGGAGTCGGCAATCTCCCAACTCACCGCTTGGCACCGCTGTGGAGTCGGCATCACTGCCACCTGGGGAATCGGCATCGAGTCCAGCGGTTTCGAGCCTCCAGTGGCGGTGAACGTGAATCCAGTTCCCGGCGTAGATGAATAGTCGAAATATGGTGTGATTGCCAAGTCGTGACTCGTGGATTTGTCACCCATCCACAACGCTTTGCGAACGAACTGATAGCCCTGTAGGCCGTCGGTGTGTACCCACGCCGTGCGCACCTTCATCTCGACCCACGAGCCATCGTCCAGCGCCGTGTCGTCGGCGGTGTCCGCCTCCTGGTAGACGCTGCCGAGGCTCGTGAGGAAGTACGTCGTGGTGCCACGCACGGCCGCCGAGACGATCTTCTTGCTCGTCGCACCGGCGCCCGAGCCAGATTTGAGTACCTCGTCCCGGCTCCACTTGTTCGCGCCGTAGTCGAAGGCGAACCGCTCTCCGGTCGTCGCCCCCACCAACGTGAACGTCACCCATCCGCCCGAGGCGTCCGGGTGCATCGTCGCTGACGTGATGGTCGGGAAGGCGTCGAGCTCGCGTTGCATACGCGCGCCGATGGGCGCGGGCGTGACCGTGAGACGCTCCCGCTCCAGCAACTCGAGCCCTCGCCGGCTCTGGAAGAAGGTCCCCACGGGCGTGACGATGACGCTCCGCTGGTCCGCGCAGCCCCAGTTGGTCGCCACCCGGTTAGGCGTCGTGACGTCGTTGCCGACGTCGTTGTCCGCGGGGCCGTCGGCGGCGAGCCAGTAGAGGCGCGTCTCCGTCGAGATAAACAGCCGGTCGTCCATCACCCACATCGCCGTGATGGGATCGTTCTGCTCCAGCGGCAGCTCGAACGCGTCGGTGAACGAGACCGCGTCGCCCTCCACGAACGCTTTGGAGTAGTTGATGGTCGCGCCGTAGGCGATCCACACGCGGTCGCGGTACGCCGCGCAGACCTGGCACCCGCGCGGCTGCACGTTCGGGAGCACGCCGCCCTCGGTGTAGAGCTGCGCCTGGAGCGTCAGGTTGACGTTCCCCTTGTCGACGACGGTGACGCTCTCGGCGAGCACGTCGTTGAGGGGCGTCGCGTCGATGGAGAACACGCGGTAGTAGGTGTTGGGGTCGCCGCCCGCGGTGTCGCTGATGTCCGTCGTCCCGTAGACGACGATGGAGACGGACGGCGCGAAGCCGCTCGCCGCGTCGCACTTCGACGTGAGAGTCAGCGCCGGGGCCTTGTAGGTAGCCGTGTCGTGGCCCGCGTCGACGGTGAACTCGAGGACGTCGCTCGGCTCGGACTGGTGGCGGTAGCCGTTGTTGTCGATCCACTCGTAGAGGACGCGCCGGCGGTACGTTCCGCCCGCCGTGAGGTGCCCGCTCGCGCTAGAGAACGTCGGCGTCGACGGCTTCTGCGGCCAGTAGCAATACCCTTGCTCGAACAGGCGCCCGCGGTCCCATACGTGCCCCGGCGCCATGAACAGGCACCGCGCGAGCTCGCACGTCGCGAAGCGGTTGGCGTGCGCGAAGTCCGCCGTGCTGCGCACAATGTTGAGGTGCTGCCCAGAGGCGATCTGGAGGAGCGGCGCGTGCCACTTCGACCCGACGTTGGCCGGGGCCGGTGGGCTGTCGAGAAGCGCGCCCACCGTGAAGCGCGGGCCCTCGGTGAAGACGGGGCGCGGCGGGAGGTTGTCGCTCGTCGTGTCATCGCAGCCGAGGTCGCAGAGGATCGCCGAGTACTGGAGCGCCTGCTCGCCCACGCTCGGCGTCGTGTACCGCGCGCCGCCCGAGATGAGCCACGCGTACACCCGGAGCGGCGACGTCGACGCCACGAACGGACGCGAGCCGAGGCCCGACCAGTACGCGCGCCGCGCCGGCCCGCTCGCGCCGCCTACGATCGCCCCGCTCGAGCTCCACACCGGCGCCATGACCGACTGCCCGTCGGCGGTGGTCGTGCTGATGAGGATGCACACCTGGGTCGACGAGATGCGGCACGGCACGCAGCGGACCGCCGCGTCGACCGTGGTCACCTCGCTGTAGACCGTTCCAGGAGCGACCGTCTCGGTCAGGACCGTGCCGGAGTCGGTGAAGCCTACGGCCCGCACGAACGTCGAGCCGCCCGAGGCGTAGTGGTAGACGATCCACACCAGCTCGCCCGCCGTGGCGCACATCCCGAAGGCCGTCGTGTTCGTGGCCGCTTCGGTGCTGGAGGCGGCGTGCCCTCCGCCAGGGTGATCGCCGGAAATGGTCGATGGGTACGCCGCGACGACGATGTTTCCCGCGACGGCCCGGTACGTCAGGTACAGCCACGAGGCCGTGCCGCAGACGTCGTAGACGCTGTTCGACGCCAAGGCTGACGTCAGGATCGCCTGCGCGCTCCACGTGTTCGTCGAGCGGTCATACGTGCGGTAGTAGATGTTCGCCGTGGTCTGGTAGACCAGAAACACGGTCGTCCCCACCGACACCACGCGCGGCTCGGTGTACGTGCCCGCGCCGTCGGTCATCACGAGCGACGAAGCCAGCTCGGCCCCGCTCGTGGCGTCCTGCACGGTGACGACGATCTCCCCGGTGGTCCCGTAGCTGGCTGATGACGACCACGCGTAGACGAGGTAGCCGCCGCTCCCGCTCGAGTAAGCGATCTGCGGCTGGCTCATGCCGAACGCGGAGCCGGCGATCGGGAGCAACTCCGGGATGGCTTCGGGGACCTTGTCCTTCACGACGAACGCGCCGTTCGCCTCGGTGGCGATCTGGTAGCCGTCCGTCAGGAGAAGCTCGTCGCCGCTGGCGATCAGCTTCCCGCCGCCCGCGACGAAGCCGGAGAAGCCGTCGGCGACCTTGGTGCAGCCTGGGCGCTTCTCCACGCCGCCGCTGCGGTGGTAGCGCACGTTGACCGCGTCGAGCACGGCCGGAGGTTGGACGTGCCGCTCGTAGGTGGACTGGTCCATCCCCCCGTCGAGCGTGAGGTGCATCGTGCGCGGCGCCATCAGGACCGCCAGACCTTCGCGGTGAGCGACCCGCGCGATAGGATGTAGACGTCGCCGCCGCTCGTCGAGCGCATCTGCACCGCGACCTTGCACATCCCCGCCCGCGTCACCGTGTGCAGGAAGGACAGCGGAACGGCCTCCGGCTTCGTGTCGGAAGTCGACCGCCAGAGCGTCTCGGGGCGCGTTGTGCTGAGCTTCTGCGAGTCCTCGTAGACGGTCGCGATGTACTCGCCCGTGTCGCCGGTGTTCACCAGCACGGGCGCGCGGCCGTTCACCTCGAGCACGTCGCCGACCTTCACGGCCTGCGAAAACGCCACCTGCACCGGCGTGTCGATGTACGTCGCCGAGATGGTGGCCAGGAGCGTGGTTGACCACGCCGTATCGTCGGCGTAGGCCACGAGCTCGACGCATCGACGGATGCCGTTCACCGCCGACGCCACGCGACGGAGCACGCCCTGCACCTCCTGCGCGGGCCGGTCGGGCGTGTAGACGTTCCGTAGGGCGAGCTTGTCCGCGGTCATCGCGGCCACCGGCGCATGTTCGTGCGCGGAAGGCGGCCTCCGATGACGTCGGTCACGTGACCAGGACCCGCCCGGTCACGCGCCGAGGATAGCGCCGCAAGCCGCGCCTCTTCGCGCTGGAGGTCCGCGGTGAGGAGCCCGACCAGACGCTCGTCCCCTTGCTTAGTGGCCATCTTCTTGGCCGCGTCGAGGACGATCCACTCTTCCCACCCGTCCACGCCGTCCAGCGTGTCCGAGTCGTTCTGGAGATCCGGGACCGTCGGGATGTAGTGGATGTTCAGCGTGCAGCCGGACAGCTGGCACACCGGAAGGATGTCGATGTTGTCGCCAGCGAGGACGTAGTAGTACGGATACCCCTTCCACCCAGCATTGGTGTCCTCCAGCTGCGGTCGCTCCTTGCGATTGAACTTCTCGAGCGTGTACTGGCCATTCCCCGTATCGAGGTCTATGGCGAGTAGCTCGTAGAAGTCCGCCGGCAGCGCGTACGTGGCCTGTCCGACGGTGAGCGCCTGCGTGGTCTTGCTCTCGAGAAGAGTAGTCCCGCGGGCACGGAGTAGGCGATCGTACATAGCCGCGTAGCTTTCGCGGATGTAGTCGTCCACCTCCGTGCCGGGGAATCTAGCAGTGAAGCCCTCGAAGTCGCCCCGCATGTAGACGCGATTCCTGACGGCGTCGAGTCGTACAGGGCGAGCCATGGGTCACTCCTCTTCGGACTCGTAGCAGGCTTTGATTGCCCCCTTGAGTGCCTTCTTGAACGCCGCCATGTCGCTATCCTGGACGGCATCGAAGGCGTCGGACGCGTACTCGTCGAACGACGAGAGATCCGCATCCGACGCCTCCTCGGACTTGTCCGGCTTGGACGACGCTTTCGCCTCGTCCGCCGCCGCCACGAGCCCGCCGGCCATTACAGCCCCAGCTCGTCGAAGACGACGTGTAGAAAGATGACGTCGCCGCTGGCCGGCTGGGTAGCCGTGCCCGCATCGACGATCGTCCGGAACGTGAGGGTGGTCGATCCGGCGGTGTACGCGACAGGCCGCACCTCCAGAGCTACCGCCGTCGCGTTGGCCGTCATGACCGAGCCGGCGCAGTACCGGAGCGAGTTGTATCCGCGCTCCAGCGTGACGTTGTAGACGCCCGTCGCGCCGACGGCGACGCCGTCTTGTCCGTGCCCAGCAACCGAGGAGACGGCGCCCGAACCACCGATGGTGATCCGGAGGTCCATCTCCGAAGTGCCAGGCGAATGGCAGGGCTTCGAGTACTGGTTGCTGCGCGACGTCATGTCACGTCTCCTCGTAGTCGACGCAGAAGGTCACCGCCGAGGTGTTCGCCGAGAGGGCGACACCTGCGCTGGTCTTCGTCGCCGCCACGAACAGAACGTCGTTGGCGGAGAAGTCGACCGAGTTGGCGGTGAGAGCGATCGCCACCGGGACGAGCGCCGTCGCGCCGTTGAGCGCTCCGGCGAGCTGCGAGTTGGCCACCGCGATGTTCACCGCGGCGCCCGTGCCCGTCTTGCGCGACAGGCTGACCGTCGTGTAGTTCGAGTCGCTCCCCGTGATGCCCACGGGGCAGCAGACGGTGAACGACTTGACGCGGCCCGCGCGCTGCGGGTTGGCGATGACGGACTCGGTGATGGGCGAAGCCGCCACCGAGTTGTCTTTGATGTGGATCTCCGCCCGGCGACGGTGGCTTGCGCCCACGTCCTCGGTCGGATCCGCGGAGTCCGTGGTGGGGAGGGACTTCATCTGCCCCACCTGCACCAGCTTCAGGGTTGCTCGGCTCATGTTCGTTCTCCTCAGACCAGCGCCACGCGGGCGATCGTCTGACCGACCGGCGCGATGGGGTAGAAGTCGACGTCGCCGAGCATGCGGAACTCCTTGGCGTCGGCCGCGTCCTCGACGGGGTTCTCGTCGATGTGGTGCAGGAGCTCGCCCATGCTCGCGAGCACCATGTTCTCCTTGGTGAAGACGTGCGCGACGCCCACCGGGTGGTTCGGCGACGCGACGACGGCCACGGGTCCCGTGGGGCCCATGAACTTGATCGCCTCGTAGGTCACGCCGAAGTTCATGCCGTTCAGCGGCGAGGCCATGACCTGCGTTCGGACGAGCGAGCCCGCCGAGTCGAGATCCGCCTCCAGGTTTCCCCAGTCCTCCGTGGAGTACACGGCGAGGTTGGGGTTACCGCCCATGTCGGCGAGCGCGCGGCAGGCGATCTTCAGCTGCGTGCGCGGCGGCTTGGTGGTCACCGTGACGCGCAGGCCGCCGAGAAGCTCCGGATCCGTCGAGCGGTCGACGCCGCGGAACGTGTCCGACGGAGTCGTCGACGGGCACCACGCCTCGACGCCCGGGATGATGTTCCCGAAGACGTACTGGCGGAACAGGTACCAGGAGTCCGTGATGCCGCTGATGGCGCCCGCCACGCTCGCCTCGCTCACCGTGATGGTGCTCGGGTCGGTCGTGTTGTTGGTGCCGCGGTGGACCTTCGCGACCGTCACGTACTGCGTGTTGGTCACCGAGCCGCTCGTCCCGTCCGTCGCGGACGCGTTGAGCTTCATGTTTTGGCGGAAGAAGCGGTGATCCGAGTAGTTCTTCAGGGTCATGATCTGACCGCTGATGCTGGACGTCGCCGCGAGCTGCGCGAGTGCGCCGCCGCCGTTGCCCCAGATGTACCGGCACTGGTCTAGCTTCCACTGCTTGATGATGTTGCTCGACTCGCGCTTCATCGGGTCGACGAGGAGGGCCTTGTCGCTCTTGCTGCGCCGGATCAGATCGCCCTCGAGAGAGAACGTCGCGTAGTACGGCTGCGTGTAGTTCTTGAACTCCACGGCCGTGGACGGCGATTTGTTCGCCTTCGACCCGGTGAACGTGGGACCGATGCCCTGCGGGGCGCTCAGACCCATGTCGATGTACCGGTACTTCTCGAAGAACGTGGTGTCTTTCGGGAACAGCCCCAGCTCGGGGAACTGCTCGAACATCGACTCGTTGATGCTCTTCTGCGGCCAAAGCGACCGGAAGAGCAGGTATGCGGTAAGGCCAGCGGCAGCCATGGCAGGCGCCCCTTTCCGAAGCCGCGTCGCTCAGACGATTACTCGTCTCGAAACGTTCGCGCCTTCTTGGTCAGAAGTGCCGCGCGCTCGTCCAATGACAGCTTCGCGAATGCTTCTGATTCGTCCTCGGAGATCAAACTCCGACCCGACGAAGTTCGGGCCGTGAGCGTTCTTGCCTTGGGGACTGGGGCGCTGCCGTTGACTTTGGTACTGGGTTTGGACTCGCTCGCAGACTGCGGAGCGAAGAGAGATGCGAAGTCGGAGAGTCCCGACTCGACAGAGCGTACTATCTTTTCCATGCGCGTCGACACGGAATCGGATTCCCAATCGGGATCCGTCTGCGCCAGATGGGTGGCAATGTCGTCGGCATTCCGCAACACCGACTCAGGGCGCTTCTCGAGCATGGCCGCCACGTGCGGAGCCTCCGCCGCCAGTGACTTGGCCGCGTCCACGAAGACCTGTTGCGCGCGTTTCACCTCGGCGCCTTGCTGCGAGGACTGCAGGTGCTGCTTGATGGCGTCGAGCTCGGCGCGCATGCGCTCGACCTCGGGGCTGGACTTCGCCGCCGCCTCCGCCGCCGCTTGCTTCGCCGCCCACTCCGCGCGCCGCGCCGGATCGCGGGCCTGGACGAGCCAGTCGGCGAGCTTCTCCGCCGGGACCTTCTCGCTGAGCGTTTGAAGGAGCGCCAGCGGGTCGTCTCCGCTCAGGCGCTTGTGGAGTGCCTCGGTCTCGGCGCGCAGCTTCTGAAGCTCCGCCTGTTGCTGCTGGAGCGTGGCTCGCTCGGTCTCGAGCTGCTTGCGCTCCGTGTCGATGCGCCTCTTCCCCTGCTGCGCCTCTCGCTCCAGGGCCGCGGCCCGGGCGATCTTCTCGGCACGCTCGTCGGCGACGGGGACGGCCTCGGCCTTCTTGAACTTCCCGTCGGCGCCTCGCTCCTTCTTGGCGGGCTTCTCCTCGGCCGGCGCTTCGGCCTCGGCGGGTGCTTCCCCCGTGTCGCCCGCGATCTCCGCCTCGGCCTCGGCCACGAGCTCGGCCTGGCGCTCGGTGTTGATCTTCTCGATGAGGTCCGCCGCTCGCGTCTCGATGCTGTCGACACGCGCCGCGTTGGTCTCCATCGGCGGCGCGGACTTCTCGGCGCCCGTCGTTGTCTGGGTCTGCTCGGCTTCGCTCATTGCAACATTCCTGGGCCTGGGCCTGGTGGGGGAGGCGGGGGCGGCGCGCCCGGTGCCATCGGCACGGGCGCACCCGGTGCGGTCTCCATCTGCCCAGGCCCACCAGGGCCAACGGGCTGCGCGGGCGCCTGCGGCGCTCCCGGGTTCTGCTTCTGGAGCAGTTGGTCGCACTCGAGCACGTAGTCCATGACGAGCTCGATGTTCTCGTTAGGGCATCCCGCGCTCTTCGCCTGCGCAATGCGCTCCTGCGCGCGCGCCATCGTCCACGCCAGCTCGGTGGAGTACGGGCTAGGCTGCTGCTGCGCCTCCGGATCGCTCGGATCGGCCGCGTCCAGCATGGCCTCGATCTGCTCGTCCGCCGCGAGACGCACCGCCGTCTGGGTGTCAATCTCCGACTCGATGTCCTCCGCTCCGTCCGCGATGTAGCGAAGGAACGTGGTCCCATCGATGCGACCCGCGTTGAATAGATCCTGCACCATCTGCTTGCGCGCAGCCGGCGTCAGCTTCATCAGCGCGCTCGGCGCCACGCGCACGATGTAGTTGTCGACGCTGACGTCCTTGTAGTTCAGCGAGACGATGCCGCCGCGCAGCGGGACGCGGCTCGTGTAGTCGCCGTGCTTCTCAACGATGTGCTGGATCCACATCAAGAACAGCTCGGCCACGTCCACGCACCACTGCGCGTAGCCGTAGCCCTGCATCGAGAACCGCTCCGTCTCGATGTCGTCGAGCGTGTTGAGCGCCACCGCCGCCGTCACGCCTGCCGGCTTCTGCGCCTGCGCGGACATCTGGCTGATGCCCTCCTCCGCCAGCGCGTCGGCGCCGATGTCCCGCATGTACTCGTACGTCTGCGGGTTGAGCGGATCCGGGCTGAAGAACTTCGGCTCCATCCCAGGAGCGCCGCGAAGGATCTTCCAAACGCCGTTGGTGAAGTCCTCCTCCACCAAGTCGCCCGTGTTCGGCACGTAGATGATTCCGCCGCCCGAGAAGTAGTGGCTGTCGCTCACTTTCTCGCTCATCAAGTTCTGCTCGTACTGGTAGCCCTCCAGGCGCTCACAGAGCCCCGCCGGCCACGCACCCTCGAGCGGCTCCAGGTAGTTCAGGATCGCCAGTGGGAAGCGCTGGAACGGCCACGTCTCGTCCACCAGCGTGACGCCCTTGAGGCATACGATGTGGCGTCCGGTGCAGTCGTGCTCCTCGTCCTCCTCGTGCGCCTCGACGTTGTCGCAGAGGTGCCATGCCTCGCACACGCGCGCGCGGTCGACCGTGACGGCCACCTGATGGTTGTCGAGGTAGAGCGAGTCGTCCTTCCCGCTCTGCGTGATGGCGTCGGCGATCTCCTGGTCGAACTCGCCCTTGTCGTTCTTCGCGAAGGCATCGACGAGCACGCCGATGTCCTGCGTCTGCATCAAGTACATGTTCCGCGGCTCGCCGTATTTGGCGTCCGCCGGGTCGCAGTACAGCTCGCGCGGGAGCACCCGGTCACACCGGATGGTCTTGGCGTCGAGGTACTGCAGGTCGATCTTCAGGATGCCGCGTCCGAAGATCCCCGAGTCGCGCCCGATGATGCGGTTCCACTTCTTGAAGATCTTGTGCCGGTCGAACTCGCCTTCCACCAGCTGCGTCATCTTCTTGGCGCGCCGCTGGTCTCGCCAGTTGCCCTTGTCGGCGAGCACCTCCGGAAGCGGCCGATGCTTGAAGATTTTCGCCGTGTACGTGTCGACGGCCGAGCGCGAGACGTTCCGCGCCAGGTGCGTCGGTACGTACTCGTACGTGGTCGACCGCGACGAAGCGGGCCGGTCGACGAACGACGCGGCGCGCGGGCCGGCGTACATCTCGGCGTGGAACAGGTCGGCGTCCGCCTGCCACTGCTGCGACATGCGAACGAAGTCGGAGATCGTGAACAGCGCGGTGTGCGCCTCGTTCGTCTCCTCTTTCCACCAGCGCGCGCTAGGACTTGTCGGATCGCCCACCGGGCAACTCACGCAGGCGCGGGCCAGACTGGAGGATCACGCGTCGCCGCGCCTCCTCCTTCTGTCGCTCCGTAAGCGGGGTTGCTCGGGAATGCTGGGTGTGGTTCTCAGGCGGCGGCACGGGGCCGAGGACGAGGCCTCGCAGCTGCCCTATCTCGTCCCACGAGGCGGAGGCCGCGCCGACGTCGCGCATCCAATCCGCCTTCGCTTGCCAGTCGTCTCGGCTCATCGCGCGCGAATCGCTCCGGCCACGCGCGAGGCGTGGAGCTCGAGCACGGCGCCTTCCCACTCGGGGTGCGTGACGGAGAAGAACTCGCCGTCGCGCTCGATGTGGAAGCCCTCGGCGGTTGTCGCGTTCTGCAGGTAGCGATCGCCCGCTTGGATGATGGGCCCCTGCGTGGGAGCCACCAACGAGATGCTCTTGTACGTTCGAGGCGTCTTGTCGGCCATTCAGGTCCTCACGCGAGGTACGGGCAGAAGCGCCACGACCGCGGCACCTCCACTCCTTGTACACGAAGATCGGGTTTTCGCAATTCAACTAAGTCGTGCGTGTACCGCTGGGGACGAGACAGCCTGTCGCCGAGCAGTGCTTTGAATACATCCCCGCCGAGGTCACGGAAGCGACGCTTGATCATCGCGTAGTGGAGAATGTCCGGCCCGTCGGTCGTGGCGAATCCCCACATGACCCACGGCTCGCCCGCGTCGCATGCGATAGTCGTCTCGGCGCGCGCGAGAATGCGATGCACCACCGGCTCGTGCTCTGCCCAGTAGGCGGCCTTCGCGGCGCACTGCCAGTCTCGTCCCGAGCTCGAGGTACCGCGGCACCGCGCGCACTTGGGCGACTCGCACGCGTACTGACGTGCGTAGTGGCTCCGCCAGAACGACTCCAGCCAGAGCGGGACGATGCCGCTCTCATCGGCCGACGTCGACGAGCGGAGCGCCCAGAGCGCGGGTGCCGCGGGCTGCGTCATCCCTTCTTCCGCTTCTTGCTCTTGCCCGCCTTGGCGTAGGCGATGGCGACGGCCTGCTTGGTCGGCTTCCCGGCCTTGCGCTCCGTCGCGATGTTCTTGCTGATGGTCTTCTTGCTGCTCCCCTTCTTCAACGGCATCTCTCACTCCTTCGTTGGCTGGAACATGCTGAGGATGTTCCCGCGGTACTCGTAGCTCCCCACGTGGCCAATCACGGCCTTCCAGTAGAGGTAGGGCTGAATGCCCACCTTCCTGGCGCGGCGACAGAAGGTGTAGTCCTCGGACAGGTCACGGCGCGTGTCCGGACAGATGATGTCGTCGAAGTACTTGTGGTACTCGGCGCCTGCGTCGTCGGGGAAGTCGGAGATCACGCGGATCCCCTCGCCCATCGCCGCGCGCATCCGCTCGAACACGCCGCGCGCCACGAGCATCACGCCCGTACCGATGGCGTCGACGGGCAGGCACTCGCTCACCGTGTCGATGCTGCCCGCGGTGTGTGAATGGTTCAGGACGACGTCGCTCGACAGCGCGTGGACGTCCTCCGCCGAGCACCCCTCGCGCGCCATCTGCGCCACGCGGCCCCAGTTCACGGCCTTCTTCGGCACCGCGCAGCCGACGAGATCGTGCCCCGTCTCCAGCAGCTCGAGCGCCAGCGTCGGCCCAAAGGTCTGGTCGGTGTCGATGAAAAGCAGGTGCGTGCACTCGGTCTTGAGGAAGTCCGCCACGAGCCGGTTGCGCGCGCGCACCACGAGGCTGTCACCGACCTTGAGGCCCAGGTGCATCGGCACGCCCGCGCGACTCAAAGCGCCATGCATCTGCATCACGCACGTCATCCAGAAGACGTCGACCTGGCGGTAGCAGGGGACGGCGAAGAAGAGGCGGGGCTTCATCCGAATGAGGTGTCCTTGGGAATCGGTGCCGCGCAAATGCACGTGTACCAATGCGGCTCGACCATCTCGCCGTCGGCGTTTTCGTATCCGCCCACATCCCACACTCGCTTCGCGCCCTGGCAGTATCGGCAGTTGTCGCCGCCGACCTCACCGCGCACCTCGGTTTGCGGGAACGCCTTCTTCCAAGCTTCGTTCACCAGTCCACCACCTTGTGTTGCTCCCACTGAAACCACGCGTTGACGACGGAGGAGCCTGGGAGGACGACTGGGCCGAAGTCGCCGACGGCGAACGGGAACGAGACTTGGTCCTGGCTAGACCACGCGAGCATCTCCGCCAGCCACGCCTCCCCGATCGCTTCGGACATGGTGCACGGGCGCCAGACGAGGATACCCGTTTCATACAAGCCGCCGTGTCGCGGGTGCCCCTCTTCCTCTAGGTAGTGCCGCGCCTGCCTGACGATCTGCTCTCCCGCGTAGCGGCGCAGTTTCTCGGACTCCACCGCCTCGTCGAGGATGCAGTCTCGCCAGCGGTGCTTGAAGGTGCCGACGTACTCCCCATGCGGCACCATATCCGCCAGCGCCCGCACACTCTCGCCCGTCGGGCGCAGCGATGCATCCACCCAGATGACAACGTCGTCCGTGATGCCATAGAGGTGCGGCGCCGCCTTCGGCCCCTTGCTCCGCCACCGCGGCGGCAGCGTGGCCGGCGAATGGTCCGCCTTCTCCCACCCGGGAGGCGCGTCGCCATCGGTGAACATCACGGCGCGATCGCAGCCTGGCGGCGGCGGCTTCGGCGTGTCGTAGTCGCCGTACGACGCGGAGACGACGGTGATGGTCACGGCAGCACCATCGGCGGCGGCAGCACTCCAGGACCGGTGCTCAGCAAGCCATGCGCACAACGCGCCAGGTCCATGTAGTGGCAGTGGTCCACGCAGCTCCAGATCTCCGGCGCCGTCTCGAACAGACACGGCACCCGGTTCGCGTGCAGATGCGCCGCCCGCAGGCTGCAGAACACCCCGCCGTCGTAGAACATCGGGACGACCACCAGCCGCGCCCTCGCGAGGACCGCGTCGCGCTCCGCGCCGTAGATCCCCGGCTCGAGGTGGACGACTTGATGGCCGTAGGCCACCAGCATCTCGAGCACCGCTTTGCGCCGCTCGTTGAGGCACCCGACGTGCACCACGTCGATGTCAGGGTCCGCCGCGCGCGCGAACCGCTTCATGCTCGGGTGGTAACCCACCGGCGCGTGCTTCACCTCGCGCCCCGCGGCCTTCCACGCCTCGCAGTTGCGAGCGCTGAAGTCCCACAGCTCGTGGCCCTCGTACGCGTCGGCGCGCGCCTCCACGCCGTTGGTGCCGATGTTCTCGAAGTTGTAGACCACCGCGCCCGCGGGGATCTCCTCCGGGCACGCGTTCGCGCCGAAGACGACGTCGTCCTTGCCGCGCAGCTGGCGAACGACCTCGTCGATCTCCGCGAAGCACTGCGCCGCGGGGTTGCGGTCCAGGCCGAGGATCACGCCCTCACCGCTTCCACCCGAGACGCCACCCCTGCTTCCGCTGCTCCTGAGCCTTCGCCGCTCTTCGCTCGCGCTGCGCGTCTTCCCATTCGGAAGTGCCCTCGACTGGTTCTGGTTCTGGAATCGTCTCCCCCGCCAACTGCCAAGCAGCGAGGACGAGCGCAGACACGATATCACCGTGCCCACCTGTTGACCAGCGCGGCATTGTAATCGACATTCCGCCACCCGCCGACGGTCGCCCCTCCACCTCGCTCAACTGCTGAATGAGCCGCGGGTGTCTGGGAATCTTCAGCCGCCCATCGCGCATCATCGCCCGCGTCTTCACGAAGGCTTCTGCGGGCTTCGTCGGCGCCGGCGCCACGCTCAGGCGGTACTCAGCAAAATACTCCACCAGCGTCTCGTGGTAGTGCGCGTCCGCCATCGCGTAGGAGGCGCCGTGCGCCACCAACCGCTCTGCAAAGGTTCTACACACCACACTTGGCTTGAGCGGCTCTCCCGACTTCGGCCGAAGCTCGGCAATCTCCGCCACGCGAATCAGCGGCCCGCGCTTGTGGATGATGACGAGCGCGCTCGAGTCGGAGCGTAGACCCAAGTCCACGCCAGCACAGACCTTGTCACCCGGACTAGGCAGCATCCCAAACCAGGGAGTCGTCCACACACGACTCAATCAAGTCTTGCGGGAAAAAGATCTCCGAGCTCGCACTCATGAACTCCGCGTCGAACTCCCGACTTGCCGCGTCAGGGTCGCGAGCGCGCAGATCCTCCGCCAGCCTGCGCAGCTCCGGCGTATCGCGCAACTGCAGCGTGGTGCGCTTGAACACCATCGCGTCGCGCACGCCTTCGCGGTTGCGCGTCCAAAGCTCGTACAGAAGGCCCTTGCTCGCCCACGGCGACGACGCGACGATCATCTGGCCGCCCGGGAGCAAGCCAGGCTGCGCGGCGCGGAAGATCTCCTCGTCGTTGACCTTGTTCTCGCGGCTCCTGAAGAACGCTGCCTCGTCCATCGCGCAGTCGGTGAGCGAACGCCCGCGCGCGCCGTAGCCGCCCGCCGTGGCCACGCCCGTGGCGAAGCGCACGAGCGCCCCGTCAGGCCGCCGTAGTTCGAAGCTGGACCCCGCCACCCGCACCAGCCACGAGCGCATAGCTGGATGCGCCTGCACGCATCCCAGCGCGTAGTTGAATGCCTCCGCCCGAAGCACGTCGTTCGGCGCCACAATGAGAGCCGTCGGCACCTGCCCCGGAGCGCAGCTCGACACGTCGCGCACGAGCATGCCGTGGAGCAGCCGTAACGCGACGAGCGCGTACGTCTTGCCGCCTCGCCGCCCGACGACGAGCGCCACGACAACGAGCCGCCCATCCGCGTCGTACGCAGCCTCGGCGACCTCGCGTTGCCCGTCTGTCAGCGTGACGCCTGCCCACGGGCAGAAGTCGACGTAGCGGGCGGGGACTTCAGTGCTGCTCGGGTCCGGCTCCAGGTCGCTCGCGAACGACGCCAGCGCCTGCCGCATCACTGGCCGCAAGCATCACCTCCCGCCACGCGCTCGACCCAAGCTTGCCCCGGAGCCCGTCGATGAACGACCGGATCTCCTCCTGCACGCTGGTCTTGACGCTCTTGCCGAAGTCCTCGGTCTCGCAGTGCTCCAGCAGCCACGTCGCCGCCCTGAGCGCCGCTTGCTCGTCCTCGCCGTTGGCGATCGTCTCGATGATTCGGAGCCATCTCGTAGCCCTTCGCCCGCGGGCTGCGTCGACAGCGGCCCGGAAGTCCTCGTCGGTGGAATGCCAGCGCTGCGCCGTAGCCCAGGCGACTCCCGCCGCACCCGAAGCGAGGCGAAGCGACGCACCCGCCTCGATTGCTTCGACGAAGCGGGCCACCATCTCCGGCGTCTGAACGGTCGGCCTACCCACGACTACGGCGCTCCACCTCTGGCGTTTGTAGCACGCCTGATGCGGCGTTTGCACGCGGGGTCATTCCCCCCTCGCCGCATCCCTGTCCTCGCGGCGGCTCACTCGGCGCACCGCTCCCCGGCGTCCTCGTCGGCCAGCTCGCGCAAGGACCGCACGCCCACCCAGGACGGCAGCAGCCACCGGCCGTCCCGACGCAATGCCTCGATTCGGGCGAGTCGAGCTCTCTCCTGGCGTTCCGCCTCGCGCCGCGGTGCATCGAGAAGCTCCTCCGCCCTCACCGACAGGTTCCGCACCTGGGCCGCACTCAGATCCATCTCCACGCCGACGAGTTCCTTCGACCACCCGTTACGAAGCATGCACAGCACGGCCAGACACCTCGCGTCCCGCTGGTCTTCGCTGGCGCGACTCCAAGACTGGTAGAGCCCCATCCACGCGGTTTCTTCTTCGGGGCCAGGACCGAGCAGGAACTCCCAGCTGTACGGCACGATCGTTGTCCTCATCATCCCGCCCCCCTTACCACCGCGACCGCCTCCTCGACGCTACGCACGATGAAGTACGCGCCCCCATGCTCGGTGAGCTGCTCGCCCCACGCGAGTTGGTTGGCGCTCGGCTCACCGTCCTCGGTCTTGACCTCGAGGCCCACGAAGCGCCCGCGCACGACCGCCACCAGGTCGGGCGAGCCCGGCCCCAGGCCGCCGTGGTGGGTGCGGCCCACCTGCGCGTTCGTGAACACCAGCACCCCGCACCGGAGCAGGGCCTCCCGGATGGCGTTGCGCAGGTTGGTCTCCGGCTTCGCCGCGCGCTTCATGCGTCCCCGAAGCGGCGCGACGCCCGCGGAGGAGGGTTGTCCGGACTCGACGCCGCCCGGAGCTCGTTGCGGTTCTCCGTCTCCCGCTCGGAACATGACGCGCACAGGCCCATGGTCACGTCCCACTCGAGGACCTGCTCCGTCCCGTCCGGGTCCCGGTGGACCTTCCGGTTGTGAACCACCTCGACCTCCCCGTTGCACTTGACGCGCCGCGGCGACCGCGTCACCGAATCGACCAGGACGGCCCCGGGGCAGAAGGAAGGTCTCCGAGCCTGTGCCGCGCCCGAAGACGCGCCAGCGGGGCGCACAGCGCCAGCAATCGGCATCGGCGCGGACAACTCTCGCTGAGCCATCAGCCCACCTCCCGCTCAGCGCGGCGGGTCGCCTGCTCGTTGAGGTACTTCAGGAACCCCTTCGGCCCGTACCCGGAGTACCAGCCGACCGCCCGTTCGTCCTTGTGGCGGACCACGTGCTCGGCGAACTCCTCGGCGAGCACGGCGATCCACTCGAGCAGCTCGTCGCCGCGGAACACGCGCCCGGTGCGGCCGCCCTTGGCGAACGCCTTGATGGCCTGGTGCAGGTGGCCTTGCTGCTCGCGCGGCATCGCGTACGGGCCGCCCTTGCCCTTGGCCACGCCGCGCTCGTACGCCTCGCGGTAGGCGTCCTCCCGGGTCGGCACTTGCTCGGCCTCGTTGGCCGCGTTGCCAGGGACGACCTCCACGAGGGGGCCAGCCTCCCTCTCAGACTCTCCCTCCGGATCAGATCCAGATCCCAGATCCAACCCAACCCCTTTGCTTGCTGTTTGCTTTAGCACTTGCTTGCCCTTTGCTACAGCGTTTGCTGCGCGCTTCAAACCACCGAGATGACCCGCGTTCTTACGCTTATTGCGGAGCGACTCGACCTTGCGAGCGCTGTCATTCCAGTCAAGAAAGTCGTGCACGGCGTACCCGCCTTCCCGCATCTCAAGGAGGTTTGCTTCAAACGCGGCATCGAGTTCCGCAGGCGTAGCGATGAGCTTGGCGATCACCTCCGGGATGACCCCGTCGGTCCCGTGAGCCTTGGACCAAGCGATCATGCGGCAGACGGCGCCCCACGCGGCGTTGCCGGCCCTGACGATCTTCGGGTGGAACGTCGACTGATCGTCCAGGTTGCCCCAACTCATGTGGCGTGCGCCTCCGTTGCGTTTTGCCTCAGCACTTCGCTGGCTTCGGCTGTAATTTCTGAAGCTGAAGAAGCCTTCCTCACCGCCGCCAGCACCGTCGTGTGGTCGACCGAAAACTCCCGCCCCACCTCGGGCAGGCTCCATCCCAGCGCCCGCAGCGCCAGCCACACCGCGTGGCGCGCGCGTACCGTGCGCTTCTGACGCCCGCGCCCGCGGATGGCCTCCTCGCTCACGCCCGTGGCCTCGACGACCTGGGCGACGACGGCGGCCACCTCGCCCGCTCCCTCGTAGAGGCACTCCCCGTTGCGCCCGAAGCTCGCCGACAGCGCCGCCTTCACCACGTCGCCGAGGGGGCGCACGGGCGGCGGAGGGCCGGCCAGGAGCGGCGGTTGCCAGGTGGCGCGGTTCATCGCGCCACCGTGCGAGCGTCGTACTCGGCCCGCGGGATCTCGGCGTAGACCAGGAAGGCCGGCCCCTCACTCACGGGATCGAACTCGGCGCCGCGCGCAAGAGCGACTCGCGCGAAGCAGCGCTCCACGCCGCTCTCGTAGTCGCGGTGGAAGACGAAGCTGGCGACGTAGTTCCCGGTCAGGATGCGCCCGTCGCCGAAGACGAGGATCGACGTGGGGCCACTCACGACCGCGGCTCCCGGTGCGCGCCGGCCTCGATGGCGACCCCGCGGAATCCGGCGATCGCGATAGTGGTGCGCACACCGCTATTACGCTGGCCCGTGAGTCTTTCCGATGGCTTCTGAGTTGTCCTACGGAGGGCTACATTCTTGGAATTACCTGCGGATCGCACCGGTCCAGTGCGTTCAGGTTCCAGTGGGGTAACTCTCGTAGGGGTTCGACTCCCCTCCTTCGCACTCCTCATGGTTTCTCCTCTCGCTCCGGTATCGATCCAGAAAGGGCGCTTCCCGCCTCCAAGGCGCGGTCGCCCGCCCGCTTGGTCGCGTGCGCGTACTTCGACGTGGTCGTGAGCTGCGTGTGCCCGAGCTGGTAGGCCACGCCCGACAGCGTGGCGCCCCGGTCCACCAGGTGCGTCCCCCTCGCGTGCCGGAAGTCGTACGGCGCCAACTGCGACACGAGCTCGGCGTCGAGCCCCGCCTTGCGCAGGTACGTCCGGTAGTCGTGCCGCCCGAAGATCAGCCCCGACGTGCGGCCGCCCGCCGCCTCGGTGAGCGCCGCCACCCCCTCGGGCGTCAGGGCGAGCGTTCGACCGAAGCGGGTCTTGTCGATCTCGTCGGGGATGACGAGCTCCCGCGAGCCGGGGCGCCAGTGCGCCGGCATCTCGAGCACGTCGAGCGTCGACGGCCGTAGCCCCGTCTCGTAGGCCAGGACGAACCGCGAGCGAACCGGGAACACGCACCGGTCGATCTTCGACACCCGCGCCGACCGCTCCGGGAGCCGCGCGATCGCCGCCACCACTTGCTCCTCCGTCAGCTCGTTCGCCTTCGCTCGCTGCTTCCCGGCGCGCTTCCCCTTCGACGTCGTCGGGTACTCCGGGAACACCGGCATCGCATCGAGGAACCCCTCTTGTCGGCACCAGCGAAGGAAGCCGCGGAGCGCGCCGAGCTCCTTCTGGAGCGTCTTGCGGAGCACCTTCCGCAACCGCGAGCGGCCGTACGCGTCCAGCGACGCCTCGTCGATCGCGTCGAAGCGCTTGAAGAACGGGATGAAGTGCGTCGGGACGTACGTCCGACGGTAGGTCTTGATCGTCTCGACGTCCAAGACGCCCTCGAGCGACGCCAGCCAACCCGCGAACAGCTCGTCGAGCGGCTGCTTAGAGCGCAGGCCCGCGGCTACCCGGCGCCGCCGTCCGCTCGTGACCTCGTGGTAGATGCGGGCTGCCTCGACCTCAGCTCGTCCAGGATCTCTCTCTCCCGTCGAGATGAAGTACCTCTTGCCCGACCACGTGAAGCGAGCGATCCCCCAGCCCTCACGCCAGACGACTTTGAGCCCTTCTGGGCGACGACCCATCGGCACAGATCCTTTCGGTCAAAGAGACGACGACGGCCAATCTGCACCGACGGCACGAGGCGACTCACGTGGCGATCGAAGTGTGCGAGCGACACGCCACACACCCGCGCCGCCTCCACGCGGGACAGCAGGTCGACGGTCTCGACGTCGTCGCTCAATTCCACAGCGAGCTCCCCGCCACGAAGGCGAAGTCCACGCCCCGCGGCGCCCCCGCGTCGGCGCCGTAGCCCACCATCGCCAGCAGCGACGAGCGCGGCTTGAACGCGAGTAGCACGCCGCTCTCGTCGCACCGCACCTCCTGCGCGCGAGGGATGCGGCGCAACAAGGCCAGGGCCACCTCGAAGTCGTGCGCCTTCGTCACGAGCGACCCGTCTGCTGCGATCACCTGGTACATCACGTCACCCCTCGATTCCCCAACCAAACGGCAGAACGCGCTCGTTGAAGTCGTCGGCCACCGGGCCGAAGGCCGAGACGAGGTCCTCCAAGGCGTCGTATGCGGCGCAAAGAAGCAGGTCGTTCGACCGCGCATAGTCCGGCCATGCCTGCCGGCGAACTCGGTCAGGGATGGCGTCCTGGTAGAAGGATCTGTCCCACCGATTTACGGAGCGGCGCCGATTTGCCGCCTGCGTCGCTCGTGTCGCCCACCGAACGTTCCCGGGCTCGTAGTCCCCGTCGCGATCCACACGGTCCAACGAGTGCCTGGCGCTCGGTTTCGGCCCCATGTCAGAGACGAAGAACTCGAAGGACTCCCGCCACCGTGAGCAGACCTTGATCCCCCGCCCGCCGTACCACCGCCACGCGGTGGACCGAGGGTTGTGGCATCGGTCGATCATCTTCGAGAACGTCCCGCACAGCGGGTGCTTGTTGGTCGGCACGCCATCGACCAGCTTCACCGCGCGGCGGCCACCTGTTCGGATGCTCACCCGTTGCGTTACGCACGTACGCGTTTCAGACTCAACAGGCATGGTCTCAGCCCGCCTCGGCGAAACGACGCTCCTCAGCCGTGTCCCAAGCCGCCTCGGCGATGCCGAAGTGCTTGAGCATGCGGCGGCGGACGAGCGAATCCGGCCGCGCCCAGCCGCGAAGGTACGCGCTGACCGTCTGCTGGCAGACGCCCAGCTTGGCGGCCATGTCCTTCTGTTTCGCACCGGCGTTGTAGTGCTCGCGCAGACTCACCGAGCCACTCAGACGCCCGTACGGGCCCAGTTTCGAGGATCGTCCCATGTCTAACGCGTACGTATACGCGCGTACCGATGGGTTGTCAAACCCAGAGGTAGAGCCGATTACGCATACGGCGGTTTTCGATGACGCTACGTCTACTTGTATGCCGCGCGAACGGGGCAATCCGGGCGCCTTCACGGCTGAGCAGAACACCGCCCTTCGTCGGGCTCTGCTGGAGTGGTGGGAGCGACCCGAGAACAAGCACCTCAGCCAAGGCGAGGTGGGCGTGGAGATCGGTATCGGCCAGCAGACGGTCTCCGCGTTCAAGAACGGCCGCGTCGGCGCCAGCTACTACACCGGGACGAAGATCGCGCACCTCGCCGGCTTCGATGGGGTTGACGACTTCTTCCGCGATCGCGGCGTCGCGGTGCCGGGGCGCATCTCGCGGTTCGACGATCCGTTCCCTCGCCGGCAGATCGCCGCGACAAACCTGATGCAGCAGAAGCGCATCGCCCCTGAGACCTACGAGTTCATCAAGAGCGACCCCGAGCACAACACCTACGCGCAGTCGGTGAAGGACTCGGTCTACTGGGCCGCCGTGCTCGAGACCGCCGACAAGATGCTCGCCCGGACGAAGCACGAGGACCCGGAAGCGCAGGCGGCGCAGGAGGCCATCCAGAAGGCCCAGGCGCGTCGAGCCCGCGCCGCCAGGCGTGAGCCACTGCGCGCCGAACGTGGAGGCCTGTTCGAGGTCGGCGTCCTTGTTCGCCTCCATGTACGCGTGCATCTGCTCGTTGACTTGCGCGCGCAGCATGCGGAGCTGCGCGTCC
>Ga0157374_10000367_pt1 | contig 41665 bp, 38 predicted proteins | sample M25metaG_FD_115308 | JGI IMG/M metagenome (GOLD analysis project Ga0157374, IMG submission 115308) | Miscanthus rhizosphere microbial communities from Kellogg Biological Station, Michigan, USA - M2-5 metaG | ecosystem: Host-associated > Plants > Roots > Rhizosphere > Soil | place: USA: Michigan...
AGCCTGCGCGGCGAGTGTGCGGCGGGAATAAACAGGGTCGGGCACGATGTCCTTTCGCGATGGCCGGCCAGGGCCGAGTGTCACCGATTGCCCCGCCCGATGCAAAGGCCGATGGCGGCCGGCGCCGGGGCCTCGGCCCGCCCGGATGTTTTGGCGCAAATCGGCCGGGAATGACCCGGCGCGTCGCTTTCCACCTCGGCGCGCATCCGGGTCTCGGGCGTGCGCGCTGGCATGATGCTTGCCTTTTGAGGCATACGCACCAGGTACGCGGATAGTGGCGCGCGTCCGCGTCTCGCGAAATCATTCGCGAACGGCGCGCCGGGGAGGCAGTCGTGGCGTTTTTGGGCCAGCAACGGGCAACACGCGCGAACCCCGCATCGAAACCCGCTGCGGCGCGGCGCCACGGCCGGCCGCTGGCCGCATTCTGGTCGAGCTTTACCGGTCAGGCAGTCGCGGCGGTGGTCCTTGCGCATGTCGCGTTGCTGCCGTTGTTTTACGCCGGAATGTTGAACGCCATGGCGTACGCGCTGCTGGCGCTCTCCTTGTCTTGCATGGCGATCGCCGTAATCGGCCGTCGCATCGCACGATCAGTGGCGGCGTTGCGCGCGGCGCTGACGCGCTTCCATGCCGGGCGTGATGATCCGTCCCGACGTCTCGGCGCCGGCAAAACGGAGGCCGAGTCGACCGAGCTGGTCAGTCTGCAACGCGGCCTGGAGAACATGTACCGGCGCGTCGCCAAGCGCGAGCAAAGGCTCAAGGCGGCCTACGAGGCGGCGGAGAGCGAAAGCGCAGCCAGCCGCAGCCTGGCGCAACAGCTGGCTCGCACCCAACGCATCGCTCGTATCGGAAACTGGGAGTGGGTGCGTGCGAGCAACAGCGTCGTCTGCTCGGGCGAGGTGTTCCGCATCCTCGGTGTCACTGCGACGCAGATCGGGCTGCGGCCCGACGCCATCCTCCGCCTGGTCCACGCCGAGGATCGCCGTCCGTTCAAGCGCTGGCTGGTGCGAGTCGCGCGCGGCAAGGTCTTGCAGGGACACGACATGCGCATCGGCGGTCCGGACGGCGAGCAGCGCCACGTGCACGTGCTCGCCGAGCCGCTGCTCAGCGCCGCCGGCGCCGTCACGGGCGTGGCCGGGACGGTCCAGGATGCGACCGAGCGAACGCGCGCGATCCAGCAGATGCACCGTCTCGCGTACTTCGATGCGATCACCGAGTTGCCGAATCGGTCCCGCTTCGACGAGAAGCTCGCCAAGACGCTGGACACCGCAAGGCGCGACGGGACGTCGTTCGCGATCATGTATCTCGATCTCGACCAGTTCAAGCGCATCAACGACACGCTCGGCCACGCGGTCGGCGACGATCTCCTGCGCGTGATCGCGCAGCGGCTCACCCGTGGTTTAAGGCCCGACGACATCGCCGGACTTCCGCACCCGCAATCGCTGGAGCGCGACGTGTGCCGGCATGGCGGCGACGAGTTCATCGTGCTGCTCAACGGCGTGGCGAGCGAGCAGGACGCGGCGCGCGCCGCCACGCGACTGCTTGCGATGCTCGCGCAGCCGATCATCCTCGGCACGCATGAGGTCTTCGTCTCGGCATCGATCGGCATCGTGCTGTATCCCCGCGACGGCGTCGAGCTCGATACGCTGCTGAAGAATGCGGACGTGGCGATGTATCACGCCAAGGCACAGGGGCGCAGCCGTTATTTCTTCTACCAAGATTCGATGCGCGCCGCCTCGGCGCAACGGCTCTCGCTCGAGCACGATCTGCGCAAAGCGCTCGAAGGCGAGCAGTTCGAGCTCTACTATCAGCCGCAGATCGAGATCCGCACCGGAAGAATCGTCGGCATCGAGGCCCTGATACGATGGAACCATCCGACACTCGGCATGCTCGGACCCGCGCATTTCATCAGCGCTGCCGAGGAAGCGGGGCTGATCATGGCGATCTGGGAGTGGGTGCTGGTCGCCGCGCTGATCCAGCACAACGCGTGGCTTGCGGATGGCCTGCCGGCGGTGACGATCGCGGTCAACCTGTCCAGTGTCCAGTTCAGCGATCCGGCGCTCGCCGAGCGCGTCGAGGAGATCGCGCGCGTCGTCGGCGTCCCCCTCGATTATCTGGAGCTCGAGGTCACCGAGTCGATGCTGCTGGTCGACGCCGACCTTGCACTGCGCACGCTGACCGCGCTGCGTGCGATGGGGGTCAAGATCGCGATCGACGACTTCGGCACCGGCTATTCGTCGCTGTCGTATCTGAGGCGGCTGCCACTGGACAAGCTCAAGCTCGACCAGTCGTTCATTCGCGACGCCGGCCAGAACGAGGGCGACGTCGCGATCACCCGGGCAATCATCGCCATGGCGCACAGCTTGAAGCTCAGCGTGGTGGCCGAAGGCGTCGAGACCCAGGGGCAGATCGACCTGTTGCTTAGCCTGGGCTGCACGATGGTTCAGGGTTTCATGCTCGGACGTCCGCTGCCGGCCGCGGCGACGGCGAAACTTCTTCGCGAAAGCGTGACCAACGCCGACGCTGTCGCGACGGTGCGTAGCGACGCGAACTGGAACACCATCCTCCAATCGTCCTCGCGTTAGCGACTTTGTAGGATTTACACGCGCTCGCCGACCGCGGTGCGCGTCGCATCGAAATTTTTTTGTCCTTATGACTTTGCTCGGAATGGCGGGCGCCGGCTCCTTGTTTGCTACCGTGTGTTTCGACCACTCAAGGAGCCGCAATGAAGACGACCCGGTCGACGGCAAGCTCTGCCGCCATCAATGCCCGTTCCCACCCCGCTTTCGCTATCGGCCGCGCTTGTTCGATCCTCGGCCTGGGCCTCGCGCTTACGCTGCCCGCTGCGGCAACACCATTCAGGGTGTTCAACCTGGTGACCGACGACCAGTCGGTCAACGCGGCGCAGATCACCGATCCGAACCTGATCAACGCTTGGGGAATCTCGCATTCGGACACGTCGCCGTTCTGGGTTTCGTCGAACGGCCAGGGCATTTCGACGCTATACCGGGTCGATCCGCTGAGCAACGCGACGACGAAGGTGGGTCTGGAGGTGACGATTCCCGGCGCCGGCAATCTGACCGGCCAGGTGTTCAATATCGGCGGTGCCGCCAACTTCAATGGCGACGCTTTTCTGTTCGTCAGCGAGGACGGCACCATCTCCGGCTGGCGAGGCAGCTTGGGTACCAACGCCGAGGTGCTCCAGTTGGCATCGGACACGAACAGCTACAAAGGGGCCGCGATCTCGCTGATCAACGGCAACGCCTATTTGTACGCGGCGGACTTCAAGGGCGCTCAAATCGACGTGCTCAAGGGCAACGCCGCAGCGCCCGATCTAGCTGGATCGTTTACCGATCCGGGCATTCCCAACGGTTTCGCGCCGTTTAACGTGCAGAACCTGGGCGGCGTCCTCTATGTGACGTATGCCAAGGTCGGGCCGACCGGAGACGACGAGGCCGGCCCCGGCAACGGATTCGTCGACGCTTTCGATCTGCAGGGCAATTTCGTCGCCCGCGTCGGCTCGCAAGGCGCGCTGGATTCGCCGTGGGGGCTGGCGCTGGCGCCAACCTCGTTCGCCGAATTCGCCGGCGATCTGCTGGTCGGAAATTTCGGCGACGGTCACATCAACATCTTCGATAAGAATACCAACACGTTCATCGGCCAATTGCTCGGCGCCGGCGGCGATCCGCTGGTGATCGACGGGCTGTGGGGCTTGATCCCAGGCAACAACGGCGGCGCGGGCAGCGCGCAGTCGATTTACTTCGCGGCCGGCCCGGGCGACGAGGCACACGGGTTGTTCGGCGTGATCGGGGTGCCGGAGCCAGCGAGCATGGCCCTGGTCGCCGTGGGCATCGCGATGCTGGGAATGGCCCGCCGGCGCACTGCTGCCTGATCGCACCCGCGCCGACTATCGCCGCGCGGGTCGGCGCGTCGCGCAGCACCGGGCCGGTTATCGACCCGGTGCCTGCATCACCCGAATCGGCTTGCCGTCGAGAAACGCCAGCGCGTTTTCGACGGCGTGCTGGTAATACTCGCGGTACACCTCGACCACACTGTATCCCAGGTGCGGCGTCAGCACGACGTTGGCAGCGCGCGCGAGCGGATGACCGGCAGGCAGCGGCTCGCGGTAGAAAACGTCGAGCGCGGCGAACAGCCGCCCTGACGAGACGGCGGCCATCAGCGCGGCTTCGTCGACCAGTTGAGCGCGCGCGGTATTGACCAGGATTGCACCCGGTCGCATCCGAGCGAGGTCCGCCGCGCCAAGGATCCCCCGCGTGCGGTCCGAAAGCTGCAGATGCAGGCTGACGACGTCGGCGGCAGACAGCAGTTCCTCCTTGCCGACCCGAACCGCGCCGGCCGCAGTCGCGGTCTCGGCGCTCAGATTCTGGCTCCAGGCGAGGACAGTCATCCCCAGCGCTTTGCAATACGCCGCCATGCGCGAGCCGATCCGGCCCAAGCCGATCAGACCGACCGTCTTGCCCTCGAGTATCTGGCCCGCTTCGGTCCCCGACTGAAAGCGGCCGTCACGCACACCGGCATCGGCGGCGGGAATCCGTCGGGCAGCGGCGAGCATCAGGCCGAGTGCGAGCTCCGCCGTCGAAGTTCCCGACGGCCCGCCCCCGGTGTAGCAGACGGTGATGCCCTGTGCGATCATCGCCGCGCTATCGATCAGCGCGGCCCGCGCGCCAGTCTGCCCGAACATCTTCAGCTTCGGCAGTCGCGCGACAAGCGAGGCCGGAAACGGCGTTCGCTCCCGGATGGCAAGCACGATGTCGAACTCGGCGAGCCGCCGAGCCGCGTCGTTCTCATCGGCGAACGGCGTTTCGAAAAATTGCACGTCGGCACGTGCGGTAAGTACCGACCAGTCAGCGCTGCGCCGCGCAATCTTCTGCCAATCGTCGATTACCGCAATCCTGGTCACCGATCTGCCGCTCCCTTTCGCCTGACTCGCTGTTCGCGATGGTAGCAAATCCCGTCTATCATTCGTCTCGACGGCGAACCAGGCCGCCCCCCCTTTCCCGAGCATGCGACCGATGTTCCTGCGCTGGGTCACCGCCGGTTACCTCGTTTATCTAGTCGTGCCGATCGCGCTGCTGCTGGTGGGCTCGTTCGGCGAGCTATGGCTCAACACGCTGCTGCCGACGGGCTTTACGACGCAGTGGTACCGAAACGTCGCCTCCGACCCCAGTTTTCGCCGCGCGTTTGCGGCGAGCCTCGGCGTCGTGGCCATCGCATGTTCCGCATGCGCGCTGATCGGATTGCCCCTCGCGTACGCAGTGTTCCACACGGAAAGCCGTCGCATACGTGCGCTCACCCGCGTGCTCTACCAGCTTCCGGTAGCGCTCCCGCCGCTGGTGCTTGCCTTCGGCTTCATCCTGGTCTTTTCGTCGGATACGCTGCCCTGGCTGGGAAGCATCTGGCTGCTCGCGGCCGGCCACGTCGTCCTCACGTTGCCCTACTTCCTGCAGGCGGTTGTGTCCGACATGCAGCGCCTGGGCTTGCGAGCGCTCGAAGACGCCGCCGAGTCCCTGGGTGGCAGCGCATGGCAGCGCTTCGTGCACGTCGTCCTGCCGGCTTTGCGCCATTCAATTCTCGCCGGCCTGATCATTGTCGCGGCGCTGTCGATCGGGGAGTTCCAGTTCTCCAACCTGGTGGCGGGCTTCCTGAATCGCACCTATCCGATCGTGCTGTTGCAGGCGTTCTATGGCGCGACCGGATTTGCCTGCGCCGCTACAGTAATCCTTCTTGCGCTCGCGCTCGCCGCGGCGATCGGTGGCGGTCTCACCGCCGGCGGCGCGACGCGGTTGAAAACCGCTGCGGCATGAGCCCGCTCGCCGTATCGCTCGAGGGAGTCACTTTCCGTTATCCGGGCACCAACGCCGGAGTGTTCGACCTGACTATGACGATCGCCCCGGGTGAACTGGTCGTTTGCCTCGGGCCGAGCGGCTGCGGCAAGACGACGTTGTTGCGGCTCGTCGCCGGCTTCCTCAAGCCCGATGCGGGCGTCATCCGGCTGAACGGCAGCGATGTCAGCAGCCTGCCGGCGCGGGCGCGCGAATGCGGCGTGGTGTTCCAGGCGTATGCGCTGTTTCCGCACATGCGCGTGTGGGAGAACGTCGCCTATCCGTTGCGCGTGCGCGACATCGCGCTGGACGAGCGGCGCCGCCTTGCCGAACAGATGCTGCACCTGGTCGGGCTGGAGGGACTTGCCGAGCGCCTGCCGGCACAGCTTTCCGGCGGGCAGCAGCAGCGTGTGGCGCTGGCGCGCGCGCTGGTCTTCAAGCCGCGCGCCCTGCTGCTCGACGAGCCGCTGTCGGCATTGGATGCCGCCACGCGCAGCACGATGCGGGACGAAGTGCGCCGCATTCAGCGAGCGCAGAACATCGCGACGCTGCTGATCACGCACGACCAGGATGAAGCGCTGTCGTTGGCCGATCGCATGGTCCTGCTGCGCGAGGGCCGCCTCGTCCAGTCGGGGTCGCCGCACGAAATCTACGATCGGCCCGCCGATGCTTTCGTTGCCGGCTTCGTCGGGCGAGCCAATCTGCTCGATGGCAGGGTCATCGACGCCGAAACTGTCGATACAGCGATCGGCCGCCTTGCGACGCCAAGGCATGGACATGCCGCCGGCAGCGCGCTGCGCTTGCTGGTGCGCCCGGAGCGGGTCGAAATCGGCGCCGCGGCGAGCGGAGAGAATGTCTTTGCCGCGCAGGTGTTGCGCGACCGTTTTTTTGGCGCCACCCGGCAGCTCGAGGTCGCCGCCGGCGACGGCCGACTCGAAATCGAAACCTCGATGCGCGATCATGTCGCGAGGGTGCGCGTGCCGCGCGAGGCCATCCAGTTCCTGAATGCCCACTGAAGGAGGAGAAGACCATGCAACCGACATCACGCCAACTGGGCCGCTGCGCGATCGGCCTCGCCCTGCTGGGGATCGCCTGCGCGGCGATCGCGCAAACCGTGCTCGACTCGCCCGAGCTCTATCCGGGAGAAAAAGCGCTTTACGAAGCGGCGCGAAAAGAAGGCATGGTCGTGAGCTTCGATACCGGTCCGACCTGGGCCAACTGGGCGGCCGAATTCTCCGCATTCAAGAAGCGGTATCCGGAGGTCGAGATTGTCTACAACGACATCGGATCGGCGGCCACCGTCGTCGCGCTGGACAAAGCGCGCAACCGTCCGCAGGCCGACACTGCCTACTATTTTGCCGGCTCGGCGTTCGACGCCGTCAGCAAGAACGTCGTCGCGCCGTTCAAGCCGGTCAATTTCGATAAGCTGACGCCGGTATTCCGCGATCAGGATGGCAAATGGTTCACGATCCACACCTTGACTATCGCTTTCGTCGTCAATACCAAGCTGGTCAAGAACGTGCCGCAGTCGTGGGCCGACCTGCTCAAGCCGGAATACAAGAACAGCATCGTCTACCTTGATCCGCGCTCGACCGGTGTCGGCCAGGTGGGTGTGCTTGCGGCGAACTTCGGCAATGGCGGCGACATGAGCAATCTGCAGCCGGGCTTCGAATACTTCCGCAAGCTGCAGCAATCCGGCAACGTGCTGCGCGTACTCGGCACGACGCCGTACGCACAGTTCGTCAAAGGCGAGATTCCGATCTGGATCTCGTACGAAAATGACGGGTTGAAGGCAAAGTACACCGACGGCCTGGGCGACGCGGTGGCGGTCGTGATCCCCAAGGAAGCTTCCGCGGCGGCGCCGTACGCGATCAGCCTGGTCGCCAACGGTCCCAACCCGGACGCGGGCAAGCTCTGGCTCAATTTCATCATGACCGACACAGGACAGGGAATCTTCGCGCAGGGGTTCGTGCGGCCGTCGGTGCCCGGCGTCAAGCTCCCCGACAACGTCGCCGATAAGCTGCCCGCCGCGCCGCAGGTTCGTCCGCTCGACGTCAAGTCGGCGGCGGCGAAAAAGTCCGACATCGACCGCGAGTGGGCGGCGGCAACCGGTAGCAAGTAATGGCGCTGCACGCCCGGACTAACGCCGCGCTCGCGCTGCCGGGCGCGGTGCTGTTCGCGCTCTGCTTCGCGCTGCCGGGCTTGGCGATCTTCGCCAACGCGCTGGGCGATGGCGGCACCGCATTCAGCCGGGTCCTCGGTACGCCCGGGTTCGCGCGCGCGCTCGCCGGCAGCGCGGCGCTCACGCTGGTCGCCGCGGCGCTGTCGACCAGCGTGGGGGTGGCCGTTGCGTTGTACTTGTCGCGCCTGTCGGAGAAGCGGCGGACCTTGCTCTCGTTTGTCATCGCGCTGCCCCTTACGTTCTCCGGCCTGATCGTTGCATATGGCTTCATTCTGGGCTACGGGCGCGCAGGATTTGTGACCCAACTCCTCGCGCGTGCCGGCTTTGACGCCGCGACGATCGGCGGCGCGCTTTTCACGCCGGTCGGCCTCGCGTTCGCCTCGTCGTATTACCTGATTCCACGGGTAGTGATCGGCATGCTTCCGGTGCTCGTCAATTTCGACCGCGCTCAGCTTGCTGCTGCCGAGTCGCTGGGAGCGACATCGCTGCAATCATTCCGTCAGGTGCTGCTGCCACAGGTCGCGGCACCGATGATCGCCTCGTTCTTTCTCGCGGCAGCCGTCGTGTTCGGTGCCTACGGCACGGCGCTGGCCTTGGTCGGCACGCAGCTGCCGATCCTGCCGCTGCGCCTGTACAGTCTGATCTCCGAAACCGGCTCGGATTTTCCTGCCGCGGCGGCGCTCGCGCTGGTGATCACGGCAACGTGCTCGGCGATGCTCGCCACCGGCGAATGGATCGGCGCGAAGCATGAGCGCTACCTTTAGGCTTGCGCGCGGACGCAGCCTGCTGCTCGACGTGGCAGGACGTTGCTTCGATCCGGTAGCGCGCGACTGGAAAGCCGTGATGCCATCCGATCTCGGGCCGGGCGAAGCCCTCGATGCGATCGCCGCGGTCGCGTGGCTGCAGCGCGAAAGCGGCAATCCGCTTCGTGTGCCGGTCGGCGTGATCGGCCCGCGTGACGCGACGACGCCGCAGCTGACCGCCGCGATCGAGGTCGGCGAGCTGCTCGGGGACTGTCGCATCACCGTGATCTGCGGCGGCCGCGGCGGCGTAATGCAAGCGGTGTGCGAGGGCGTGGCGCGCGTCGGCGGACTTTCGGTCGGATTGCTTCCGGAGACCGACGCCGCAGTCGCGAACCGATTCGTCGGCGTGCCGATCGCGACCGGCATCGGCGAGGCGCGCAACGCGCTGATCGCGCGCGCGGCATTTTGCTTGATCGCCATCGGCGACAGCTTCGGGACCCTGTCCGAAGTGGCGTTGGGGCGCCAATTCGGCAAGCTCGTCATCGGCCTCGAAGGCGCGGCCGATCTCGAAGGCGTGCGGCGGGCCGCGGGCGCGAGGGAGGCGGTGCAAATGGCAGCCGAAGCGATCCTTGCGGTCAACTGATGCGGAACAACGCTGCGAACCTCATTTCTCGCCGCTCTTGGGCGGCGTGTCTTTGTCGGTGCGCGGCTCCGCGCCGGACTGCGGTGATCGCGGCGGCGGCGCGAAAACCGGGCCTCCGAGGTAACTAAAGTACATCTTGCGCTGGCTGTGCGAGACGAGTACGCGATGCGCGCGAAGGAAGTCGGCGCCGAGCAGCATCGGCTGCTCTTTTTCCACGCTTTTTGAAAGGCGGCTTCCGATCGACGTGTAGGTTCCCTCCTTGTACAGGTCGCCGAAATAGATATGGGCGTGATTGATGGTCTCGTTGCCGATGACGACGCTGTCGAAGGACCCGATCCACATATCGATTGCCTTCGGGCCAAGGCCGGTTCCACTTTGCACGGCGACGACTCCCGCGGTTTGGGGCGTAACCCCGGACCGGGCCGCATCGGCCTTGGTCAATACCGACCCTCCGGCGCCTGAATCGAGCATCGCCTTGACCGGCTGACCATTGATCTGCACCGTCAGGAAAATTCGGGGCTGATACTCGTAGACCGGGTCGATGGCGACTTCTCGCAGTTCCTCGGTCGTCCAGTACGCCAATGAGACGCCCTCGCAATTCTTCGGTTGGAACAATCGCACGGCGTTGTGGGCCAGATCGAATTCAACATCGACCTGGTCGAAGAAATCCTCGCCCAGAATCACTGCAGCATCTTCAACGATCGCATGCTCACCTGCAACGAGCATGCGCCAGCCTTTGCGCGAAGCCTGACCGATGCGGAAATCGTCGATCAGGACCGATTCGGCTTTGGTCTCTCCGCCGATGCCGAATATCCGATAGCCCCTGGCTTCCTGGCGCTGCAGCCCGAGTCGATCCGTCGCGGGTCGCAGTATAAGCGTCATCATCGACCCGGTGTCGAGGACGATGCCCGTCTTCTGACCGTTGATCGTGCCGTCCGCGATCAGCTTGTTCCTGACCACACGGACCGGCAGGTCGGCGATCTTGAACATCTTGCAGGCGGTTACATCGGCATGCGCCGCGCCAGCCAACACCAAACCGAGGGCGGCGCTAAAAAGCAACGTGGATCTGTTTGTCACTTCACCGCTTTCGCATCGGTTCTGGGGTCGCCACGAGAGATTCCGCCCGATTCGGGCCCGTTTTTTTAAGCTTCATTTTAGTACTGCGCTGAGAATCCGTGCGCGACTCGAGCATTCCTGGCCCGCGTAACCCCTGAACTCGCCGGGCCCGGACCGGACGGGCCGGTGGCGGCGCGCAGTCGGCGCGGGTATAGTTTGCACCGCACGCGCACGGCGCGTTTGGCATTCGGGGCGAGCGGTGAGCATCGATTGGACGGCATTTACACCATGGTCGGCGCTGGCGGGCGGCGCGATCATCGGTCTTGCCGCCACGCTGTTCGCGCTATTCAACGGCCGCGTCACTGGCATTAGCGGCATCGTCGGAGGCCTGTTGCGACCGTCCTTACCGGACGCGCCCTGGCGCGCCGCGTTCCTCGCCGGGCTGATTGTCGCTCCAATCGTCTACCGTTTGGTGGCGGGCGCGCCCAATCTGACCATCGATGCGAATTACCCGACGCTGGTGGTCGCCGGCCTCCTGGTCGGCATCGGGACGCGCTATGGATCGGGTTGCACCAGCGGTCACGGCGTGTGCGGCCTGTCGCGGCTTTCGCCGCGCTCGCTGGTCGCGACCCTGGCATTCATGTCGGCGGGGTTCGCGACCGTGTTCGCGACGCGTCACATTCTGGCCTAGCGACGCCCGATGTACGCGTTCTTCGCTTTTGTCGCAGGCCTCGTTTTCGGGATCGGCCTGCTGGTGTCGGGAATGATCAATCCCGCGAAGGTCCTCGGATTTCTCGATCTAGCCGGACGATGGGATCCGTCGCTGGCCTTGGTCATGGTCGGTGCAATCGCGATTGGAGTCGTCGGATTCGTCATCGCAGGCCGACGGGCGACGACCGTTCTCGGGACGCCGATGCTGCTGCCAACGGCGCGCACGATCGATAGGCGTCTCATCGTCGGCGGCGCGGTGTTCGGCATCGGATGGGGCCTCGCCGGATTCTGTCCCGGCCCCGCGGTCGCCGCGCTCGGCGCCGGTCATCTGAAGGCGCTCGTGTTCGTCGCAGCGATGGTGGCCGGAATGCTTGCCTTCGAATGGATCGAGGGCCTGCGGGCGCGCTCGACCTCGACCGACCGCCTGGAACCGGGCGCCGGCGGCACGAGCGAATAGATGCTGATCTTCCGCCAGCTTTTCGATCCGCAATCGTCGACGTACTCGTATCTGCTCGCCGATCGCCGCAGCCGCGAGGCAGTCCTGATCGATCCGGTCTTCGAGCAGGCGCAGCGCGACGCCGCGTTGATCCAGGAGCTCGACCTCAAACTCGTTGCGACGCTCGACACGCATGTGCACGCCGATCACGTTACCGGGGCGTGGCTTTTTAAGCAGCGCTGCGGGAGCGCGATCGCCCTCGGTGCGGCGAGCGGTGCTGCGGGGGCCGACCGGTATCTCGCGCACGGCGACCGCGTCCAGTTCGGTGGCCATTACCTGGAGGTTCGCGCCACGCCGGGTCACACGGAAGGGTGCGTCACCTATGTAATGGACGATGAAAGCATGGCCTTCACCGGCGACTGCCTGCTCATTCGCGGCAGCGGACGCACCGACTTCCAGCACGGCGACGCGCGCGCGATGTACCGCTCGGTGCGCAGTCAGATACTGACGCTGCCACCGTCGTGCCTGCTCTATCCCGCCCACGATTACCGCGGCTTGACGGTGACCAGTGTCGAGGAGGAGCGCCGCTACAATCCGCGGCTCGGCGGCGATGTCGGCGAAGGCGACTTCGTCGGCTACATGAACAATCTGGGGCTGCCGCACCCGAAATTGATGGACATAGCCGTCCCGGCGAACCTGCGTTGCGGACAGCCCGAGGGCACGGTTCCATTGCCCGCGTCTCCGTCATGGGCGCCGCTGACCTACACGTTCGCAGGCATTTTCGAAATACAGCCGCAGGCTCTCGAAGAAGGCGCGGCTTCGATCCAGATTGTCGACGTGCGCGAGCGCGATGAATTCGACGGACCGCTCGGCCGGATTCGCGGGGCGAAATGGATTCCGCTCGGCGAGCTGCCGGCGCGCACCGCCGAGCTGGCCCGCGATCGTCCGGTCGTGGCCGTCTGCCGCTCCGGTGCGCGCTCCGCGCAGGCTTCGGTGCTTCTTTCCAAGGGCGGCTTCGCCGATGTCGCCAACCTCGCCGGCGGCATGCTGCGCTGGCGCGCCGAAGGGCACCCGGTCGAAGGCCAGCGCGATTAGCCGCGCGCGACGCGTGCTATCGTATCGCCACCCGAATATTCCGCCTGATCGCTGCCGCCGGCGCCAATGGCGGCCACTGCATACCGCGAGCTAATTTCGCCATGGCCCCCGTTCCTCCATCAGCGCCTACGCCTCGGCGCGCCGTAACCATAAGTTTTCCGGAGGCGATGGAATACGCTTTGGCTGCGTATCAACGCGGCGATCGCGTCGAAGCGGAGCGCCTGTGTCGACTGCTGCTGAGCGGCATGCCGGACTATTTCGACGCGCTGTTCCTGGCAGGAATCATGGCCGAGCAGGCCGGAAAAGCGGAACGCGCCGTCGAACTGCTGTCGAAGGCCGTAGCTGTCAGGCCCGATGTCGCCGAGGCTCACTACAACTACGGCGTGGCACTGGGCGATCTCCGCCAATACGAAGAAGCGGTGGCGAGCTACGAGCGCGCGATTGCGCTGAAGCACGATTATGCCGACGCCTATTTCAACCGTGGCGTTGCGCTGGCCGAGCTCGGCCGTCCAGTGCAGGCAATAGAGAGCTATGACCGCGCGATTGCATTCAACCCCGGATACGCCGAAGTCCACAATAATCGCGGCATCGCGCTGGATCATCTGAAGCGTTATGAGGAGTCCCTGGCGAACTACGATCGTGCCATTGCGCTCAAACCCGATTACGCAAGGGCCCACAACAATCGCGGCGTCGCGCTGGGTCGCCTCGAGCGTCATGCGGACGCGCTGGCGAGCTACGATCGAGCCGTTGCGCTGAAACCCGACTACGCCGATGCCTTCGCCAATCGCGGCATCGCGCTTGGCGAGCTCGACCGTCCGGCGGAGGCTTTGCGCAGCTATGAGCGCGCGATTGTACTCAATCCGCGTTACGCGGAAGCGTTCTACAACCGCGGCAATGCGCTTCGCGATCTGAACCGCCATGCGGAAGCCATCGTCAGTTACGAGCGCGCGCTTGCGCTCAAGCCGGATTACGCGGCTGCGCACTGGAACCTGGCGGACTGCTGTCTGTTATTGGGAGACTTCGCTCGCGGCTGGCAGGAGTACGAATGGCGCTGGAATCTGGAACGGAACCAGAACTTCAAGTCAGACTTTCAACGACCTCTATGGCTGGGCGCCGAGCCGTTGGAAGGCCGCACGATACTGCTCCATGCCGAACTGGGATTCGGCGATACCTTGCAGTTCTGTCGCTACGCCAGGGAAGTCGCTGCACTGGGTGCCCGGGTGGTGCTCGAAGTTCAACCGGCTCTGCTGCCGCTGCTTTCCGGCCTCGAAGGCGTGGCGCTCGCCGTGGCGCGAGGCGATCGACTGCCCTTGTTCGATTACCACTGCCCTTTGATGAGTCTGCCGCTGGCATTCAAGACCGATCTGACCAACGTTCCGGTACATGTACCTTACCTGCACAGCGATGCTAAACGGGTCGATCTTTGGCGGCAGAAACTGCGCAACACCGGCAAGCCGCGGATCGGAGTCGTCTGGAGTGGAAGCATGGCGCTCAGGAACGACAGACGCAGCATGGCGCTGAAGGACCTGCTGCCGCTGATCGGCGGATGGGCAGAGTGGGTAAGTCTGCAAAAAGAGGTGCGCGATTCCGATGCGGTCCTGCTGGCATCGCGGCCGGACCTTCGCGATGCGGGCGCCGAGCTGAACGACTTCGCCGACACGGCGGCGTTGGTGGAGCTGATGGACGTCGTAGTGACGGTCGACACGAGCGTCGCGCACGTCGCGGGCGCGATGGGCAAACCGGTATGGATCATGCTGCCTTTCAATCCCCATGACTGGCGCTGGATGCTCAATCGTGAGGACAGCATCTGGTATCCGACGGCGCGTGTGTTCCGCCAGCCGGCGAATGGGGACTGGGCGAGCGTCGTCAGCCGGGTAGACGACGAACTGGTCCGGCAATTCGGCTCGCGCGGCTAGTCGAACGATCGAGCCCTGCGACGCTTCGAGGCGTGTCCGGAGCGCTTGCGCAACACGTCAAAGCAACCTCAACTGCAGGCGATCGATCAGGTCGACTGGCCGCATCCGGGACCACGCGTGCCTGAAGGCGTCCCTGAACGGAAGGTCATCCGGAACATCCCGCACCGATGCGCGCGATACGATCGTGCCTTCCTGCACATCCTTGGCCGCGATCGACTGCAGTGCTTGCGTCGAGACCGACCCGGACCCGCCGCTCCACGAGAGCACATCCGCGATGTAGGCGGCGTCGAGGCTGCGGAAATCCTCGTAGTAGCAGATTCGCACTGCAAAGTTTCGGGCGAGCTCGTCGAGCGCCAGCAGGCTTCTTCCCAGTTGACCGACCGCCCAGCCCAGGTCGAGTGAGTTGCGCGACAGGCGCCTCAATGAAGCGGCCCAATCGACTGGGTCCCTGAGAATGAACATGATCCGCGGCGAGTCGAAGGCGCCGGCGATCAGCAGCGGCGCATTATTGCATTCCAATCGCAGCTTGATGACCGAGTACGGCAGCAGTCGCGTTGCGCCGGCAATGACACGGCGAAGAGAAGGGTCCGGCGGCTGCTGACAGGCAGCCTGCGTAAAGAAGTCGGGTTCGGAGACCGTGCGTACGCCGGCTGCCTGGATCGCCCGCACCAGCAAGGTCGAGCCGCAGCGGCCGATGGAAAAGATCAGCGCCGGCGCGTCGGGCCCCTCGGGCAGCGCGTCGAATGGAACCTTGATGACGCTACGGGCATGCTGCCGCTGCGCCTGGTAGAAAAAAGTGGCGTCTGAAATGTCGGACGTGGAAACGCAAATTAGCGTTCGATTCGCCGTATCGAAACAATAGGGGCTGACGTCGGGCTCGAACATGCGCGACACATCCACCGCCCGACCTGCCCCGAGGCTGAAATCGTCGGGTCCTGATATGAAAGCGTGCGTGCCGGTGCAGGCGAGGACAGGGTATTCGCCGAGGCTCATCGAAAGGCCAATACCGAGTGCCGGGGCGGTTGTGAATTGGTTGGCGTCAGCACGAATTAAACCGTCAGGACATAGCGTAGCAGAATCAGCGGGATAGTATTTGGCGCGCTGCCGCGCCGTTTTATCTGTTGTAAAAACTACACGCGCCGACCCCAAAAAAAGAAAGGTTTTTTGTCCTACAAAAAATATTTTCGCGCTTCGTGGACGGCGTGACGACCCCAAAACTCGAAAGGTTTTTGTCCTACAAGAAATATTTGCGCGCTGTCTTGACCACGTGAATTCCACGGGCCTATGATCGCGGCTCGCTAAGGTCGCCCCACAAGGGAGACCGGTGCGTTCTACAGGAGGATCACATGCACTTCACAGCAACTCGAGCGCTTGGTGCGCTCGGATTCGTATTGCTCGCCGCGACCAACGTCAACGCAGCGCGTCTGGATGCAGTAGTTGATGCCGGCGGCCTCATTACACCGATGTGGACGCCGGTCGGACTGAACACCCAGCCCGTCAATGTCGTCGTGCAACTCGCCGGCGATCCCGTTGCCGTGCAGCAAGGCAACGCAGGAAGAAAGCTCAGCAAGGCAGAAAAGGACCAGATCAAGGGGCAGCTCAAAGGCGCGCAGGATTCGCTCCGCGACAGCATCGCAAGCCTTGGCGGCACGGTCGTCGCCCAGTATCAGGTCGCATACAACGGCATCAAGGTTCGCATCGCGGCCAACAAGACCGATCAACTCGCGGCGCTGCCCGGCGTCGTCGCCGTCCGTCCGCTGCAGCTGATGCAGCCGGACAACACCAACGGCATCCCGCTGATCGGCGCGCCAGGCGTGTGGCAAAGCCTAGGCTTCCACGGCGAACACGTGAAGGTCGCCGTCATCGACACCGGTATCGACTACACGCATGCGAACTTCAACGGTCCGGGAACCGTGGCTGCCTACGCTGCCGCACACGCGGCCGAAACCGCGCCTGCAGATCCGTCGCTGTTCGGTCCGGCCGCACCACGCGTCAAGGGCGGCACCGACCTAGTCGGTGACAGCTACGACGCCGATCCGAGTTCGGCTACCTACCAACCGGTACCGCATCCGGATCCCAACCCGCTTGACTGCAACGGGCATGGCTCGCATGTCGCCGGCACCGCGGCAGGCACCGGCGTGCTCGCCAATGGCGCGACGTATACCGGAACCTACGACGCGACGACGGTCTCCAGCAACAGCTGGACGGTCGGACCTGGCGTCGCCCCGAAAGCGGACATCTATTCGATTCGCGTTTTCGGCTGCAACGGATCGACCGACGTCACCGTCGATGCGATCGAGTGGGCGGTCGACCACGACATGGACGTGATCAACATGTCGCTGGGCTCGCCGTTCGGGTCGGCTGACGACCCCTCCGCGCAGGCCACGACCAATGCGGTCAAGGCCGGCATCGTCGTCGCCACGTCCGCAGGCAACAACGGACTCAACCAGTATATCGTCGGCTCGCCGTCGACCGCCGACGGCGCGATTTCGGTCGCCGCGATCGACGGGACGTCCCAGTTCCCCGGCGCGTCGATCGCGATGCCGGACTTCACGATCAACAACGCGATCAACGCCAACGGATACCAGTTCTCGGGGCCGGTGACCTACTCGATCAAGGTCATCAAGAACGATACGAGCACGGCCACGCGTGATGAATCGCTCGGCTGCAGCGTCGCCGACTTCGGAGCGCCGCTAGACGATCACACGATCGCGGTGGTGAACCGAGGCGTGTGCGCGCGAGTCGCGAAGGCGATCTTCGGGCAGCAGGCCGGCTTCGCCGCCGTGGTGATGGTCAATACCGACGGTACGCTTCCACCGTTCGAAGGCAAGATTACGTCGAATCCCGACGATGGCACGCCTTATACCGTGACGATCCCGTTCCTGGGCGTGGCCGGGCCTCCGATAGGTACAACGTCGGATGGCGCCAGGCTGCGCGCTGAAGCCGACGGTACTCCGGCAGTGGTGACGCCTAAACTGATTACGAATCCGAACTTCGACAAGTTCGCGTCGTTCAGCTCGGGCGGTCCTCGCTCTGGTGACAGCGCGCTCAAGCCAGACCTTACGGCACCTGGCGTCAGCGTGCTGTCGACGGCCAGTGGAACGGGCAATGGCGGAGAGATCATTTCCGGCACCTCGATGGCCTCGCCGCACGTCGCAGGATCCGCCGCGCTCACGCGCCAGGCGCATCCGACATGGAGCGCGCAGGACATCAAGGCGGCGATGGTCAATACCGGCCTGCCGTCCGGCGTGGTTGGCTATCGGACGAGCTCGGGCGGCACGGGGCTGGTACAGCCCGGCAAGTCGACGCTTTCGCAAGTGATCGCGCGGGCGAATGACGGCACCTATACCGTCTCGGCCAACTTCGGCTACCAGGAGCTGGCCAGCGACTTCATCGGCACCAAGACGATCAAGCTGATCAACAACGGCTCGACCGCGGCAAACTTCAACGTCGCCGTGGCCAACGCAGCCGGCCGTGCACATTCGGTCAGCTTCGACACGACGTCGGTCACCGTTCCCGCGAACAACTCGGCGGTCGTCACGATGACGCTGAAGGTTCCGGTCGCGTCGGCAGGCAATGCCGACGGTGCGGGGTTGTCGTTCCGCGAAGTGGCGGGCCTGGTGCAATTCACGCCAGCGTCGGCTTCGGATAACGCGGGCGTCACGCTCCGTGTGCCCTACTACCTGGTGCCCCGCGCGCAGTCTGATATTTCGACGACGATCGGCACGCTGAGCGGAACCAATCCATCGACGGTAGCGACCGTGACCAACAAGCACGGCGCCATCACGGCCAGCGCTGACTTCTATGCATGGGGTCTGCAGGGCACGAAGGTCAAGGGCGGCACATCGACGAACAACATCCGTGCAGTGGGTACCCAATCGTTCGACTGGGACGGGACCCAGAACCTGCTGGTCTTTGCGGTCAACACCTACAACCGCTGGTCGAGCCCGTCGAGCAACGAGTTCGACATTGGCGTTGACGTGGATGGTGACGGCACCGATGACTATGTCGTCGTCGGTGTCGACCAGGGTGCGCTCCAGACCGGAACATTCAACGGCGTGATGGGGACGTTCGTCTTCAGCACCCGGTCGGCCGGCGCCAGCATCAACTTCCTGGCAACGGCACCGACCGATCGTTCGATCGCTGAATTGGCGGTGCTGACGTCGCAGCTTTGTCGTACGGGCGAACCCTGCCTCAAAGCGGCGAATCCCCGCATCACGTATCACGCCACGGGCTTCGACGTAATCAACGGCGGCGGCATCGACGTGCCGGGCGTAGCGAAGTTCAATGTCTGGTCGAGCTCGATCAGCCAGGGAGGCTTCGCGGTCGTAGCACCCGGCGGGTCCGATACCAGCACCACGATCGCGGTCAACTCAGGCGAGTTTGCCGTTACGCCGGCTAAGGGCGTGATGGTTGTCACGCTCGACAACGCCAGCGGCGCGCCCGAGGCTCAACTGATCCCCGTCACGCTGAAATAGTGACGGCGCGTTAGATCCAAACCCCGGCGCGAGGGGGCCCATTTCATCGGCCTCCTCGTCCGGACCAGCAGCACCAAAAGCCCCGCATCTGCGGGGCTTTTTTTCTGCGGGGCGCTCAGTTCTGTCTTGGCAGGGCGACCTTGCGAAACCAGTCGAGCGCCGTTCGCAGCGATGATGGGTCGACCTCGTGCGAACCTGCCCCATACTCGATACGTACTTTGCTGAACCCCGCGCGCGTGAGCTGGTCGTGAATGCTCCGATGATCGACCGGTGTCGCAACCCCGTCGCTCTCTCCCGACTGCAGGAAAATCGGAGTGCGTCTGAAGCTTTCGTTTAGTACGCCGAAATCACGGGCCGCGGATATGACCGTGTCAGAGTTGATGCCGGCAAGGTAAATCCCGATGATCGAGCGGCCTTGACGCGCGAAGGCTGCAGCAAGCCAGCCCGAGAATTTCGCGCCCCCAGAGAAGCCACCGAAAGCCAGTGGCTCCTTGCTGCCCTCCGGCCATTGCGACTCCAATGCGGCAAGCGCCGCGGCGTTGAGCGCATAGCGAAGATTGACGTCGTCCCGTTCGACAGAGACTTCCTCGCCCGGGTCCGCAGCGACCAATATCCAGCCACCGGCAATTGCCATTTCAGCGTATGTCCCGAGCAGGCGGCGACTCGAATGATATTGCGGATCGGATGTCGCGCTGATGACCATTACCGGATAACTGCGCGTGGCGTCGAAATTCTCCGGAACGGCCACCGTGACCAGCGCATGCGAGACAGGAGATTGGCCGCCGCGTCCTGTAATCTGGCGAAGCTCTCGCGGCAACTCGACGTTGAACTCGCTCAAGCCCCCGGCTTTGAGTCCCGCTCCGGTTGAGGCAGAAGCGAAAAGGATCGCCGCCGGCAACGCCAGCCCAAAAAGCGAAACCCGCCGGACAAAGGGACGGGACACCCGCCTTCAACGCCAATCAGTGACCGGTCGCATCGCCTTGCCGGCTTGCTTCGAACAGGAACCAGGTCCGACGCTCGGTCTCGTCGATCCAGACCTCGATCAGACTGGCCGTCGCGATGTCGCGGTGCTCGTCGCACACGCCGTGTACCTCGCGCAGCCTCGCGGCGAGCATCTTGTTGTCGTCGCGCAGTTCGGCGAGCATGTCCAGCGGCTGGACATACGCGGCGTCGTTGTCCAGCACGCGCTGCGTGCGTGCGATGTGTCCAATCGACCGCAGCGTCGTGCCGCCGAGCTTGCGAATTCGCTCGGCGATCGGGTCGGTCATCGCATAGAGCTGATCGGCCTGGTCGTCCAGCAGCAGATGATAGTCCCGGAAATGCGGGCCGCTCATGTGCCAGTGAAAGTTCTTCGTTTTCAGGTAGAGCGCAAAGACATCCGCCAGGATGGCGTTCAGCGCTCCTGCGATATCCTTGACTCCCTTGGATCGAAGATCGGTCGGCGTCGTCAACGGCGTGCCTTGTCTCTGCTTCAGGTCCTGCACCTTTTTTGCACTGACTTTTTTCATGATTTCATCCTTTCTGTTGTTGGGGTGCCAGGCAGCAAGCTGGCGCCGCGCTGACGTTGCGCTGGTGTTGCTGGAATTTTAGCGCGACTGGGCGTACAAGGACCACTGGCAGGCGCTGCCCGCTTGCGCTGAACAGTCAAAGGGATTTGCGATGATTACGATAAGACACGCAAAGGAACGCGGCGTCGCCAACTTCGGATGGCTTGACAGCCGGCATACCTTTTCGTTCGGCGAATATTACGATCCGGCGAAGATGGGCTTCGGTCCGCTGCGAGTAATCAACGAGGATCGCGTCAGTCCTGGACAGGGGTTCGGCACCCATGGTCACAAGGACATGGAAATCATCTCCTACGTCCTCGAGGGCGCGCTCGAACACAAGGACAGCATAGGCACCGGCTCGGTGATCCGGCCGGGTGATGTGCAAGTCATGTCCGCCGGGACCGGCATACGGCACAGCGAGTTCAACCATTCGAAGACCGAGCCGGTGCACTTCCTGCAGATCTGGGTGATGCCCGACCGCCAGGGCATCGCGCCCCGTTACGAGCAGAAGACATTTCCCGATGCCGAGAAACGCGGCCGGCTGCGGCTGGTCGGTTCATCGGACGGACGCGACGGCTCGGTGGTCATTCATCAGGACGTCGAGCTTCTTGCGGCACTTCTGACTGCCGGCGAAAGAGTGACTCATGCCTTGGCTGCCGGGCGCAAGGGCTGGATACAGGTCATCCGTGGCGCCGTGGCGTTGCACGGCCACGATCTGGCCGCAGGCGATGGGGCGGCCGTGGCGGATGAATCGGATCTGTCGATAACCGCCAAGGTCGACAATACCGAACTTCTGGTTTTCGATCTGCCGTAGACACAATCCGCCTGAGCCCCGCTTGGAAACGGGCACGGATCCGCAACGCCAAGGATGCTCGGGTAGCGGGCAAGCTCGTCGAGCCGACGTATCGGCTGTCCCATTTGGTCGTGATGACGTCAGCTGCCCATCAGATGCAAGGCGACTTCGCGCCGATGCGGACGAATCCTGTGCTCCCAGCGGTAGATCCCTTGCCATGTGCCCAGCGCGAGGCGTCCGCCAGAGAGCGGAATCGAGAGCTGGACCGCGGTCAACGCGGCACGGACATGCGCAGGCATGTCATCGGCTCCCTCGTCGCGGTGCCGGAAGAAGGAATCGCCATCGGGCACCAGGCGAGCCAGGAAGCGTTCGAGATCCCCGCGCACGTCAGGATCGGCATTCTCCTGCACGACTAGACTCGCTGACGTGTGGCGGACGAACAGCGTCAGCAGTCCGCTTTCCATCTCGCTGCCGGCCACCCAATCGACGACCGGACGAGTGATCTCGATAAGACCTCGTCCGCGCGTGTCGAAGCCGAGCATCGTGCTGGATTGGCGAAGCATCCGGCGAAGCATAGATCAAGGCGGCCCGCGCGGGCGAATCCGTATTTCAAACCGGGGTGTTTTTTGCGGCCGGCGCGAACGACTTCCGGTATTCTGAAGAGCCCAGGAGCGAGCCGATGCAAGCCGGTTTCAATTTCGAACCCCTGACACCGACCGCGTTTCTTCATCGCGCAGCGGCGATCTTTCCTGATCGCATCGGGGTCATCGACGGCAGCCTCGAGCTCACCTATCGCGAGTTCCTCGACTACGCCCTCAAATTTGCCGGTGCTCTGAAAGCGCTCGGCGTCGAGCCGGGCCACCGTGTAGCAGTGCTGGCGGGCAATTCGCACGTGATGCTGGCCGCGCACTACGCGGTGCCGTTCGCCGGCGCGGTTCTCGTCGCGCTCAATACGCGAATCACGTCCGCCGACATCGCCTATATCCTGGATCACGCCGGCGCGTCGGTCCTTGTCTACGACCAAAAATTCGCGGCGGTTGCCGAAGCTGCCGGCGAACAGGCCGGGCGGCGATTACGGCTCGTTCGGGCGGGCGGTGAGCCCGATGAGCTGGAAGGGCTCATCGCCAACGCTTCGCCCGCTTTCGAGTCGGTCGGCGACGAGCGTTCGCTGCTCGCCATCAATTACACCAGCGGCACGACCGGCCGTCCCAAAGGCGTGATGTATCACCATCGCGGCGCGTATTTGCAGGCCCTCGCGATGGCGCTCCACATGGGACTCGACAGCGACTCGGTTTATCTGTGGACGCTGCCGATGTTTCACTGCAATGGCTGGTGTTTCCCCTGGGGCGTGACGGCGATGGGAGGGGCTCACTTGTGCATGGACAAGGTGGAACCCGTCGCGATCTGGCGCCAGCTGCGAGAGTCAGGCGTCACCCACTTGTGCGCTGCGCCGACGGTGCTGACCACGACGATCTGGGACGCTGCCGCGGGCAGGGAGAAATTGCCGCGGCGCATTCGGATCGCGACCGGCGGCGCCCCGCCGACACCCGCGCTGCTCGAGCGCCTTGCGGAGCTCGGCATGGACATCACCCACCTCTACGGCCTGACCGAAACCTTCGGTCCTGCCGTCGTCTGCGAATGGCGCTCCGAATGGAATCGCCTCGCCATTCCTGCCCAAGCGAAGCTCAAGGCGCGGCAGGGTGTGGCCAACGTCATCGGCCAGACCATTCGCGTCGTCGACCGCAGTGGTGGCGCTGTTCCCGCCGACGCCGAGACGATGGGGGAGATCGCGATCCGGGGCAACAACGTGATGCTGGGGTACTACAAGGACGAAGAAGAAACGCGCAGGAGCTGTCCGGACGGCTGGTTTCGGACTGGCGATCTGGGCGTGATGTTTCCGGATGGCTACATCCAGTTACGCGATCGCGCCAAAGACATCATCATCTCGGGCGGCGAAAACATCTCTTCGGTAGAGATCGAGCAGGCGCTGGCGACGCATCCCGCGGTAATGGAAGTCGCGGTCGTTGCGGCGCCGGACGAAAAGTGGGGCGAAGTTCCCGTTGCCTTTGTAACGCTGAAGGATGGCGTGCGCGTGACCGACACCGAATTGATCGACCATGTCCGCGCCAGGCTGGCGCGATTCAAGACGCCGAAACGCATCGTTTTCGGCTCACTGCCCAAGACCGCGACCGGCAAAGTGCAAAAGAACCAGCTGCGCGCCCAGCTGAAGGGTGCCTAGGCTAGCCGAGGAACCGAAAGGCGTCCAGCGACAACGCAACTCCTTCGAGTAGGGCGAACGCAATCCTGCGCGGAACCGCGAGTTATTTGCTCGTTCCGCGCGATCCAAGCCGCGCGAAAGCTCGTCGTTTACTTCGACGTGCCGGCATAAGCCGCCTGCAGCGCGGCGATGTCGAGCTTGACCATCTTCAGCATCGCGTCCGCGGCCCGCTTGGCCTTCGCTCGATCGGGGTTAGCCATCATGTCGCCGAGGGCGGTGGGGACGATCTGCCACGACAGACCGAAGCGGTCCTTCAACCAGCCGCACTGCTCGGCGGACCCGCCGTCGAGCAGCGCATTCCAGTAACGGTCGATCTCGGTCTGATTTTCGCAATTCACGACAAACGACACCGCATGATTGAACGGATCCAGCGGCCCGGCCGTCATGGCGACAAAGGGCTGGCCGAACAGAACGAAGTCGACGACCTTGACCGACCCGGGCGGCCCGCTCGGCGACTCGCTCGGCAGCGTCACGACGCGCGTAATACGCGAATTGGGAAAAATGGAAGCGTAGAACGCAGCGGCCTCCTCGGCCTGGGTGGAATACCAAAGGAAGGGGGTAATCTTCTGCATGATCTCTCCAGTCCGACAGAATGGAAGTGTTGCGAGGGTCAGGCGTCCGGCATCGCGCGCATGCCGTCACGACCGCATGGGCGCCAGGGTGACACCGAATTATGACGATTTCCTGCATTTCACGCCTTCCGTGGCGCATTGTGTCCGGCAGCGCTGGAGCCCGGCGGTTCCCTCCCGTAATCTTGCCTCCTGACAGATACGCTCCAAAGGGCAACAGAATGAATACCGAGCAACGCAGTCCGGGCGCGGGCAGCACCGCCGCGCGAGGCAACACCCGTCAGGGCCAGACGCGATCCGCGAGCCAGGGGACATTGCGCGAGGTCTGGGACGGCATCGTCGTCGTGTGGTGGCGTTTCTTCGACTGGCTGGCCGTGGTGTCATGGAAGAAGCTGCTGCTCGTTTCCCTCCTGGGCCTGATCCTGACCGGCGTGCTCAGCTCAGTCGGGTCAGTCGGCCACCGCATCGGCGAAGCCCCCCATTGGTTCTTCCTGCTCATCGTCGCTTCGTTCATCATCAAGGTGGTGGCGGGCGGCAAGCGCAGGGCGGAAGTGACCGCGAACGAGGCCACCAAGCAGGCTGAGACCGAACAGCTCGAGCGCACGGTGCTGGAAGCGCGCATGGAAGCGCTGCAAGCTCAGATCGAACCGCATTTCCTCTTCAATACATTGGCGAGCATCGATCAGCTGATCCAGACCGACCCGCCGCGCGCGTCCAAGATGCAGCAAAGCCTGATCCGCTACCTGCGCTCGGCGATGCCGCAGATGAGGGAAGGCCGCCGGCCGACGCTGGGCCAACAGGTCAGTCTTTGCTCCGCATTCCTGGAAATCATGGCGGTTCGCATGGAAGGTCGACTGCAGACGGTAGTGAGCGTTCCGGAAGGCTTGAAATCGGCCGTCTTCCCGTCGATGATGTTGCAGACCCTGGTGGAAAACGCGATCAAGCATGGCCTGGAGCCGAAACCCGAGGGCGGGAAGATCGAGATCAGCGCCGAGGTCGCCGATGGGCAGTTGGCGGTCCATGTCCTCGACACCGGCATCGGTTTCATGCCGACCGCCGAAGCGGGCGTCGGGCTGGCCAACGTCCGCGAGCGGCTGCAAGCTTTGTACAACGGGCGGGCCGAACTGATCATCACGGTCCCGTCCACGGGCGGCACGTGCGCCACGATCAAAGTACCTTACGAAGTCACCCCTGTACCAGCCTGATTGCGTCTGCGCCAGCATGGCCGCCTCATTTACCTCCGCTGCCCCCTCGGCCGTCGTTGCCGACGATGAGCGCCTGATGCGCGAACAGATCATCGACCGCTTGAAGGAAGCGTGGCCCGAGCTCCTGATCGTCGGCGAGGCCAGCAATGGCCGCGAGGCGATAGCGATGGTGCAGAGCCTGCAACCGGACATCGTCTTTCTCGACATCAGCATGCCGGGAATGGACGGCATCGAGACGGCCCAGGCGCTCGCCGGCCGCGCTCATGTGGTGTTCGTCACCGCGCACGACCAATACGCGATCAGCGCATTCGAGCACGGCGCCATCGATTATCTGTTGAAGCCGGCAGAACCGGAGCGAGTGGCGCTGACTTGCCAGCGTTTGCGCGAGCGGCTCAAGCAAGCGCCCGATCCGATGAACGAGGTGCTGGAACAGCTATCGCAACGGCTGGGGGCCGGCGGTCTGAAGCCGCGCGAGTACATGCGCTGGGTACAGGCAAGCGTCGGAGCCAATATACGGATGATCCCGACCAGCGACATCCTGTTCTTCCGCGCCGAGGACAAGTACACGCTGGTGAAGACGCGGGGCTTCGAGGCACTGATCCGCAAGCCGATCAAGGAGCTGATCGAAGAACTGGACCCGGACGAGTTCTGGCAGATCCATCGCTCCACCGTGGTCCGCGTCGATGCCGTCGAGCAGGTCAGCCGCGACTTCCGCGGCCATCAGATCGTGCACGTCAGGGGCAGCGATGAAAAACTCGAAGTGAGCCGCACCTTCAATCATCTGTTCAAGCAGATGTAGGGTCGCCGGCGCCGGCTCTGCCGACGTGCGCATCCACCCGCCGCGAGCTCCATCGGTTCGACCCAAGCCGCGCTATCGGGAATAAAACCGGGGGTCCTGTCGGTATAACGGGCACAGGCAATCCCGCCTTACCCCGACCCGAGGATCTCCTATGAGCACACGCGACCCTGCCGGCCCTGGCCACAATCCCGCTCGTCGCCAGGCGTTGAGCTGTCTCGCCAGCTGGACCGGCGCGGCCGTCGTCTGGACCGTCGCCGGCGGCGTCCCCCACGCGCTCGGCGCCACGGGATCCGGCACACCCGCGACGGCCGCGCCCGATGCGCTGACTTTTGTGCAGATCAGCGATACGCATATCGGCTTTCGCAAGCCGGCCAATCCCGACATCGTCGGCAGCCTGCGCCGTGCCATCGGCGAAATCAATGCGCTGCCGCAAACGCCGGCCTTCGTCGTGCACACCGGCGACGTCAGCCATTTGTCGAAACCCGAGGAATTCGGCCAGGCGCGCGAACTCCTGCAGGAGCTGCGCGTCGATCGCGTGCACACGGTTCCCGGCGAGCACGACACCATCGATGAGGGTGTGACCGGCTATCTGAAGTACTTCGACCATGATGGCAATGGCAAGGCCTGGTACAGTTTCGATCAGGCCGGGGTGCATTTCATCGGCCTGAACAACGTGCTCAACTTCAAGGCGGGAACGCTGGCGGCGCTCGGGGACGAGCAACTCGCCTGGATGAAAACCGATCTCGCGCACGTCTCGAGCTCTACGCCGGTCGTGGTGCTCGGACATATCCCGCTGTGGACGATCTGGGAACCCTGGGGCTGGGGCACGGCCGATTCCGCGCAGGCGATGGCGCTGCTGCGCCCGTTCGGATCGGTCACCGTGCTGAACGGACATATCCACCAGGTGCTGCAGAAAGTCGAAGGGAATATCGCGCTGCACACGGCGATGTCGCTCGCCTACCCATTGCCCACACCGGGCGAGGCGGGGATCGGCGAGCCCGGTCCGGTCACCGTTCCGGCGGGGGAGCTCGGCAAGCTGCTCGGAACGCGTCAACTCAAACTCGTCCGCGGAAGCCATGAGCTTGCGCTGATCGACAAGCCGCTCGCTGGCTGACTATAAGGACACCGCTATGAACCACACCTTGTTTCGCGATCTGCGCCCTCGCCTGCGTGCTTGCGCCTCCCTCGCGCTGGCCTTCGGCGCGGCCTTCGTCATGCCTGCAATCCTGGCGACGGCCGCAGGACCCGCGACGGCCGTTGAGGTCAAGATCGCAAAGTTCGCGTACGACGCGAAGGAAATCACGGTCGCGCCCGGTACCAGGGTCGTCTGGACGAATCGGGACGAGACCCCGCATACGGTAACCAGCAACGACAAGAGCTTTGCCTCGAAAGGCCTGGATACCGACGACAAGTTCGAGCATGTGTTTTCCAAAGAGGGCGACTTCGGTTATATCTGTACCGTGCATCCGTTCATGACCGGCGTCGTGCATGTGCGCAAGTAATAGCCCGGGGATGCGCCAGGAGTAATCTGCCGGCATCGCAAAACAGTCAACAAGGCATCGAGCGTTCACTTGTCCGAACACATCCGTTTCGAGGAGCTGGTCTTGCCGCATCTCGACGCCGGTTACAACCTGGCGCGGTGGCTGACGCGCGACGTCCACGATGCCGAGGACGTGGTCCAGGACGCCTGCATGCGCGCGCTCAAGTATGTCGGAACGCTTCGCGACGGCGCGGCCCGAGCATGGTTCCTGACGATCGTGCGCCACGCGTTCTACGACTGGTGCGGACGCAACCGGCCGGCGGAGATTTTGAAGGATGACGGCACGGCGATCGATATGGCCGCCGACGAGACAGCCATGGGCCCCGAGCAGGCGGCGCTGCGCAGCTCCGAGTCGCGCGTGCTGGCAGACGCGGTGGCGGAGTTGCCGCTGGTTTTTCGTGAGGTATTGGTTTTGCGCGAGCTCGAGGAGCTTTCGTACAAGGAAATCGCGCGTATCGCCGACATTCCCGTTGGCACGGTGATGTCACGGCTCGCGCGCGCCCGCAGTCTGTTGCGACGCTCGCCGCTGTTACATTCGATCCGCGGACGGACGTCTGGAGGTGAACAATGAATTGCAATGAAGCCGGAATGCTGGTGGCGAAATACGCCGACGGCGAAGTCGATAGCCTTCAAGGGCGATCGATCGAACAGCATTTGCGCGGCTGCGCAGCGTGCGCAGCGAAACACCAGGACCTGCTCGCGCTGCGAGCGCAAATTGGCGCGGAGGTACCCTACTTCACCGCAACGCCGGAACTGCGGGAACGGGTGCGCGCGCTGCTCGCCAATGCGCAGGACACGGCGCGGGCTCGTCCGCGTCCGAAGCGCGACCGCTGGGGCTGGCTGACCGGAGGCTTCGTTGCCGGCTGTGCCGCAACCCTGCTCGCCTGGGGCGTAGGCACCACGGTTATTGCCTGGCGCGCGAACGAGGACGTTGCGGTCGAGGCCGTGGCGACGCACGTTCGGGCGACGCTGAACAACCATCTGATTCAGGTCGCATCGTCGGACCAGCACACGGTCAAGCCGTGGCTTTCCGCGCGACTCGACTATTCGCCGCCGGTGCAGGATCTGGCCAGCGAAGGCTTTGCGCTGACCGGAGGCCGCCTCGACATGCTCAACAAGCAGCGGGTCGCCACGCTGGTCTACAGCCGCCGGCTGCACACGATCGATGTCTTCGTCAGGCCCGAGTCGGCGCCTGCGCCGTCGACATTGCGCACCGTGCGCGGGTTCAATGTCGTGCACGCGACGGGATCGGGCATGGACTGGATCGCGGTATCGGACGTCAGCGCCGACGAGTTGACCCAGTTCGTCCAGCGACTCGCGCAGCAGACGGCAACCCCGTAGCCGACTCACTCGGAGCCGCCGTCTGCGCAGACTCGGCTGGTATCGCTACTCGCACTCGCACATCGCGGCGGCCGTCCGTCACGTAGTCGGCCGCTCGTTTCTGGCGCAGCGCCGCCCGGCGCAGGAAAGTCGTGCTTCGAGTGCGCCTCGTTAGATTACTTTCAGCGTAAAGCACACGCCTCTCGCCCCTGAGCGACGAGCGAGCGCTTCCGTCGTGCGCTTAGGCAGCGCTGTCATACCTCGTTTCCTCCGCCGTTGTTCCCGATTGAATAAGGGCGTTGCCGTCTGAGTATTCAAGCGAGAAATGAAGCACTCGCTGTTAAACGGCAGTCATCGGTCGGAGAGGAAAGAATGGAATCGACGAAAGTATTCAGGGCGAAGGCACTTGCATTGGCGATCGCGGTTGGCTTGGGCAGCCTGTCAACCGTGGTCGCCGCCGACACGCTGGAAGAGCTGAAGGCGCAGATCGATGCGCTGCAGAAGAAGGTGGTCGAGCTCGAACAGAAGCAAGACAAAACCGAGCAAAAGCAGACGGGCGCCGCCGCTGACAACGTCGTTACCGGCGGGGCAAGCAAAGGGTCGTTCAAGCTGCCTGGTTCGAACACGTCGATTACCCTGGGTGGTTACGTCAAGCTCGACGCAGTCTTCAGCAACCCGAGCGCAGGCGTCGACTCCAAGGGCGACCTTTTTCTCGATCCGACCACGATCGCGGTTGGGCCGAACGCCGCAAATAACGAGCGCAATCAGGTCAAGTTCGGCGCCAGGGAATCGCGCCTCTTCGTGAAGACGAACACGCCGACTTCCATGGGCGACTTGAACACGCACGTGGAATTCGATTTCTACGGGGCCGATGGCAACGAAAGCGTGAGCAACTCACACGGCTTCAGACTTCGCCACGCCTACGGAACGCTAGGCAATTTCCTGGCCGGCCAGACGTGGACCAATTTCATGAACCCGGCGGCGCTCCCCGAGACGGTGGACTTCGGCGGTCCGGTCGGTCAGATTTTCGATCGACAGGCGCAGGTTCGGTGGACTCAGCCTTTCGGCTCGACCGCATCGGGCGGTGGCGGGCAATGGTCGGTGGGGCTCGAGAACCCCGAAACCGTCTTGCAGATTCCCGGCGGCGCCAGTTTCCGGGCCGACGACGACCGATTTCCGGATGTGACAGGCCAAGTCCTGTTCAATACGCCAACAGGCAAGATTTCGGTCCATGGCCTGTTGCGGCAAATCCGCGTCGACTCCGCAACCGCGCCGACGGCGGTGGACCAGAAATTAGGCGGCGCGCTCAGCGTCGCCGGGGTCCTGCCGACGATCGGCAAGGATGACTTCCGCTTCACTGCAACGGCCGGCAATGCGATCGGCCGCTATTCGGATGGATTCTTTCCGGATGGAGTGCTCGGGAGCGACGCGCGGATACGTCTGCCGAGACAATGGGCATGGTTCGGCGCATACCGCCATTACTGGTCAGACCAGCTGCGGTCGAGCCTCGTGCTGTCGAGCGCCGCTGAGAGCAATCCGGCGGGATCGCCCGCCAACACCAACAAGAGCACGCGTTCGGCACACGTCAATCTCATCTGGAGTCCTGTTGCGGGCAGCGACCTGGGAGTCGAGTACATCTACGCGGATCGCGAGACCGAGGACGGCCTCAACGGGCACCTGAACCGACTGCAAGCCGCGGCGAAATACGCGTTCTAGGCCGGCAGTTCGAGTTTCGCACGCTCGTTTATTCCCCACGGCATAAGCAACATGGCGCTGCGGTCTGACATGTATGCGAGCGTGCACGATGGATGGCAATGCGTTGAATCGGCCTGGTGCAAAGCCGGTGACGACAGTCCGCAACGCGCGATCGCTCGGCATCGGCGATTCAATTGCATAACGCAACGGTGCCTGTACATGCGACACCACGTGATCCGCACCGGGATCGCTTCCCTAACGGAAACTTTGAAGGAGCAAGCCATGTTTCGTAAGCAATACTCTCTGGGCACACGCATCGTGATCGCGACCGCGCTCGCCATCGGCACTTCCGGCGTCGCGCTGGCGGACGACAGCAGCATGAACCCGTTCACCGGCGATTTTTATCGGCAGCTCAACGGCGGCCAGAACCTCGGCAACTCGAATCTCGCGCGCACGACACGGACATTCGCGAAGGACACGACGATCCAATGCGCGAACCCGGACGCGCAGAAGGTCTCGCAGGTTGAGCACTTCCTGGCGCTCACGCCGACGGCTATATTCAGCGACAAGGGGGTGTAAGCCGCGCTGTTCCAAGCAATACGCTGTGACGACTCGGGGCGGCGCAACGCCGCCCCGCTCGAGTCGCCAATGCGGCCTCGATTCGAAGCCGGTTCTCTAAGCCCGGTAGGCGATCACTTCTATCTCTACCTTGGCGTCGATCATCAGCGTCGCCTGAGTCGTCGATCGCGCCGGTTTGTTATCGGGGAAGAATTCCGCGTAGACGCGGTTGAACGTCCAGAAGTCGCGCGCGTCGTGCAGCCACACGGTGGATTTGACGACGTCCCTCACTGTGCAGCCGGCGAGCGCCAGGGCCTTTTCCACGTTTTTCAGCGTCTGCCGCGTCTGCGCTTCGATGCCGCCGGGTACGATCTCGCCGTTTTCGCCCATCGCGATCTGCCCCGATACAAACACGAACGGTCCCGCCTTGACCGCTGGCGAGAACGGCAGCGGCTGCCCGCCGGCGCCGGTACGGCTTCCGCCCAGGAATTCGACACTCATTGGATCCTCCGATGGTCAGTTCCGTCGCGTCGTCACACGCCGTTGACCGGCCTTGATACGCTCGCGTGAAATTAAATTACATCCTGTTTTGCTCTCTCCGGGGCAAGCGAGCGCCGCGCAGCGGCGATCTCGATAAAGACACTTATCTATGTCCCGGCGTGCATTCTGCGCCTCTTGACGCCGTTTGAAAATGGCGTAGACTCGCTGCGTTTATGTAATTTAATTACACAAAAGCTGGCTTTCAGACATCGGCACGGCAACTACCAGACCGCCAATTCGCCAAGGAGGAGTCATGTTTCGTTCCTGTGACATGAACACAACGCTGCGCGCCCGCGCGGCGGCCGTCGCGCTGGCCGTAGTGACGGCGCTGGCGCTGGCAACCGATTCCGCGCTGGCTGCGCCCGCCAGGGGCGGCGCCGCCAATCTCGCGATGATCGGCGAGCCGCAGACGCTCGACCCGATGTCCTCGACCGCCGATCTCGTCGGCACGATCATGCAGCACGTGTACGAGCTCCTGTACACGTACGACGCCAACTCGAACGTGGTCCCCATGCTCGCCGAGAGCATGCCGACGGTGTCGAAGGACGGCCTTGTGTACGCGATTCCATTGCGCAAAGGCGTCCGGTTCCATAACGGCAAGGAGATGACGTCCGCCGACGTCATCGCCTCGCTTCAGCGCTGGATGGAGATGGCGCCGCGCGGCAAGGCGGTGGCCAAGGAAATCAAGTCGCTAGAGGCCAAGGGACCCAATGCGATCGTCATTACGCTGAACCGCCCCTATGCGCCGCTGGTGGCGCATCTCGCGCTCTCGAACGGCTTTGCGGCCATCATGGCGAAGGACTCGATCGCCACCCCGCTCACTCAGTTCATCGGCACCGGCCCGTACATGTTCAAGGAGCGCAAGCCCGACCAGTACGTGCAGCTGGTGCGCTTCGACGGCTACAGCGCCCGCAGCGAGCCGGCGAGCGGTTATGGCGGCAAGCGCGAAGCGCTGCTCGACGAGTTGCGCTTCATCCCGGTTCCCAACGCGAACACGCGCGTGGAAGGAACGCTCTCGGGCCAATATCACTTCGCCGACGTGCTCCCCGTGGAGTCCTACACGCGGCTCGAAAGCGCGCCCAACGTGAAGCCCGTGCTGACCGCCCCGTTCGGCTTCCCCTACCTGGTGCTGAACACCAAGCAGGGGCCGCTTGCCAACCTTGCATTGCGCCAGGCCGTCCAGGCATCCCTCAACAACGCCGACATGCTGGGCGCGGGCTTCGGCGACCCGAAGTTCTACAGCGCCGACGCGAATCATTATGCCAAGAACACCCCGTTCTACTCGACCGCCGGCACCGAGAATTACGGCAAGGGTGACGCCAAGCGGGCCGCGGCGATGGTGGCCGCCGCGAAGTACGACGGCACGCCGATCAAGATCCTCACCAGCCAGCAATACGACTTCCACTACCGGATGGCGCTGGTGATGGCCGAGAACCTGAAAGCGGCGGGCTTGAAGATAGACATGCAGGTCGTGGACTGGTCGACGTTGATCCAGCGTCGCAACGACGCCGCGCTGTGGGACATCTACATCACGCATTCCGCGGTGCTGCCGGAACCGACGCTGACGCCGCCGCAGCTGGGCGACGGCGCGCCCGGGTGGTGGAGCTCGCCGGCAAAAGAAGCCGCGCTCGCCGCGTTCAACGCGGAAGCCGATCCGAAGAAGCGCGCCGCGTTGTGGGGCAACGTGCAGAACGTCGTGTTCACCGAGGTGCCGTACATTCGCGTCGGCAATTTCAACAGCGTGACCGCGCGCTCGGCGAAGCTCGACGGCTACGTCGCGATGCCGTGGCCGTTCTTCTGGAACACGGGATTGCAGAAGTGACGGGCCGCTGAGTTAACCGGCTGCCGCTTCATCGGGGGATTCGGTTGCAGACGCACGGCATGACCCGCTATCTGGCGTCGCGCTTCGCCGGAATGGTGATCGTGATGCTGCTGGTGGCGACGCTCGTTTTTTTCATTACGAGGCTGGCACCCGGCGATCCTGCGGCGGTCATGCTGGGCGATCAAGCGACGGCGGCCGACATTGCAAAACTGCGAACTTCCTATGGACTCGACAAACCGCTGCTGCTGCAGTTCGGCTACTGGCTGGGCCAGCTGGTCCACGGCAATCTCGGCCAGTCGATCTTTCTGCAGCGGCCGGTAACCCAGGCCTTGCTCGAGCGTGCCGAGCCGACCTTTTTCCTCACGCTCTTTTCGATCGTCATCGCGACGCTGATCGGCATTCCGTGCGGCATCATCGCCGCGGTGTGGCGCGGCAGGACGATCGACCAGATCTTCTCGGGGTTTGCGATGCTGGGCGCGAGCATCCCGAGCTTCTGGTTCGGCCTGATCCTCATGCAGATCTTCGCGGTGGCCCTAGGCTGGTTCCCGGTGGCGGGCTATGGCGACCCCGGCGTGCCGCTGTCCGAACGGCTGCATCATCTGGTTTTGCCGTCGATCGTCCTCGGCGTGGTCAACTCGGCGCTGATCCTGCGCTTCACGCGCGCGAGCATGCTCGACGTCCTCGGCGAGGACCACATCCGCACGGCACGCGCCAAGGGACTCTCGGAAGCGAGCGTCATCCTGCGACATGCGCTGCGCAACGCATTGATTCCAGTCATCACCGTGCTCGGCCTCACGTTCGCCCTGCTAATCGGCGGTGCGATCGTGACCGAAACGGTCTTCGGTCTGCCCGGTGTCGGCAATCTGGTCGTTTCCGCCGTCCTGCGCCGTGATTATCCGGTGATCCAGGGCGCACTCCTGGTCATCGCCGGACTCTATGTCCTGATCAACCTGGCGATCGACCTTCTGTACCTGGTCGTCGATCCGCGCGTGAAGTACTGACACCATGAGCGACGCTGTCGCGCTCCCCATCGCGCGAGCGCCATCGCGCAGCCCGTCAGCGATTCTTATCGGCAAGCTCTTCCGCCGCAAGCTCGTCCTGGCGGGTGCCGCAATCCTGCTGATCGTCACGCTGCTCGCGCTCTTCGCGCCCTGGATCACGCCATACGGCCCGATGGCGATGAAAATAAGCGACCGTATGCAAAGCCCGCGTCTCGCGCACTGGTTCGGCACCGACGAGCTGGGGCGCGACGTGTTCTCGCGCGTGGTGTTCGGTGCGCGCTACTCGCTGATGATAGGCGCGGCGGTCGTGCTGATCTCGGTGACCGGTGGCGTTCTGCTGGGGCTCACCGCCGGATTTTTTCGCCGGCTCGACGGACCGATCATGCGCGTCGTCGACGCCATGATGTCGTTCCCGGACATCCTGCTGGCGATCGCGCTGGTCGCAGTGCTGGGCGCATCGATGACCAATGTGATTCTCGCGCTTGCAATCGTATACACGCCGCGTGTGGCTCGCGTCGTGCGAGCGTCGACGCTGGTCGTCCGCGAACTTCTGTTCATCGAGGCCGCACGCGCCCTGGGCGTCTCGACGTGGCGAATTCTGTTTATCCACATCCTGAACAACATCGCCTCGCCGATCCTGGTGCAGGCGACGTTCATCTTCGCCTACGCGGTGCTCGCAGAAGCCGGGCTGTCGTTTCTTGGCGTCGGCGTTCCCCCCGAGCTGCCGACGTGGGGCACGATGATCGCCAGCGGCCAGCAGTTTGCGCATCAGGCGATCTGGCTCGTCGTGTTTCCGGGCGTCGCGATCGTGCTTTCCGCGCTATCGCTGCAGATGGTGGGCGACGGCTTCCGCGACCTGCTCGATCCGAAGCTTCGCAAGGCGATCTGATCGTGGCGAATCCCGCACGCGAGTCTTCTCCGCTGCTACAGGTCAGACATCTCCGGACGCATTTCTTCACCGACGCAGGCGTCGTCAAGGCGGTCGAGGATGTCTCGTTCTCTCTGGACGCTGGCGAGACGCTCGCCGTCGTCGGCGAATCCGGCTCCGGCAAGTCGGTGACCAGCCTCTCCATCATGGGGCTCGTTCCGAACCCTCCGGGGCGAATCGTCGGCGGCGAGATCCTGTTCCGGACCCGCGAGGGCCCGGTGGTCGATCTCGCGAAGCTCCCAGTCAAGGCGCTGCGGCAGCTCCGCGGACGCGATATTGCAATGATCTTTCAGGAGCCGATGACAAGCCTGGACCCCGTATTCACCGTCGGCGACCAGATCGCCGAAGCTGCCGCATTGCATCTCGGGATGAATCGTGCGGCGGCGATGAAGCGTGCGCTGCACATGCTGGAACTCGTAGAAATCCCGGCGGCGAAACAGCGGCTGACCGAATATCCGCATCAATTGTCGGGCGGGATGCGGCAACGGGTGATGATCGCGCTGGCGCTCTCTTGCAATCCGTCGCTGCTGATCGCCGACGAACCGACCACCGCGCTCGACGTCACCATTCAGGCGCAGATCCTCGCGCTGCTCGACAAGCTCCGGCGCGATATCGGCATGGGCGTTCTGTTCATCACCCACAACTTAAGCGTCGTCGCCGAGATCGCCGATCGCGTCGCCGTGATGTACAGCGGGCGTGTAGTTGAAGAAGGGGACGTGCATTCGCTGTTCAAGCGGCCGCGGCATCCGTACACGCGCGGGCTGCTGGAGTGTCTGCCCCGACGTGCGCTCGACGACGAGGCGGCGATGGCCTCGCGGCGGCTGAACGCCATTCCCGGGCAGGTGGCTAGCCCGCTCGATCCGCTGCCTGGCTGCGCGTTCGCTCCGCGCTGTGCGTTGGTTCTGCCCGAATGCTCGGCCGCGATGCCGCCGCTCGCGCAAGTTCCCGCGGGCCAGCGCTCGCGATGCATACGCTGGAGCACGCTGTGAACGGCGTCTCGTTCGGCAATCAGTCGGCCGCGAGCGCCCCTATGCTGGCAGTGCGCGGCCTCAAGAAATACTTCGGCCACGGCGACCACCCGGTCCGCGCCGTCGACGACGTCAGCTTCGAGATCGCAAAGGGCGAAGTGCTCGGCCTCGTCGGGGAATCCGGCTCGGGCAAGAGCACCATCGGGCGCTCGGTGCTGAAGCTTATCGATCCGACGGCCGGTGAAGTGTGGTTCGAGGGCTCCGACCTTGCGCATTTGTCGTCGCGCGCCATGCGACCCTACCGCCGCCGCCTGCAGATCATCTTTCAGGACCCCTACGCCAGCCTGAATCCGCGCCGGCGTGTCGGCGATACGCTGGACGAAGCGATGGCTACGCACGGGCTCCACCCGGGAATCGCTCGCGGGAAACGGATCGCCGAGCTTTTGTCGCTCGTCGGCCTCGCGCCCGAGCACGCGCGGCGTTTTCCGCACGAATTCTCCGGCGGGCAACGGCAGCGGATCGGCATCGCCCGCGCACTTGCCGTCGAGCCGCAGTTCATCGTCGCCGACGAGCCGGTGTCCGCGCTCGACGTCTCGATCCAGGCGCAGGTCATCAACCTGCTGTCGGACCTACGCGAGCGCTTCGGCCTGACGATGCTGTTCATCTCACACGATCTGGACGTCGTCGAATACCTGTGCGACCGGATTGTCGTGCTTTATCTCGGCAAGGTGATGGAAGTCTCTCCGGCGAAGGCGCTGTACAAGGCGCCCAAGCATCCTTACACCGAGGCGCTGCTCGAAGCGTCGCCGCGGCCGGACCCGGAAGCCCGCCGCGGCCGGCGCCTGCTCGAAGGCGATATCCCGAGTCCCGTCAATCCACCGTCGGGCTGCGTCTTCCGCACCCGCTGTCCCTATGCGCTGGACGCGTGCGCCGCGGCGGTGCCGGCATTGCGCGAAGTGGCGCCGGGCCGGTTCAAGGCCTGCATTCGCGACGATATTCTTTGAGGCCCACGATGAACCTCGAACCGATCCTTGCCGAAACGCTCGACGCCGCGACCAAGGGCTATCCGCTTTCCAGCCCGGCCCTGCCGATCTCGGCCATCGCCGCGCAGCGTTGGAGCCTTTTTGCCGGCGACCTCCCGCTACCGTTGGCCGTGATCCGCGACTCCGCGCTCGCGCACAATCATGCCTGGATGCGCGACTTCACCGCATCCACCGGCGTGCTGCTGGCGCCGCACGGCAAGACGACGATGGCGCCGCAGATCTTCGCGCAGCAGCTCGCCGCGGGCGCATGGGGGATCACCGTCGCCAGCGTGCAGCAACTCGCCCTCTGCGTGCATTTTGGCGTGCGCCGCGTCCTCATGGCCAATCAACTGCTCGGCGCAGCCGAGGTCGGCGCGGTGATCCGCCTGCGGGAAGAACATCCGGACCTCGAGTTCCATTTCCTCATCGATTCGCGCGAGCAGCTGGCCTCGATCGAGAGTCTCGCCGGATCGCAGCGGAGGTCGCGAAAGCTCACGGCCCTGGTCGAGCTGGGCGTGCTTGGAGGCCGAACCGGTACCAGGTCCCACGACGAGGCGCTGGCCGTCGCGCGCGCCGTCGGGGCGAGCAAGTCCGTCGCGCTTTCCGGCCTCGAGTGCTACGAAGGCTTGCAGATCACCGGCGACTCCGGCCGCGACCAGGTCGTCGTCGACGGCCTGATGCAGCGTGTACACGACGTCGCACTCGCCTGCGATCGCGAGAAACTCTTCGCCGGCCCATCGATCATCCTCACCGCGGGCGGCTCGGCCGCGTTCGACATCGTCGCCCGCGACCTGCCGATGAAACTGTCCAAGCCCGTCCTCACGATTCTGCGCAGCGGCTGTTACGTCACGCACGATTCGGGCTTCTACAACCGCATGCTGGAGGGCGTGAAAGCGCGCAGCGGCGCCGCCTGGCAGTCGCGCCCGGGCCTCCAACCGGCGCTCGAAGTGTGGTCGCGAGTGCAATCCTGCCCCGAGCCGGGTCTAGCGATCCTCACGATGGGCAAGCGCGACGCATCGTTCGATCTCGACATGCCGATCGTCAGCAAGCGTTACCGTCCGGGAACCGACACCGCGCCTCAGGCCGTTCCGGAATCGTGGAAGATTGCCAACATGAACGATCAACACGCCTATCTCCGTTTCTCAACCGACGCGGCGCCCCAAGTCGGCGACCTTGTCGGTTGCGGCATCTCGCATCCATGCACCACGTTCGACAAGTGGCGCGCCCTGTTCACGGTCGACGACGACTATCGCGTGACGGGTGCAATACGCACGTTTTTCTGACCTCTATCCGCATAGCCGCATGATCAAGCGCCGCAACACACGCCGCCAACCCGTGAGCGACCTTCTGCTCACGATGCGCGAACGCGCCGAGTCGATGTCTCAGGGCCACCAGCAGGTCGCCGCCGCCATGCTTGCGGACCCGGATTTCGCCGTGCGCGCCAACGTCGATGCCATGGCACGCCGGGCGAACGTCAGTCCGCCGACGATCGTTCGCTTTTGCCGTGCACTGGGTTTTTCGGGTTTGCGCGAATTCAAGCTGCACCTGGCGCAGAGCCTTGCCGTCGGGACATCGACGTTGCATCGCGCGGTCGTGCCCGGCGACAACATGCTCGCCGTAGCGCACAAAGTCCTGCAGGGAGCAGCCAGTGCCCTCGCCAACCTCGAGCAGCATATCTCGCCGGACGATATCGAGCGCGCCGTCACGCGGATCGCCAAGGCTCGGCGGATCGACTGCTACGCCGTAGGCAACACGTCGATGTTCATGGCGAGCGACGCGCAGGCGCGGTTTTCCCGCCTCGGTCTCGTCTCGAATTTCTATTTCGACGCCCATTTGCAGCTCGTCTCGGCGGCGACGATGAACAAGAACGACGTCGCGCTGGCGATATCGCATATCGGGCGGATGCCGTTTTTGCTGGAAACCGTCGACGTTGCGAAGGAACAGGGTGCGATGATCATCGCCATTACGCGGCCGGGCACGCCGCTGGCCGAGCGCGCTGACGTCGTGTTGCCGGTGGTCGTCCCAGCCGACCCTTCGATGCGCGTCGGTACCGAGGCGTACCTCGCGCAAATGGCCTATGTGGAAATACTGATGGTGGGCACGGGATTGCGCCGCGGGCCGCCGGCCTTGCGCCAATTGAAGCGTGTGCGGCAGGTGTTGCAGGAGCGCGGGGTCGACAGCGAGACGCATCCGGTGCTGGAGCGGGCGTGGTCCAACGGCGACACGCTGCATTCATGAACGAACGACGTCAGCGCTCGCTCGTCCTCAAGGGTGGCACCGTCGTCGACGGCACCGGAGCCGCGCGTTTCGCCGCCGATGTGCGACTCGAAGGCGACCGTATCGCCGCGATCGGCGCTGATCTGGAGACGCGCGACGCCCACGTACACAACGTCGCAGGAAAGATCGTGGCGCCGGGCTTCATCGACGTGCATACGCACGACGATCAGCTCCTGCTGAGCGCGCCGGAGATGCTGCCGAAGCTCAGCCAAGGCGTCACCACGGTCGTCATCGGCAATTGCGGCATCAGCCTCGCACCGCTGGTGCACAGCGATGCGCCGCCACCACTCAACCTGCTTGGCGCCGACAAGTACGTCCATCCGACGATGGCCGCGTATGTCGCAGCGCTCGAAAGAGCCTGTCCGGCGGTCAATGTCGTCGCGCTGGTCGGTCATTCGACGCTGCGCGTGGGGACGATGGATGATCCTTATCGCGCTGCCACACCGGCCGAGCAATCGCAGATGGTCTCGCTGCTGCGCGAAGGCATGGACGCGGGAGCGACCGGCTTGAGCTCCGGAGTCTTCTATGCGCCCGGGGCTGCCGCCGACATCGATGAGCTCGCGTTGCTTGCCCGTGTGGCAGGAGACGCGGGCGGTGTATACACGACCCATATCCGTGACGAGTCCGACAAGGTGATCGACTCTCTCGATGAGGCTTTTGCCACCGGTCGTCGGGGTGACGTGCCGGTGGTCGTCTCTCATCACAAATGCGCCGGGCCCCGGAACTGGGGCCGCACCGTGCAGACGCTCGCGCACATCGACGCGGTGCGCGCGCAGCAGCCGATCGCGCTCGACATGTACCCGTACATCGCCGGCTCGACCGTTCTGCGCAAGGAAATGGTGGACGGGATCATCGACATCATGGTCACGTGGTCGACGCCGCACCCGCAGATGGCCGGTCGCATGCTGGCCGTCATCGCTTCCGAGTGGGGGTGCACGCAGCAGGAGGCTTGCGAGCGGCTGCAGCCGGGAGGCGCCTGCTACTTCCAGATGCGGGAGGACGACGTGCAGCGGGTGCTCAAATATCCGGCAACGATGATCGGCTCGGACGGCCTGCCGCATGACCAGCATCCGCATCCACGGCTGTGGGGAACCTTTCCCCGCGTGCTCGGACATTATAGCCGCGAACTGGGACTGTTTTCACTCGAAATCGCCGTGCACAAAATGAGCGGACTGTCGGCGCGAAATTTCAAGCTCGAAGATCGCGGCGAAATCCGGGAAGGCGCATACGCCGACATCGTCGTTTTCGATGCCGCGACCGTCAAGGACGCGGCAACATTCGAAAAGCCGAAAGCGCTTTCGCTGGGCATCGAGTGCGTGCTGGTGAACGGCTCGATCGCCTACCGGTCCGGCAACGCGATGCAGGAGCGCAGCGGACGGTTCCTGCGCCGACGCGAACGTTAGTTGCTGACTATGGTTGGGCGTTGCCTTCAGGGCCGACGTCGGCCAGCGTGATCCACACTGGCGCATGATCGCTCGCCTTCTCGCGAGCGCGGACATCGCGATCGACGCCTGCACCTGTCAGCCGCGTTGCCAGCGACGGACTCAGAAGGAAATGGTCGATGCGAAGGCCCGCGTCGCGCTCGAATGCGTTGCGCAGGTACTTCCAGAACGTGTAGACGCGTTCCCCCGGATGCGTCGCGCGGACGGCATCGATCCAGCCCTGCGCGACCAACTGGCGAAAAGCTTCGCGTACCTCGGGCC